>WFLX010311027.1_pt1 | contig 17119 bp, 11 predicted proteins | sample 4967041 | NCBI WGS metagenome assembly WFLX01 (sample SAMN12857096, study PRJNA449069) | gut metagenome | isolation source: stool from male and female vole | host: Microtus ochrogaster | place: USA:Florida | collected 2017 | reverse complement strand
GTCTTTATCGTCGGCGCTGTATTTGTCGAAGAGCGGCTGTATAATCGGCTCGACCCTCATTTCGATATAGGCTTTGTCGGCTCTGCTCTTGGTGGTCTTTGCTCGTCTGTAGGCAATGACTCCGTTCCGGTAGTCTGTTTTCTTCAGATGGAAGAGGTCAACGGTATTTATACCGGCGAGACACAACACCAGCAATGCCACGTCTCTTCCCAATTCTTCCTTCGGCCTTGACGATAAGGATTCAGGGAGGGCGACGGAAAAGAATTTTCGACAGTCCTCCGCGCTGATTGCTCTCTTCTGCGCCCGGTCTGCCTGTGGTATCTTGACCTTCGGCCACGGATTTGTCTTGATCCTGATAACGTCATTGTCGTAGTCGTTGTATTCCTTCACGGCCTCCCGGAATACCTGACGCATACACACCGGGTACATTTCCTTCGCTCTTGCGGTCATTTCAAGCTTCTTGATCCAGAGATTGACCCATGTTGAGGTGAGCTGACTGAACATGACCCTTGTCGTTCCGGCGTACCTCTCCAGATGTTGCAGGGCTAACTCGTAGTTGCGTGCGTTCCTGACCTGTCCCCGGTCTCTCATGCGGTCAATGTGGAGGCGCGCATAATCTGAGAAACATAAGTCCTCGTCCTCCATGGCGAGGAAGTCAACAACCTGTTTGACCGTCCACAGGCGAATGTCCTGCCGGTTCAGGCGTTGTGTAAACTCCAAAATCCGGCGTGCGCAATACTCATTGACGAAGGGGTCTCTGACCTCTCCGTTCTTGTCGAGCTGCTTATCGGTGACAAGTTTGTCGGTCTTGATATATCCCGGCTTACGGTTATGCACACACCGGATATAGACCTGATAGAACCCGTCCTTNCGTTTNGTTCTTACGATTGCTTTAAAAACTGCCATAAGTATCTGATGATTATTTAGAAAACTTTGTAAACATTTTGTAAACTCTTTGTAAGCGCACCCTCTGAATTTTGTCCCGGATTTTGTAAGCAACCTCTACACATTCTGCATGATTATCTTGCAAACCTTGTAAAACCCTTAAAAATACTTTAGGCGATAACCCACATTTTAACAGTGAGTTATCGCCTAAATTAGCGATTATAAGGGATTTACTCTTAATCCTCGATTGCAGCCTGCGCCGCAGCTACGCGGGCGATGGGCACGCGGAATGGGGAGCAGCTTACGTAGTTCATGCCTATCTTGGCGCAGAACTTAACTGAGCTGGGTTCGCCACCATGTTCGCCGCAGACTCCGACTTTGAGGTCCGGGTTGGTTGAACGGCCTTTCTTCACACCCATTTCTACGAGCTGGCCAACACCTTCCTGATCNAGAACCTCAAACGGATCCACTTTAAGGATGCCAAGTTCTTTGTATTTCTTGATGAACTTAGGAGCGTCGTCACGGCTGTAGCCAAATGTCATCTGAGTAAGGTCGTTAGTACCNAATGAGAAGAANTNAGCNACCTCNGCAATCTGATTNGCTGTGAGNGCAGCNCGNGGAACNTCNATCATTGTNCCTACCTTGTANGGNANNNTCNNNCCTCTNTCNTCNAATACCTTNNCNGCAGTAGNGTGGATNACANTAGCNTGGTGCTGAAGTTCCTTNAGNGTNCCTACNAGNGGNACCATNATTTCAGGATGAACCTNNATACCTTTNNCCTTGCAGTTGAGCGCTGCNTCGATGATNGCGCGAGTCTGCATTTCTGTGATTTCNGGATANGTGATTCCNAGACGNCAACCACGGTGNCCGAGCATTGGGTTGAACTCTTCNAGTGANTCGACTTTAGCCTTAACCTCTTCGAGTGTAAGTCCCATTTCTTCTGCCATTTCTTTCTGAGTAGCTGTCTGATGAGGTACAAACTCATGCAATGGAGGATCAAGGAGACGGACTGTCACGCCGTAGCCATCCATAGCGGTGAAGATACCTTCGAAGTCACCTCTCTGCATCGGAAGAAGTTTAGCAAGTGCAGTGCGACGACCTTCTTCATCGCTGGCAAGAATCATCTCACGGATAGCTTTGATACGGTCGCCTTCGAAGAACATGTGTTCTGTACGGCAAAGACCGATACCTTGAGCACCGAACTTACGTGCCTGCTTAGCGTCACGTGGAGTATCAGCGTTAGTACGAACGAGGCACTTAGTGAATTTATCAGCAAGATTCATNATAGCTGCGAAGTCGCCGCCAAGTTCCGGTTCTGTAGTTGGAACCTGACCATCATAAACGTCACCGGTGGAACCGTTGAGGGAGATCCAGTCGCCTTCCTTATAAGTCTTACCGCCCATTTCTACAGTCTTAGCCTTGTAGTCAACACGGATTTCGCCTGCACCGGATACGCAGCACTTACCCATACCACGGGCAACCACAGCAGCGTGGCTTGTCATACCGCCGCGCATTGTAAGGATACCCTGAGCTACTGCCATACCACGGAGGTCTTCAGGAGAAGTCTCGATACGAACGAGGACCACTTTACGCTTCTTGTCAGCCCAAGCTTCAGCGTCGTCAGCTGAGAATACGATCTGACCGCAAGCTGCACCCGGAGATGCAGGAAGACCCTTTGCAACGACTTTAGCACGCTTGAGAGCGTCTTTGTCGAAGATTGGGTGGAGAAGTTCGTCGAGTTTCTGAGGCTCCATGCGAAGAAGCGCGGTCTTTTCGTCAATCATATTGTCGCGGAGAAGATCCATTGCAATCTTAACCATTGCGGCACCTGTACGTTTGCCGTTACGAGTCTGGAGCATCCAAAGTTTACCGTTCTGGATTGTGAACTCCATATCTTGCATATCGCGATAGTAGTCTTCAAGACGCTTAGAAATAGCGATGAGTTCAGCTGCACAATCAGGCATAGTCTCTTCGAGTGCAGGATATTTAGCCTCACGTTCTTCTTCAGAGATTCCCTGAAGTTTTGCCCAACGGCGAGAACCCTCGATTGTGATCTGTTGCGGAGTACGCACGCCAGCAACTACGTCTTCACCCTGAGCGTTGATAAGATATTCACCGTTGAAGATATTTTCGCCTGTAGCGGCGTCACGGCTAAATGCTACGCCAGTAGCTGAGTTATTTCCCATGTTGCCGTAAACCATTGCCTGAACATTGACAGCAGTTCCCCATTCTTCAGGAATCTGGTTCATGCGACGGTATAGGATAGCACGTTCGTTCATCCAGCTGTCAAATACAGCACAGATGCCACCCCAAAGCTGTTCCCAAGCTGATTCCGGGAAGTCCTTGCCAGTGTAATCCTTAACTGCAGCCTTGAAACGCTTTACAAGTTCCTTAAGATCATCTACATCAAGTTCGGTGTCAAGCTTAACGCCTTTCTCTTCCTTCACTTGGTCCATGATTGCCTCGAATGGGTCGATGTCAGTCTTGCTCTTTGGCTTCATGCCGAGAACAACGTCGCCATACATCTGTACGAAACGGCGGTAGCTGTCCCAAGCAAAACGTGGGTTACCGCTCTTCTCGGCCATAGTGGCTACGGTTGCATCGTTCATACCGAGGTTGAGGACTGTATCCATCATACCAGGCATAGATGCGCGTGCACCTGAGCGAACTGATACAAGAAGGGGATTGGAAGGATCGTTGAATTTATTGCCAGTGAGTTCTTCTACATGAGCGATAGCAGCTTCTACGTCTTTCTGGATGTCGGCTACTACTTTGTCACGGCCGTACTGAGTGTACTCTGTACATACTTCTGTAGTGATAGTGAATCCGGGAGGCACGGGCATTCCCAGAAGATTCATCTCAGCAAGGTTTGCTCCCTTGCCGCCGAGTAGGTTTCTCATCTCGGCATTACCTTCGGCTTTACCATTACCGAACGTATAGATTTTCTTTGCCATTTGTAATAAATATATTAAAAATATGTCTGTTATAGGTCATATACCTAAATGCAGCGATGCCTTTTTTAGGCCACCAAGCGCCGCATTTTTTCCGTAATTCGGATTATGTGTGCAAATTTAATAAAAATCCTCCGAATAACCTAATTATCGGCAACAATTATTATCCAAATTTCTTAAAAATAGGCTTTTTTTAGACTTTTTTTAATTTATATCATTTTTTTTGCCTTTGTCAAAAGATTTTTTTACTAATTTTGTATCGTGAATAAAAAGGGGCTGNCCTTATTNNGTTTCTGCAGATTAAGAACTGGTCCTGCTCCAGCAATTTTTGATAGATTGATGAAAAAATATATTCTTACCATCGCANCTGCATTTGGATTCTTTTTCTCTGCTTCTGCTGCAATTACCTCTAAGGAGCTTCCCAAAGTATATATTGCGGGAAGTGAATATTATATGTATGAAGTGAAGAAGGGCGATTCGCTATATGGTATCGCCAATCGCTACGGATGGAACGTAGATAAGCTCCAAGACCTGAATCCTTCTATGGGTAAAAAACTTGAGAAGGGGGCCAAACTCTATTATCCTGTGGTGGTAGGAGATCAGACCCATGAGGATGGTGATGATGTAGGAAACTTTACTCCTCCGGATGCATATCCAGTGATACGTCATGTGGTCAAGAAGGGGGATTCGGTTTATTCTATTGCCAAGTTGTATGGTGTGAGTATAGATAAAATCTATCTTTACAATCCTTCAGCAAAGACATTATTAAAAAGAGGAGATATCATCACGATTCCGCAAGAGCCTGAGTTGATTAATGATGGAAGTAATTACCTTTATTATGCAATAAAGGATGGAGATACATTAGCAGCCATCGCATCAGATTACAATACAAGCGTAGAGCAACTTCTTCGCGACAATAAGGGGATTTCGGAAAATAATTTCGCATCAGGAGACATTCTCAGGATAAGCGTCAACTCCAATAAAGACAATAAGGTGGTAAAAGAAGTGGATGAAACCCACATTGCCCGAATAGATACCTATAAAGCTGATAAGCATGACACTTGGGAGTCAGTGGCAGCCAAGACAGGAGTAAATATTGAGGATATTCTTGAAGCAAATTCCGGAATAAAATTGAAGAAGAATGCTCAGATTGCCATTCCTATTATTGAAACTACCACAGTCGAAAAAGAGGTGGAGCCCTTCGATGAGCGTGAAAACAGTTTGGAAGGGCGACGAGATATTTATAAGGAGGTACACATGCTTGAAATTGGAGATTCAATTACTGATCTTACTAATTCGGTAAGTATAGCTTTAATGATAGAAGAACCAATGTCAAAACGAGACAATGAATTTACAAGAGGTACGCTATTGGCTATTGACAGATTAAAAAATTCTCCTTATCAAATAAGACTAAAAGTGCTTTGCGACAATCCTTTAGTAAAAGATTCAATAGAAAAGGCTAACTCGATCATTGAAGATCTTGATTCCTTTAAGGCTGATATCATAGTGACCACATACGAAAAGAATTTCCCGGCTTGGCTTGCCAAGTATGGAGAAGACAACGGCGTGGAGATTGTGAATGCATTCGATGTTAAAAGCGAGTTGTATCTTGAAAATCCATCTATAATTCATCTTCTCACTCCTTCTGCATATTTCAGTGACGAAGTAGGAGAGTGGACTTCATCTTCTTTGGGGTCTTACAAGCTGGTCATGGTTGGCAAGGAAGATAAAGAAGATTCCTTCGCTGAGTCTATCAAGAGTAGGAGAGACGTATCTTCTGTGACCAGTCGTAAACTCGAAGATCTCGCAGAGATGAAACTTGATGAAAGTGGAAGATATCTATTTTATGGCTTTCCGACTTCTCGGGATGAGATTCAGACGATGCTGACAGCAATTGAATATCTAAAAGAACAGAATCCTTTTGTTGAAATTAAAGTCATGGGGCGCCCTAACTGGATTACAGTTGCAGAGGGAATGAAAGAACGATTCCATAATAATGACGTGTATTTCCCATCGAGATTCTTCTTCGACCATACTGCTGGCACAGGTAAGGAATTCATTGCCACCTATTCTTCTGCATACGGTCATGGTCCGATCCGTTCATTCCCAACATACGCCGTGGCAGGCTACGATATTGCTAATTATTTCATACCTGGAATTGCTTCGAATGATGGAGATTTTAATGCAGCTGTCCCTGACGGGAAAGAGATCCAGACTCCAATCAATCTTCAGCGCGTCGGCAATTGGGGTGGTTTTTTCAATCCTTCTGCTTATATCATCCGCTACTCGCCATTCGGTGAAATCGAGAAAATCTTAATTCGCAGATGATATTATGAAGAGATTCGTCATTTCTATTATTATATCGCTTTCAATTGTTGTCTCAGGATGGGCACAGACTCATTTTGATTCAAGGGTCGACTTAGGGGCGCGTGGAGGTGTCACTTTTTCGACAGTGACTTTCAAGCCATCCATTACCGGTACTTTTGGAATGGGATATACAGGTGGTCTTACCTTCCGATATACTGAAGAAAATCATTTCGGATTGATTGCTGAAGTCAATCTGGTGCAACGTGGCTGGGCTGAGAAATTTGAAGATCTTCCTTATAAATACCAGCGAATTCTAAATTATGTAGAAGTGCCGATAATGTCGCATATTTATTTCGGAAAGCGTGGTAAGTTCTTCATCAATGCCGGTCCGGAAATTGCCTATTATATCGGCGATAAGATTAAGAGCAATTTTGATTATCGTGATACATCCGGTCTCGAAGGTTTCCATGATAAGAATAGAAGAGAAGAACAACTGACCATGCAAGTGAGTCAAAAACTCGACTTTGGTATAGTAGCAGGCTTAGGAGGTGAATTTAGCATCAACCGTCGTAACTCAGTTGCCATTGAAGCACGTGTATATTATGGTATAGGTAATGTCATGCCTTCGGGTCGACAAGATACATTTTCTTTGTCAAATCAACTGAGCATTGGTGTGACTGCTGGATATTGGTTCCGAATCAAATGATTCTATTGGCACAATCCGAACTCTAAGAAATTTATACGGATGCACTAACCGTGCATCCCTTCCCTTCGAGATGGTGACATACAAGTTGCATCATCCGATGAATAGTTATGCGATAAAATGGATATGTTAAAATATTTTAATTTTATTGTTTTTGTGTGAATTTGTCAAAATTATTGATTAACTTTGTAACGAATTTTTGCAAATTCAAATTAACTAATTTAAATAACTCATCAACAACTTTTTTTACTTTTTTTATACCATGGTAAACAATCTATTTTGGCTTGTGCCCGCTTCCTCAGTTGTAGCATTGGCATTGGCTTTCTATTTTTTCCGATGGATGAAAGGTCAGGATGAAGGTACCGACACGATGAAGAAGATTGCTTCTCATGTGCGCAAAGGTGCAATGTCCTATCTAAAACAGCAGTATAAGATCGTGACGGTGGTCTTTCTATGCTTGGTAGTGCTTTTCTCAATTATGGCATACGGTTTTCACGTACAAAATGAATGGGTGCCGGTTGCGTTTCTTACCGGTGGTTTCTTCTCCGGTCTTGCGGGTTTCCTTGGAATGAAGACTGCCACATACGCATCTGCCCGCACTGCAAACGCTGCCCGTGAATCGCTCAACTCAGGACTGAAAGTAGCTTTTCGTTCAGGTGCTGTGATGGGTCTTGTAGTAGTAGGTCTTGGTCTTCTTGACATCTCTTTCTGGTATCTTATTCTTAACTGGGCTATCGACCTGCCTGACACTCAGAAGCTGACAATGATCACCACAACAATGCTTACTTTTGGTATGGGTGCAAGTACTCAAGCACTCTTTGCCCGTGTGGGCGGAGGTATCTATACCAAAGCTGCCGATGTTGGTGCAGACCTTGTAGGTAAGGTAGAGGCTGGTATTCCTGAAGATGACCCTCGCAATCCTGCTACTATTGCAGACAACGTAGGAGACAATGTCGGAGACGTTGCCGGTATGGGGGCAGACCTTTATGAATCTTATTGCGGTTCTATCCTTGCAACTGCAGCCCTCGGTGCAGCTGCCGGTGCAGTTGGATTTATGGATGTTGAATCTGGAAGCATAGCACTTCAGACCAAGGCTGTCTTAGCTCCAATGCTTATAGCTGCAGTCGGAATCTTGCTATCTATCATTGGTATCTTTGCTGTAAAGACTAAGGAAAACGCCACTATGAAGAATCTTCTCGGAGCACTTGCTACCGGCACAAATCTGAGTTCAATCCTGATTGTTGCAGCTACATTCCTTATAATGTGGGCTCTCGAGATTCCAAATTGGATAAATCTTTCTCTCTCAGTCGTTGTTGGTCTTTTTGTAGGTATTGTGATCGGACAAGCGACAGAATATTATACTTCCCAGTCCTATAAACCAACCAAGAAACTTGCAGAAAGCGGCACGACTGGCCCGGCTACTGTAATCATTTCCGGAGTTGGTCTGGGTATGATTTCCACAGCAGTACCAGTTATAGCTGTTGTTTTCGGTATCATAATGAGCTATTACCTCGCTTCTGGTTTTGACTTCGCTAACATTTCTTGGGGTCTTTATGGTATCGGTATCGCTGCAGTCGGTATGCTTTCCACTCTTGGTATCACACTTGCTACTGACGCATACGGTCCTATCGCAGATAATGCAGGTGGAAACGCTGAAATGAGTAGTCTTGGTGAAAGTGTACGTAAGCGTACGGATGCTCTGGACTCTCTTGGCAACACAACAGCCGCCACTGGAAAGGGATTTGCTATCGGTTCAGCCGCTCTTACAGGTCTTGCTCTTCTTGCATCGTATGTTGAGGAAATCCGTATGGGTCTGCATCACATCGGCCAAGAATTCATTCAGGTAGGCACTACAATCGACCCTATAAGCAATCTTGAAGTTCCAAGAATGATAGCTCTTAATCAGGCTACCTTCCGCGACTTTATGGTAGCATACGATGTCAACCTCATGAACCCAATGGTTCTTTCCGGTATGTTTATCGGAGCAATGATGGCATTCCTTTTCTGCGGTCTTACTATGAATGCTGTAGGACGCGCAGCTTCTCACATGGTTGAGGAAGTGCGTCGTCAGTTCCGTGAGATTAAGGGTATACTTACCGGTCAGGCAGAACCGGATTATGCGCGATGTGTACAGATCTCCACAAAAGGAGCGCAGCGTGAGATGGTATTCCCATCACTTCTTGCTATTGCGGTTCCTATTATAGTTGGTCTTATTTTCGGTGTTCCTGGGGTAATTGGTCTCTTAATCGGTGGTCTTTCTGCTGGCTTCGTGCTTGCAGTGTTCATGGCTAACTCAGGAGGTGCATGGGATAATGCTAAAAAATATATCGAAGAAGGCAACTTCGGTGGAAAAGGTAGCGAAGTACACAAAGCAACCGTCGTTGGCGACACCGTAGGCGATCCATTCAAGGATACATCCGGACCAAGCCTCAATATCCTTATCAAGTTGATGTCGATGGTTGCAATTGTAATGGCCGGCCTGACAGTTTCCTGGAGCCTCTTTTGATCTTAATGCATAATGCATAATTCATAATTCATAATTGGCTACGCCCAAGTAAAAGCAAGTCATAATTGTCTACTGGCGAGCTAAATACGATTTTTGTCGTTGACATTCAATTGAAAATGCATATATGAAATTAAGCAAATAATCTGATTATAAATTATAAAAAAGGAGTCGAGTGATTTACTTGACTCCTATTTTAATAATCGTGTGCTCATTGTAAAGCAGATTCAATTGCGTAATATCAATATCAAGGTATGACAATCCTTGAACGTCCTTCACCGAAACTCTTAAGCTGTATCTGGCAGTCAATCTGTTCTGTCAATTCCTCTCGGTGTGATATTACACCCACTCGTCTTCCAGACTGACCGTTAATCTCAGGCAATCGTCGAAGAGTGCTCATCACCATGTCAAGGCTCTTCGCATCAAGAGTCCCGAATCCCTCGTCGATAAAGAGAATATCCACATTCATATCAGGCCGGTTCATTGATGAGAGTGCAAGAGAAAGAGCTAATGAAACCATAAACCGTTCCCCACCCGACAATACTGTGACACTCCGAGGCTCATTATTATGATATCTGTCACGAACGAGAATAGAAAGCTGCTCATTCTCATCACTGCATGTGAGAGTATAATGATCAGTTATTTGGCGAAGATAGATATTTGCGTTATGAAGAAGTGGTCGAAGGATATGAGACTGTACAAGAGTCCTGAATCTTGTGCCTCCGAAATATCTGTTCATCTTCTCCCATTTCTCCATTCGAGCTGCCTTCAACTCGAGGTCTGCTCTTTGTTTTTCACTTTCTTTCCGGGTCTTTTCGTCAGCTTCAAGCTTTTCCTTGATTGCACCAATGCGTAATGACAATTCTGAGTATTGCTTATTCATTGATTCCAGATTAGCCCTGAGAGTTTCAATATTTTCAAGTCGTGACTCGTCTTCAAGATTCAGTGCTCTAAGGTTCTCCAATTTTGTTTTATTTACTTCCTCAAGAAGTGTTGTGTTCTTTTTCACTTCATTAAGATGTTGTTCTTGCGAATTGCGAATTTTAGAGATTTCTGCAGAAGCACTGATCAATAGCCGAAGAGTAGTTTCAGAAGTACCACTTTCTTGATAGTACTCATCAAGCTTCTTATTGATTTCTCTTATCTTAGATTCATTCTCTGAAATTCTGATATTGATGGTCGAAACTTCAGTGTCGAAATTATGCCACATCTCTAAAAGCATACCTAAATTTAATGATTTGACATCACTAAATTCTACATCATCTTTCAGAGTTTCACTATCTGTAAGCGCTTTTATAAGCTTATCTTGTATTAATGAGATGGATTCCAATATTTTAAGTTGAGAGCGAAGTGCGGGTTCTTCTTTCGAATAAGAAGAAGTCTTATCTGCATATTCTTTGGCATCCTTCTTAAGCTCCTTTGCTATCTCTAAAGGTCTGTCTTGCCATTCCTCCGCATAATTCTTCAAAGCCATAGAAATTTTTACCGTAAGAGATTCCCTTTCCTCTTTCAGTTCGAGTATTCTCTTGACTGTCTGCTTAAATTCTTCCTCCTTTTGAGCCAAAGAATGTATTGAAGACTGTAATGCGTTATTGGAAGTATGAAAGTCTTTATCAAGCGATATTTTTTTTGTTAATAGTTCATCAATCTCTTTCTGCAATTTGTCGGAATGTTCTAATTTTGCGGAAATCTCAATGATTTCTTCTTTGATTGATGAGATTTCATTATATATTATTTCCTTAAGATTCTCCGTCTGTTCCAATCCAAGAGAGGCTAAGGCAGATTGTATTTCCTTTTCATTTTTATTGAGCTTCATCTTCCTTTTCTTAAGATCTTCCTCTTTAGCTTTCAAACTCCCCAAGGTTGTGTTCATCTTTTCCTTAGCCTCATCAGCCTTCTTTTTTGCTTTGTTATAGGCTTCGATAGCTTTCTTTTTTTCCTCTTCGAGAGGAGAAAGTATACCTGAAAAATACTCTTTGCTGCTCCATTCATGTAGATGCTCCTTTATAGATTGGCCACAAAGTGGACAATTCGAAGCATGATCCTCGATGAGTTGTCGGCGAAGTGCTTCAAAGTTTTTCTTCATGCTTAGATGCATGGTCTGATATCGGCTTTCGGCTATTTCCTTTTCTTTTTCTAAAATTTCACAATTTTTCGAAGCTGAATCAGCAAAAGATTTTTGTTCTGAAAGGAATAATGATATCTCAGCGGTTTCTTTTGCTGTTTTTTCTGTCTCTTGTCGTTCAGAATGTAAAGATGTTATGCGCGTAATTAGATCGTTTAAATCCGCTTCTCGCTTCATTATTTTTTCTTTTTCATTCCGAAGGGATATCGGATTCAGTTCATCTCGTTCTTTAGATTTATTATTGATCTGATCTTGACAATCGTCACACAGTTTGGCCTTAACTGAAGTTTCTTCCTTTTGAGATGAAATGATTTTATTGAGCTCCTCCTTCTCATCATTGACTTTTACGTTTGCTTTCTCTTTCTTATTTATTTCAGTGTTTATCGATACAAAACGATTGATATCAGTAATGGTTGCCGCTGATTCTAAAAAAAGATTCTTCCGTGCCTCCTGACTTTCAATCCATAGTTTTTGCTGTTCAAGTTGCGCTGATTTATCTTCGTATCTCTCTTTCCGAGCTGCCAAATCTTCAGACAGAAAAAGAAGTTCCGATTTTTTTTCTTGCATTATTCCCTTGTCAGCATTAAGTCTTTCAGCAGCTTTTATTCTGTCAGAAAGCAATTCACGTGGGCTTGTCGTTTTATCCCAAAGCTTCAATATTTCATTTTCTTTCCTGTATTCCGGAGATTCTTCAATAGCTTTCAGTTTAGACGCTTCATCTTTTAAAGAAAAAATGTCTTTGCAAGCTTTAATTATCGCTTCGGTGCAAAGAATTCTTTTGCGGACGACTTCTGTCTCAGTTTGGCACTTCAAAGCTGCTGCAATCTTTTCCGATAGTTCCACAGTCAATTCTTCATGCATGGTTTCGTCAAGAATATTCTTCCTGAATTCCTCGTAAACCTTTTTGCTTGTCTCATTTTCCTGCTTTGATATTTTATAAAGATTTGAGATAGCCTCTCCGTATTTAGAAAATATATCTGTAGCGGTCAGTTGCTCAAGAATTCGTTCGCGTTCCTCCTTTTTGCCCGTGAGAAAAGTTGCAAACTGTCCTTGTGCAAGCATAGCCATCCTGCTGAATTGCTCAAACGATAGGCCGACAGCAGTCTGTATCTTCTCTCGAATCTCATCCTTTCGATTTTCAATGATTTCGGAAACTCCTACTTTCAGCTTCCATTCAGGTCTGCGATAATTACGGTGGCTTGTTCTCCCAAGAGAGTAACGGGCTACGTAGTCGACGTTATCGTTTCCCATAAAAGAAAGTTCTGAATAACATTCATCTTTCCAAGAAATGCCAATTCGTGTATACTGAGTGATATCGCTGACTGAAATTTCTTCTCCGTCATTGTTACGATATACATTGTTTTTTACGCCATTTACGCTCTTGACTCGTGGAGTGGTTCCATATAAAGCCATGGAAATACAATCGAGTATAACTGATTTCCCCGAACCTGTATCCCCTGTAATCAGGAAAAGAGAAGCCGGGTTCCCTGACTCACGGTCGATAAGTCCATTCTCAAAGTCTATTTCCCCCAGTTCAATTGAAGCTATATTGCGTATTATAAGTCGTTTTATCTTCATAATCCAAATATCTTAATTATCCATCTTTCTAACTTCCTCTTCTACTTCCCTAAAAAGCTCATCAATTTCATCTTCTGCCAATCCTGGATAAGCACTTACAGTTTTTCTGACAAATTCTCGTGGATCGGTCATCTGTTTTATCTCTTCTATTTCAAACTGTGGTTTGTTGTTCGATAATTCGTTAGAGTCGGCATCCTCAGGCGCAACGAAAATCATCCTTGGATTGTATCTGATATCTTTGCCACTTTTGTCTATAAGTTCATAAACTGAAGCGGTGAAATCGGCAGGAATATCAGCTTTTTGAGAGAACCGGAGTCTGATATAGACGTTGTCGTTAGCTTTTACATATTTCTTGAGGTATGCTATTGCATCTTTTGCCTTGGCGAATGCCTCAACATTACCATCAGGAAGAGTGACAAAATGTCGCAATTGATTAATTTTCAATTGTCGAATTGTTACATCGCCTCCATGTTGCCCGATATCCACAAGACTCACTGAATGAGGATAATTCTCATCCTCGCTGACGTGCAATACACTACCTGAATACCTTGCTATTGGAGCTGGATAGGTATGCAGTTCCTCATCAAATATTGAAGGATGCCCCAAAGTTTGGGCCTTGTGTATATGTCCAAGAGCCAGATAATCGAAGTCAGATCCAAATTTTTCAATTGACACTGCCCGTATATTTCCAATTTCCGGATTATGACCTTCGGTATCGCTTCCGACAGCTGCCAGATGTCCCGTCATTACAACAGGTAAGTTTTCTGTGTTTATCAATTTTACGTATTCTTGAAGGTGTATCATAGTGTCAGTGCGATCGCCTGAGATATAAGGCACGGCTATTATGAATCCGGACGGGATCTTCACTATATATCGTTCTTCCCACCCCTCCGATGCTGAATGTATAAGAGGTGGGGGAGTGCCGATTACAGTTATTCCGGCAAGGTTCCAAACTTTACTGTGAGACTCTATACGTGAAGCAGAATCATGATTGCCGGCAGTCAGGACAATTGTGAGTGATGGAAACATACGTCGGAGTCTCACAATTTCAGAATTGAATGCATTCCCGACCGATGCAGCCGGTAGGGCTACATCATAGATATCTCCGCTTATGATCAGCGCGTCAGGGTTATATGTATCTATCCATTTCCGAAGTTGTGCAAAAAAATGGAGATGCTCATCAAGACGGTCATAATGTTGATAAATATTTTGTCCGAAATGAATGTCGGCAGTATGAAGTATCCGCATGGTATTATGCAATTGATTTTGGATTAAAAATACAAAAATAAGGATATTTCCTCAAACATCCAAATAAATCAGTGTTTTTATCTTTTTCATTTGTTTTTGTCAGATATATTCTTTAATTTTGTATTAATGAATCAAGGTAGGGATAAAAAATCAAGATATAATGTTTAATAAATCAGTATGATTAGATATGGAAGAGACGATAGATTATAGCGAGAGAAAGATGTATATTGAGCTTCCGATAATTGTCAGGTCGTATGACGTTGATTATATGCAGATTGTAAACAACACTGTTTATGTCAAATGGCTGGAAGATATGCGTATGGCTATCCTTGATAAATATTTTCCTCTAACGGAGATGCTTGAAAATAAAGAGTCTCCCATCTTAGCAGAGACTCATATCCAATATAAACATCCTGTAATAATAGGAAGTCATCCAATTGGGCAATGTTGGATTTGGCTAATCAAGAAGGGAAGATGGAAGGCAGAGTTTATAATTTCTGAGTGTGACAAAGTATATGCAACGGCATGGCAAATCGGTTACTATTTCAATATGGATTCTCATCGCCCTGTAGCCTTCCCAAAAGAAATGATCGATAAATATCTCATTACCTCAAGTGAATGAATAAGAATTGAAAAATAAGGGACATTCGTCTACAATGGGAGACGAATGTCCTTTCTTTTATAGGTTAAGATAAGTTTTCAAAGTATCGACATATTCTTCGAAAGCTTTTTGTCCTTCTTTTGTAATGGAACATGTTGTTCTGGGACGCTTTCCGGACATACCTTTCACTACTGAGATATATCCGGCTGAAGATAATTTGTCGATTTGTACGCTTAGATTTCCGGCTGTAGATTCGGTTTTCTCTTTGAGATAAACGAAATCTGCTTCTTCCACATTCATCAGAATGGACATTATTGCAAGCCGGAGTTGAGAATGCAAAAGCGGATTCAGTTCTCTCATGCCATTTTCTCTTTATGTTTGAGTATGTGGCCCGGAACAATCATCATAGCAATCCAAACAATAATAAACAATGGCATATACCAGTTGATTTCAAGAGGTATTCTTCCCACTATACAACATAAAGAATACATTCCAGCCAACAACCCGATTATTCCTCCAACAATAAGACATTTTTCCTTTAAGATCAATCCCTGTGCAATTTCAGCACATGGTGCAGCTAATATTGGATAAATTAACAAGGCACCCCAACAGTTGATTTCGCCAAAAATGGAAAAACCAATACTAATGAATATCAAGACAATCTGTGAAACTCCGAATATACTCCATAAATGTGAAGTAATTCTATCTGTATAAGTGACGGCACCGAATTTGCGACGATCTTTACAAGCCTTGACTGTTGTGATTGGAAAGCCGATAAGAGGTATTGCAAACCACAGCCAATACCAGTTACCATTATGTGTAGTTGCAAGTAATACCCAGACAAGAATTGATACGATTACTACGAGGTAGCCCCATATAAGCATATTGCCGCTCCCGAGATAACGCTGCTTAGTGCGAGCAATCATCTAAGTTATCACTTCGAGACTCTCTTTTTCAGTAAGTTTTTTTTCTTCCATATTACAGATGTTTGAAGTTGAACATTTAGTTTATTTTATAAACCATTTCTCTCTAAAAAAAGAGCGGTCGCGCGAATCCGCTCTGATTTCGGTTGCAAAGATAATAAAGTTTATTTTATAAACCAAATTTTTTAAGGAAAAAAATCGTTAAATGCATTGATTTTGATTTTACCTTTTCATTTTCGTTTAATCAGTATCTTCAAGAATGAAAATAGTCTCGACCGGCTTGCCAAAAAACTTACTGATTTTAAGAGCTAATAGAGTAGAGGGAAGAAAGTGTCCTTTCTCAATAGCCACAATCGTCTGCCGACTTACACCGACTGCTTCGGCAAGCTGTTGTTGGGTTATATCCAACTCTGCACGTTCAACCTTAATCCTGTTCTTCATCTTAGCACATCTTATTATAGCGGTGCATTTCCAATCGGAAGTTACATACGAAAAGGATTGGTAAAAGCACAAGGTTATAAATTACAAAATCAATGTAAGCAAGTCCATTAATTGTAAGAGTGAATATTACAAGCAATATCACATATACATAAATTGAATTAAGTAGGGAAGCGAGTCGTATTGACTTTGTCATTTCGTCTTCAATTCGCTCTTTGGAACAAACGATGAATATCGCTCNTAANATTATACCGATAATGGCAAAGTCATNGAGTACTGTCTCGATGATTCCTGATATAGATGGAAAACTGAACGAAGTGTAAACNGATAAAATGAATAANCNCCACAGGATNAGCGATGGGATAAACAAAACCCAACCTANNGGTCTGAGGTAATGNGGAAAAAGANAAGTTTTNATANNCATNGGTATTTNAAGTTTTATTTCGACTGCAAAGGTAAATAATATTTTTCATATAGGCAAGTATATTTTACATTTTGTTTAATTTACTTGATATTTTATTATAATTTNTTTTTAATAATTTTATTAAAACTTGTAGGTATTAGTATTTTTGACTAAATTTGTATGATGAACTTTATTTCTTCAAGGTCTTATATAGTGTCCAGCGTCTTAAAGAGAGGAAAATTTTTATGTATAAATATCAAAAAAAGATATTTATGGGTAGAACAAAGAGCATAATATTAAGGGTATACTTATGTTTGACAATGTCTGTTTGTTCTATGAATGCTCAAAACTTTCCCGACTTTGATATTTATCTTCTCATTTGACAGTGGAAAATGGCAGGACGCGGTCTTTTTGAAGAAAATTAATCTTAAAATTTGAATAAAATGACTGAAAA
>WFLX010331868.1_pt1 | contig 17133 bp, 14 predicted proteins | sample 4967041 | NCBI WGS metagenome assembly WFLX01 (sample SAMN12857096, study PRJNA449069) | gut metagenome | isolation source: stool from male and female vole | host: Microtus ochrogaster | place: USA:Florida | collected 2017 | reverse complement strand
GGGTGGCCTTCCGGCCCTTCCTGTTTTCCGAGTACAGGGCCTATCAGCCTTACCCCTGGCGGGTGAAGAAATACTCCGGCTTTGAGTGGGACTGCGTCTGTATGCCCGCGGGGCCAAACGGAGAGTATAAAATTACTGTTCTCACTCAATCTACTACCAAACGATATGCCGATATATTTATATTCCTCAAAGCTGCTTAATATATTAGAAATTGGCAGGGTATAGCCTTATAAAACACAGAGAAAACGTAAATAATTTACATGATTTAATACGACACTCTCTCCTCTGTAAAATCCCAGCTTGCCGCACACGGCAACGGACGCCTTATTTTCCGGTATCACCAATGCCTGAACCCTCTCAAATCCAAGACTTTCCCGTCCATATTCCAGCACAGCCTTGCAAACCTCTGTGGCAAGACCCTGCCCTTGCCATGGAACACCGATAAGAAAACCCAGCTCCGGCTCCTCAAAACCTTCACGGGGAGACAGACCCGCACGCCCAATCACCTCACCTGTATCTTTCTTTATGATTGTCNAGACACCAAAACCGTANAAACCATATTGTTTTTCTATNTAATCCCTAATATATTGCTTNTCTTCCTCTATNTCGGGATACAAATCCTCCATGTNCNTTGTCATTCGGGTATCGCTGTATATTTTGTAAAAAGCTTCCACATCATCCGGCACCGTTTCCCGTACCATGCAGCGCTCCGTCTCTAAAATATTCCATGGAATTCCGTAAAAACGCCGATATACTTGTTCCAGATATTCTCTTTCCGCATTCTCCGGGTTTTCCNANGCATANCGAAANCNGTAAANNTCCTCCCCTCNATNTTCCTCATGCAGAAATACAAGCACTGCTTCCCCNTTCCTGACNAGCTGTAGTGCATATAGCGCGCTATCTGTTATNCANAGTACGCCTTCACCTCCGTTAGCTCCCACAAAGTTTCCCAGCGGCAAATTTTGTTTTTTAACAAATATCAGGGGCATGCTGTATTTTTCCATCTGTTTTTTCAACAAAAAGCAGCTACCTTTTTGTGTTTCGTGTTCAAGCACCGTCATTATCCTTTTTAAATAATACATACTTCACACTTCTCCTCTTTACGAATTGAATAAAATAAGCTAAAATACATTGTATTACATTTTATAGCAGAAAGGAATTTATTATGGCAAAAAATCCGATTGTTACCATTACTATGAAGGGCGGCGATATTATAAAGCTGGAGCTTTATCCTGATGTTGCCCCTATTTCCGTAAACAATTTTATCAGTTTGATTAATAAGCATTTTTATGACGGTCTGATTTTCCACCGAGTCATCAGGGGCTTTATGATTCAGGGCGGCTGTCCTGACGGTACCGGCATGGGTGGCCCCGGCTATAGCATCAAGGGTGAGTTTGCACAGAATGGCGTGGAGAATACCTTAAAGCATACGGAAGGTGTTATCTCAATGGCAAGGGCAATGCATCCCGACTCCGCAGGTTCACAGTTCTTCATTATGCATAAGAATGCGCCTCATCTTGACGGAGGCTATGCCGCCTTTGGCAAGGTCATTGAGGGCATGGATGTGGTAAATAAAATTGCAGAAATCTCAACCGACTACAACGACCGTCCTCTGGAGGATCAGGTTATGGAATCCGTGACTGTAGAAACCTTTGGCGAAAGCTATCCCGAACCGGAAAAATTAGCAGAATAAATTTTTTAAACAGACAAGTACAGTAGCTTAGTACTTGTCTGTTCATATTTTGTTTANAATTCATTTANAATTNTTTNNATTTCANATNACGTTTTAGANATTTCTTTGCACTATACNATAATTGTAAAGTAACTGAACCACAAATAAGCAAACTACAATTAATTGTTTTAATAAATAACTTTTTCATAATAAATGCCAAGGAATCATTTCCTTGGCATCCTCCCTTTTATGGGAATGATTCGTGTCCGTTTCTACGGACACTTTTTTAAGCCTTTCCAACAGAACCGAAAAGCTCCATCTTCTCCTTTACGGTTGCCTTGATTGCCTCTACGCCGGGAGCAAGAAGTTTACGAGGGTCGAAGCCCTTTCCTTCCAAATCCTTGCCTGCCTCGATGTACTTGCGGGTAGCCTCGGCAAAAGCTAACTGACACTCGGTATTTACATTAATCTTTGCAACGCCAAGGTTGATAGCCTTCTTAATCATATCAGCAGGAATGCCTGTACCGCCGTGAAGCACTAAAGGAAGCTCTCCTGTAAGCTGCTGAACAGCANCCAAGGTNTCAAAGCTGNNTCCCTGCCAGTNTTCANGATATTTGCCATGAATATTACCAATGCCTGCTGCCAAGAANTCAACACCCAGATCGGCAATTGCCTTGCACTCCTTAGGGTCTGCGCNCTCACCCATACCTNCAACGCCGTCTTCCTCGCCGCCGATGGAGCCAACCTCTGCCTCAATGGACATTCCCTTACCGTGAGCTGCGGCAACCAGCTCCTTTGTCTTTTCTACGTTCTCTTCAATCGCATAGTGAGAGCCGTCAAACATAATAGATGAGAAGCCTGCCTCAATACACTTGTAGCAGCCTTCAAAGCTACCGTGATCCAAGTGTAATGCTACGGGAACATCAATATCCAAATCCNTCAATAAACCGTTTACCATGNCGACTANTGCATGATANCCGNCCATATACTTGCCGGCGNCTTCAGATACACCTAAAATAACCGGGGATTTACACTCCTTAGCAGTCAAAAGAATCGTCTTGGTCCACTCCAGATTATTGATATTGAACTGACCTACGGCATAATGCCCCGCTTTTGCCTTTTTCAGCATTTCTGTTGCAGATACTAACATTTTGATACCTCCGTTTTGTATTGATAGTTTGTAGTAAACAGTAATAACTTTTTACCCTCTTGTTCAAATATACCACATTCCCATAAAAAAGGAAATATTATCGTTAAAATTTTATCGCATATCTTACATCCTACACTCTTATATCTATTGCCTTATGCAGATTTTTAATATTCACCTGTTTATGGCTGCCGCCGTACTCTCCATCCAAAGTCCACGCAATTGGCTCATCGGATTCCAACGTCAGTTCCGCCGTCCGAAAACAATACATGGCATTGGTATCAATATTCCTGTCAAGCAGCGCCACTATCAAATTATTTAATTCCAAAGGATTTCCGGGAAGCTTTATGAGCATCACCTCAAAAACGCCGTCATCCAGCTTCACATATTTTCCTGCAATACGTTTAAATCCTCCTACCGACATGGAATTGGTAATCATGCCAAAAACAAAATCATCCTCTATCACCTTATCTTCATAGGTGACTCGCATATGATAAGAACGAATTGCCGACAGACGCTTTACACCCTCTAACAGATATGCCATATGCCCTAAAATATTTTTCATATCCTGCCCCGTCTCATAAGATACCTCCGTAAAAAGTCCAAATGCAGCTATATATACAAAAATATCCTGATTGAAGGAACCGATATCACAGGCAAAATCATTGCCTTTCACTGCTTTTTCCGCTGCCTTCAGCATATTTTTCGGAAGGGCAAGGCTTCCGCCAAAATCATTGGTGCTTCCCGTGGGCAGATAACCGATTGGCGTACGAAAGCTGCTTTGCATCATACCCGTAACCACTTCGTCCAAAGTACCGTCACCGCCGCTGCAGACAATCAAATCATATATCGGCTCACGATTTGCTACAAGCTCCATTGCATCCCGATGTTTTTGGGTGGGATGCACGGTAATTTCATATCCCGCTTTTGTAAAAATATCAAGAATGTCTGACAGCTTATTGCGAATCTGAGTTTTACCTGCTTTGGGGTTATATATAAAAAGCATTTTTTTACGCATATGTCACACCTCCCGCNGTTATTGCTTTTCNATAGCNGAAAAAGGCTGGTACAACAGAAAATTCTNTTGTTCCNGCNTTCTNTCAANNATCGNCTTCATTGTTTATCAGNTTTTAAGNTACCTGACCNCTTAAAAATTTCTCAATTCCTTCCACAGCTACCTGCTCATCCTCACCATCTGCGGTGACAAGCAGTTCCTCACCGTTATCCAAACCAAGACTCATCATTCCCATAATGCTCTTGGCATTAACCTTCTTTTCTCCTGACTGAATGTAAATAGTGCTTTCATACTTGCTTGCCTCCTGCACCAGCAGTGCAACAGGTCTTGCCTCCAGCCCATTCTCCAGCTGAATTTGAATGTTCTTCTTTGTCATTGTATTTCCTCCTCTTTTCTTAGGCTCCAGCCTTAGCTCCTAATTCTCTCTGCAAGCTCACGGAGCTTGCGTAATCTGTGATTAACGCCGGATTTTCCCACAGGCGGGCTTAAAAATTCACCCAGCTCCTTTAACGGTACATCCGGATTTTCTAAACGTACCTCCGCAATTTGGCGCAGATTCTCAGGTAAATTATGAAAGCCATAGTGAACTCGAATATATTCGATATCCTCTATCTGTCTGGTTGCGGCATTCACCGTTTTGGTTATGTTAGCCGCTTCGCAGTTTACACGTCTATTGATGGAGTTCCGCATTTCTTTCAGAATCCGAAGATTTTCCAGATTCATAAGAGATACCGGAGCCTCGCAGACATTCAGCAGGTCTACGATTCCCTCTCCCTCTTTTAAATAGACAACGTAATACTTTTTGCGAAGTACAATCTTAGCCTCTATATCAAACTCCTGCATTATACCTTGCAGCTGCTTTGCTTTACCCTCGTGAATACACACAAATTCCAAATGATACCCTTTCTTAGGGTCACTCATGGAGCCGCAGCCAAGAAAAGTTCCTCTTAAGAATGCTCTCTGACAGCAGGAATTTTTAATAAGCAATGGATTTACAGGCTCTTCCGGGTTGCCGATTTTGGATAACAGCTCCTGCATTTGCTCCCTGCTTATTGACACATCAGTCTCTATATTATATGTTTTTTTTAATAATGTAAAGCCTTTTCTCACAACAGCTTCATTTTCTGTCTGAAATCCTATGGTATAATTGCCGGCTTCATCCTTGCCATATTGTCCGCAGCCGCTCATAATTGCAGCTAATTCTGCCAACTGGCAATGCCTCGCGGGGCTGATTTTCTTTGCCAGCTCATCCTTTACTTCACTCGAAAAAGACATACCTTTCTAACTCCCCTATGCGGAAACATCTCTGTGGTAAAGCTTCATTCCATAATTTCCCTGATTCTTCATTCGATTATATAAAGCATTTGCCAATGTTACGCTTCTGTGCTTGCCGCCGGTACAGCCGATAGCCACTACCAGACGGTACTTTCCCTCCTTCACATAATTAGGAATCAGAAATTGTATCATATCCGTCAGCTTATCCAAAAAGCACTCTGCCTCTTCAAATTTCATGACATAGTCCTGCACTTCTTTGTCATTACCAGTCTTACTTTTCAGCTCATCAATATAAAACGGATTCGGCAAAAAGCGCACGTCAAAAACCAAATCCGCATCCGCCGGAATCCCGTTTTTAAAACCAAAAGACATCACCGTGACCATAAGACTGTTATATGCTTCATTCTTTACAAAAATGCGGTGTAGCTCCTCTTTTAATTCTCTTGTCAGAAGATTAGAGGTNTCAATGATATAGTCGGCACTCCTTCGGATNTTCTCCAAAATNTTCCGTTCCTTACGAATCCCNTCCTCCACTCTTCCGCCNGACTCCAGAGGATGTACACGCCTTGTCTCTTTATAACGCTTGATCAAGGCAGGCTCGTCCGAATCCATAAACAGAATTTCAAACTTATAACCGTTATTTTTTAAATTCTCCAAAATGCGCGTAGCATCCTCAAAGGACTGGTCTGCGCGCACATCAAGCCCCAGCGCCACCTTGCTGATTTCGCTGTTAGGCATTGCAATCAACTCTACAAATTTTTCTATAAGGGATACCGGAAGATTATCTACGCAATAAAATCCGGCATCCTCCAGCAGCTTAAGCGCAGTTCTCTTTCCGCCTCCGCTCATACCCGTTACTACTACAAATCTCATAAACACCTCATTTGTCTAAAAACGTCCTAAAAATACAACCTCCGGCTCCAGCCTGACATGAAATTTATCCTCAACGCAGGCTTGAACCTCAACTATCACCTGCATAACGTCCGATGCCGTTGCATTCTCTTTATTTACTACAAAACCGCAATGCTTCTCAGACACCTGTGCTCCGCCGATTTGTAAGCCCTTAAGCCCTGCCTTCATAATCAACTCTCCCGCAAAATATCCCTCCGGGCGCTTAAAGGTGCTGCCTGCACTGGGATATTCCAAAGGCTGTTTCTCCCTTCTCTTTGCCGCAAGCTCTTCCATCTTTGCCTTGATATCCGGGGCATTACCCTGCCGAAGCTCAAACACAACCTCCGTCACGATAAAGGGCTGATTCCTGATAGTGCTGAAACGATAACCAAATTCCATGGTCTCATTGTCCAGCTCTAAAAGCTCACCTTCCTTATTTAGTACCGTCACACGGCTTACCACCTGACTCATTTCACCGCCGTAAGCGCCTGCATTCATTACTACACCGCCGCCTACCGTGCCGGGAATTCCCGATGCGAACTCCAAGCCCGTCAGGCTATGCTCCAAAGCGGCTCTCGCAACCAAAGACAGCTGCGCTCCCGCTTGCGCCACAATACGGCTGCCTTCCACACGAATATCACTCATACTGCTGCCTATTTGCAGTACTATGCCTTTATACCCCGCATCACTCACCAAAAGATTGCTTCCGTTCCCCAGAACTACAAAAGGAACCTCCACCATTTGAAGGTAACGCTGTACCTTTTGCAGCTGTCCGGTATTTTCCAGCTCTACCAGACAATCTGCCGGTCCTCCGACCCGAAAGGTAGTATGCGCAGACATGGGCTCCTGTAGACGGATATTGCCCTCAGGCACATAGCCCTTTAATGCTTTTATTACTGCTCCACTAATCATTCTCTACAGCTTCCCGCAAAATTAGAAGCCATTGCTCTCACAACAACCTGCCAATTTTTTCCTTTACTTAATTTTACAATCTACCGAAGAACTCTGAAGGTATCCCCTGCAAAGCTGCCTCGAAAACTTCACTATTACTATTTTATTAGCCGCCTTGCCCTAATATGACAAACGCTATCGCAGAATCAAACCTGCCGCACCGTAAATTCCGGCGTCATTTCCCAGTGTTGCAAGCGTAAACTTTGCCCCCCTGCATGCCGAAAACACATATTTCCGGAATGCCGGTTCAATGTAAGACAGTAGAATTTCGCCCGCTCTGGACACACCGCCGCCGATTACAAAAGCCTCGGGATTTACCACATCTGCCACTGCGGCAAGACCTTTTCCCAAATAGTTCCCAAACTGCTCTGCAATTTCAATTGCCACGGCATCCTGCGCCTTCACAGCGTCAAATACCGTCTTTGCGGTAAGCTCTCCCTCCCGCAAAACACTGGGAGAAGCATCCTTTTCCAATCGTCTTTTTGCCAGCCGCACTATCCCCGTAGCGGAAGCATATTGTTCCAGACAGCCTCTGTTTGCACAGCCGCACTGCTCCGGCTCGTCATCCTCAATATGGATATGACCGNTTTCNCCGGCTCCGCCCNCGGCACCGTTCAGTNTCCTGCCGTTTANGATANTCCCGCCGCCTACACCGGTTCCCAAAGTCACGGCCACAATATTTTGATATCCCTTGCCGCCGCCCTGCCACATCTCACCATAAGCCGCCACATTGGCGTCATTTGCCGATTTTACCGGCAGATTCAGATAACCCTTCAGGGTCTCTGACAGATTAAATACACCCCAGCCCAAATTCACGGCGCCGTTTACCATAACGCCTTCATCGTCCACTGCGCCCGGCGCGCCCACGCCTACACCCAGTATCTCCTCCGGTGAAATGCGCTTTTCTCGCATCTTGGCACTGATACTGTCGGCAATGTGAGGCAGGATTGCCGAACCGTTATTGTCCTTTACGGTGGGGATTTCCCATTTATCCAACACCTGCGCTTCCTTATCAAACAGCCCCAGCTTTACCGTTGTGCCGCCTATATCCACCCCAAATGCATATTTTCCCATATCAGATTTATTCATCTTTGCTCCCCTCTGCGCGCTATGGCGCACACTCAAATCAGGGAAGTTGAATATTTTATTCAACCTCTTCCTCTTCTTCTCTCCTCTTAGCTAAAGAATTCTGAACACGGGTATAAAGCTCTTGTGCCGCATTATAACCCATTTTCTTCTGACGGTGGTTTACCGCCGCAGACTCACAGATAATCGCAAGATTCCGACCCGGACGTATAGGAATATTATGACACACTATTTTATTGCCCAAATATTCCGTATAATTCTCCTCCAGACCTAATCTGNCATATTCCTTATCNTNATCCCAGTCCNCCAANCGGATTACTAAGNCGATATTCTGTGTATCNNTTACGGAGGATGCGCNGAACAATGCCTTTACATCTACGATGCCGATTCCTCGAAGCTCGATAAAGTGCTTCGTGATATCGGGTGCCGTACCAATCAGGGTATCATCGCTTACCTTTCTAAGCTCCACCACATCGTCCGTTACCAGACGATGACCGCGCTTTATCAGCTCCAAAGCCGCCTCGGATTTACCGATTCCGCTCTCGCCCGTAATCAGCACACCCTCGCCGTATACGTCCACCAATACACCATGTACGGAAATACAAGGCGCCAGTTTCACATTCAGCCAGCGGATTATCTCAGCCATAAACGCGGAGGTTGACTTCTTCGTAGACAGCACCGGAACATTATGTTTGACGGCAATTTCCAAAAAAATTGCGTCCGGCTTTAACTCACGACAAAATACAATACAGGGAATATCGTAGGACATAAGCTCCTCGAATACCTCCCTCTTTCTGTCGTCATTCAGACCCTCCATATAAGTATATTCTACAAAACCAATGATTTGTAAACGTGTTGCGTCAAAATGTTCAAAATAACCTGCTATCTGCAAAGCAGGACGGTTGATATCCGGCTGTGTAACGCGGATTTTGCGCACGTCAATCTCCGGAGTCAGATTTTCCAGTTTCATCTTTTCAATCACATGGGTTAAACTTACACTTGCCATATTTACCTCGTTTCTGCGCTGCTTTACATTCGATTTTTCCGAATGTGCGCTTAAAAGTCTTAAATACACTACAGACGCAAGCCTTGGCTTTTACCTGCCATTTTGAAGCCCTTCCGTATCATCGTCTGCAATATGCCTTGACTTTGATTGTATCACAGGCTTTTCGTGTTGGGAAGAGATTGACTTGAAAAAAACGCCACAATCTCCTGCGCAGTGCGTTCGTTCATTTCGGGAATTTCCAAAAGCTGCTCTATCGTCGCATTCTTAATTTCTTCCAATGATTTAAAATGTCTCATTAATGCCTTTCTGCGCGCCGGACCCACGCCCGGTATATCGTCCAACACCGATTTTACCTGAGATTTACTTCTAAGGGAACGATGATACTNAATGGCAAAGCGGTGCGCCTCGTCCTGANTCCGGGTAATCAGTTTAAAACCTTCGGANNGAGTGTCAATGGGAAGCTCTACATTTTGAAAATAAAGTCCTCTNGNTCTGTGATTGTCGTCCTTTACCATGCCGCATACGGGAATATCAATATGCAGCTCCTCAAGCACAGACAGAGCAATATTCACCTGTCCTCGTCCGCCGTCCATCAAAAGCAAATCGGGAAATTTGGTAAAACTTCCATATTCCTCGTCTATCTGCTTTTCCTTAAGCTCCTTACTCTCCTCCATACCATGCAGAAAGCGTCTGGTAAGAACCTCTCTCATGCAGGCGTAATCGTCCGGACCGGACACGCTCTTGATTCTGAATTTCCGGTAATCGCTGCGCTTGGGCTTTCCCTTTTCGTAAACTACCATAGAACCCACATTTTCAAAGCCGTTAATATTGGAAATATCAAATGCCTCCATGCGGTCGATGTGACCCATTCCCAAAAGTCCGGCAATCTCCTTGACTGCGCCGATAGTCCTGCCCTCTTCTCTCTTTAACTTCTCCCTGTCCTGACTTAAAATCAGCTTGGCATTCTGTGCGGCAAGCTCCACCAGCTTTTCCTTTGAGCCGATTTTGGGCACACGCAAATATACCCTGCCGCCTCTCCTCTCGCTGAGCCACTTCTCAATCAACTCTCCGTCCTCGATTTCATATTGCAGCATAAGCTCTCTGGGAATAAAGGGGGTTCCCGCATAAAACTGCTTTACAAAATCCTGTAAAATCCCGGGGTTATTGTTTTCCGACACATTTGTCATATAGTAATGCTCCCTGCCGATAAGCTTACCGTCTCTTACAAAGAACACCTGCACCACTGCCTCAGTCTCGTCCTGATACAGGCCAATCACATCCTTGTCCTCGTGGTCGCTGTCCGTAATCTTCTGCTTTTGTGATACCTGCTTTACACTATTATACAAATCACGGATTCTTGCAGCCTCCTCAAATTCCAGCTGCTCCGCCGCCACATTCATTTGCTGCTCCAAATCTTTTAATATCATGTTATAGTTTCCGTTCAAAAATTCCAGCGCATTCGCCACTTGCCCCCGATACTGCTCCTTATCCACATAACCCTGACAGGGCGCAAGGCATTGCTTGATATGATAATTTAAGCAGGGGCGCTCAATACCCATATCCCGGGGCAGGCTGCGGTTACAGGTGCGAAGCTGATAGAGCTTATTTAACAGTTCTATGGTATCCTTCACTGCCGCCGCACTCGTGTAGGGTCCGAAATATTTGGACTTATCCTTTTTCATAGTGCGGGAAAAAAGAATGCGAGGATACTCCTCCCCCAGCGTCACCTTGATATAGGGGTAGGTTTTGTCATCCTTAAGCAGAGTATTATATTTCGGGGAATGCTCCTTAATAAGATTATTCTCCAACACAAGAGCCTCCAGCTCCGAATCGGTAACAATATATTCAAAACGTGCGATCAAGGACACCATTTTGTCTATTGCCGGGCCACGACCGATATTCTCTCGAAAATAAGAACGCACACGATTGTGTAGATTAATCGCCTTACCCACATATAAAATGACATCCTTGTCATCTCTCATAATATAAACTCCCGGCTTATTGGGAAGCTTTTTTAATTCTTCTTCAAAATTGAACATGGCAACTCCTTTGATTCTACGCACAAGCAGTATAGTTTGTAGTTTCATGTGCTTACAAATGCTATGGGCGATTGTCTGAGGATAGTATATCATTTTTTGAGGGAAAAGAACAGTCAGCAAAAAATATAAGCGGTCATGTTCCTCGCAGAACCGACCGCTTTTTTTCTCAATAATTATATTGTTTATTCCAATTTCCCATTAGAGAAACGTCCTCTTGATGAATCATCCTTAGGAGGCTCCTGATACCGAAGATACGGGGGCAGCTCTTTCTGCTTCTCCTGTTCTTCATCACCCGAGGGGGTTGATTCTATGCCATCATTGGCGCTTCCTGCTGAATCGGCATCGGCGCTCTCAGGTTGTTCATTATCCTGCTTTCCCTCTGCCTTTCCATCCACGGGCTTCTTTTCTTCTTCCTTCTTCTCACCCTCAGACTTTTTATCTTCCTCGTCCTTCTTCTCAGGCTCGGGCAAACCCTTTTCCTTGCGGAATATCTCCATAAATTCCTTGCCGGTGATAGTCTCCTTCTCAATCAAAAACTGTGCAAGCTTATCCATAAGCTCACGGTTCTCACGAAGCAGGGAAAGCGCTTTCTCATAGCTCTCCTTGATAATTGCTACTACCTCCGAATCAATTTCCGCAGCAGTCTCATCACTGCAGTTGAGAGCAGCCCTGCCGTCTAAATACTGGCTTTCCACTGTGGCAAGACCTACCAGTCCAAACTTCTTACTCATACCATATCGGGTGACCATGGAACGGGCAATCTCCGTTGCTTTCTCTATATCATTTGCCGCTCCCGTAGTAACCGTTTCAAAAACCACTTCCTCTGCGGCGCGTCCGCCTACCAGACTAACCAGCATATCACGAAGCTCTGCTTCCGTATTTAAATACTTCTCTTCCTCGGGCACATGCATTACATAGCCCAGCGCACCCATGGTACGGGGTACAATGGTAATCTTCTGGACCGGCTCGGAATTTTTCTGCAGTGCGCTGATCAGCGCATGACCCACCTCATGATAGGAGACAATCTTGCGCTCCTCCTTGCTCATGATACGGTCCTTTTTCTCTTTACCCACAAGCACCTGCTCCACCGCATTAAACAAATCCTGCTGGCACACATATTCCCTACCCTCTTTTACGGCATTGATGGCAGCCTCGTTAATCATGTTCGCCAAATCGGAACCCACCGCTCCGCTGGTGGCAAGTGCAATCGCATCCAAATCTACGGTTTCGTCCATTTTTACATCCTTGGAATGTACCCTAAGAATCTCCACACGCCCTTTTAAATCCGGTTTATCCACAATTATACGCCTGTCAAAACGACCCGGGCGCAACAGCGCCTTATCCAAAATCTCAGGGCGGTTGGTTGCCGCCAGAATCAAAATACCCTTAGAACTGTCAAAACCGTCCATCTCGGAAAGGAGCTGATTCAAGGTCTGCTCACGCTCCTCGTTACCGCCGCCGTATTTGGAATCGCGGCTGCGGCCGATAGCGTCAATCTCATCTATAAATATGATACACGGTGCATTCTTGGTAGCTTCCTTAAATAAGTCGCGCACACGGCTGGCGCCCACGCCAACATACAATTCAATAAAATCCGAACCCGTCAGAGAAAAGAACGGCACGTGCGCTTCGCCCGCAACAGCTCTGGCAAGAAGGGTCTTACCTGTTCCGGGAGGACCCACAAGCAAAGCGCCCTTNGGCAGCNTCGCCCCGNTTCTGGAATATTTCCNNNGATTGNNAAGGAAATCAACCACCTCAACCAAGGATTCCTTTNCCNNGTCCTCNCCTGCNACATCCTTAAAGGTAACTCCTGTCNCNTTNTNNACATAAACCTTGGCGTTGCTCTTGCCCNCGCCNATAGGACCGCCGCCACCGCNCATTTTGCGAAAAAAGAAGCCNAACAATACCNATATTAATACCACGGGCAATATCACCGTCAACAGAATTTCAATCNAAAAGCTTGANTTATTGGACACTACACGCTTTCCTACAACCTGATGCTCCTCCAGACNCGCCGTANGTNTATCCAGATTTTCCATTAGCTTGGTATAATATGTTCGGTTAGATTGCTGGATCTGTGCCCAAAACGGGTTATTTACAACCGTCTCTGTGGAGGTTCCCTCCTTATTCTCACTTTTTAGAGTAACCTTCACTTCCACACTTTCGAGATTCACTTCAACGGACTCCACTCTGTCCGCCTCCAAATCCTGCAAAAATGTGGTATATTCCTTAGTCTCCTTTTCACCGGAAATCCCAAACAGCGTATTATAAAACATGAATGCCAAAAGTATCGTACCCAGCACTGCCAAAATCATCATCATCGGACTTGGCTTTTTGGGCGGCTGATTACCGTTGCCATTGTTACGTTGATTCATTTGATTGTCCATAATAGCTCCATTTCTTTCTTAACATTGTGCAACAACTCGGCTGCGCCATTCATACTGCGCAGTCATTCTGCATGACCGAACCGTTACACATTGTATTATAGTGTAAACAATCTGCCTGAGAAATAATCATTACAGCAGGTAACATGTCATCATAACTGAGAACAAGTCTATTATATTATAGAGATTACAGAATGATAAATCAATAGAATAAATGTGAAAAAAAAGCGTTTTCTATAAAAGTTTTCTTAAATTACGGAACATTTCCCATTGATTTTAAAGCGTTTTTTTTGTATGATACAAGGTGTATGTGTTTTATGACGGAATGCTTTAAAAAGGATTGGAGTACAAAATGAGTGCAATCGGCTTCGATAACGACAAATATCTAAAGATGCAGTCTGAAAAAATCAAGGAAAGAATATCAACCTTTGGCGGCAAGCTGTATTTGGAATTCGGCGGCAAGCTTTTCGATGATTATCATGCCTCCAGAGTATTGCCTGGCTTTAAGCCTGACAGCAAGATTAACATGCTGGTTCAGCTGAAAGAACATGCCGAAATTGTCATTGTTATTAACGCCGCGGACATAGAGAAAAATAAGGTTCGTTCCGATTTGGGCATAACCTATGACGTGGACGTTCTGCGGCTCATTGACGCATTCAGGGGATATGGCTTATATGTGGGAAGTGTGTGCCTGACCCAATTTGCAGGACAACCCAGCGCCATAGCCTATCAGAAAAAGCTGGAATCCTTGGGAATGAAGGTCTACCGCCATTACCCTATTATCGGTTATCCCTCCAATATCCCTCTGATTGTAAGCGACGAGGGTTACGGCAAAAATGACTACATAGAAACCTCCCGCTCCCTTGTAGTGATCACAGCGCCCGGACCGGGCAGCGGAAAAATGGCAACCTGTCTTTCCCAGCTCTATCACGAATATAAAAGAGGCATTCAAGCAGGTTATGCAAAATATGAAACCTTTCCCATTTGGAATCTTCCTCTGAATCATCCCGTCAATCTAGCCTACGAGGCGGCAACGGCAGATTTAAATGATGTAAATATGATTGACCCTTTCCATTTGGATGCTTATGGTGAAACTACCGTGAACTATAACCGGGATGTGGAAATTTTCCCTGTCCTGCGTGCCATATTTGAGAAAATCATGGGCGAATCACCTTACAAGTCGCCTACCGACATGGGCGTAAATATGGCGGGCTTCGGAATCATTGATGACGAGAATACCAGAAAAGCTTCTAAGCAGGAAATTATCCGCAGATATTACAACACCCTCTGTCAAAAGCGGCAGGGCGATGCGGACGATGAACAGGTTTTGAAAATAGAGCTTCTGATGAAACAGGCGGAAATCACAATAAATGACAGACCCGTCATAAGCGCTGCTAAGGTAAAGGCAGAGGCAACGGGAGAACCGGCAACAGCTATGGAGCTTCCTGACGGAAGCATCATCACCGGCAAGACAAGCGAGCTTTTAGGTTCCTCCTCCGCAATGCTTTTAAACGCACTAAAGACATTGGCGGGAATTGAGGACGAGATACAGCTGATTTCCCCCACCACCATCGGACCTATCCAGAATTTGAAGGTAACACATCTGGGAAACAGTAATCCGCGCTTACATACGGACGAGGTACTGATTGCACTTTCCATTTGCGCTGCGACGGACGACACGGCAAAACGAGCCATGGAGCAATTACAGAATCTGAGAGGCTCCGAAGTANATTCCAGTNTTATTTTATCTCAGGTCGATATGANNGTGCTACGCCGGCTTGGTGTAAATNTAACATGTGANCCTAATTATCAATCACAAAAATTATATCATAGGTAACTTTGAGCAAAGAAGCTCCCTTTTGGGGGCTTTTTGCTTTTTATATTCTATAAAAATTATTCTCAAGGAGGATTATTATGGCAGTAAAATATGTATTTGTAACAGGCGGTGTCGTCTCCGGTCTCGGTAAGGGAATTACCGCCGCATCCTTAGGCAGACTGTTAAAGGCACGGGGCTTCAAAGTAACCATGCAGAAATTTGACCCCTATATCAATATTGACCCCGGCACCATGAATCCCATCCAGCACGGCGAGGTTTTTGTCACTGACGACGGTGCTGAGACAGATTTGGATTTAGGACACTATGAGCGTTTTATCGACGAGAGCCTTGACAAAAACTCTAATGTAACAACCGGAAAGGTTTACTGGTCCGTCCTGCAGAAGGAACGCCGGGGGGATTACGGCGGCGGTACCGTGCAGGTTATTCCTCACATTACCAATGAAATCAAAAGCCGCTTTTATCGCAATCTTACCGATTCCGAAACCCATATTGCAATTATTGAAGTGGGCGGCACGGTAGGTGATATTGAAAGTCAGCCTTTTTTGGAATCCATCCGCCAATTTCAGCACGAGGTAGGACACGATAATGCCATTTTAATTCATGTAACCCTGATTCCTTATCTGAGCGCTTCCGGCGAACTGAAAACTAAGCCCACTCAGGCGAGCGTCAAGGATTTACAGGGTATGGGAATCTGGCCCGATATTATCGTGTGCCGCAGTGAACACCCGCTGGATCAGAGCATCAAGGAAAAAATTGCCCTGTTTTGTAATGTGCCCAGCGACCGTGTGTTACAGAATTTGGACGTGGAATATCTGTACGAAGCTCCCCTTGCCATGGAAAAGGAACATCTTGCTCAAGTAGCGTGTGAATGTCTGCATCTGGATTGCCCTCAACCGGATTTGACAGATTGGACAAGCATGGTAAACGATTTAAAGCATCCCACAGATGAAGTGAAAGTAGCTCTTGTTGGAAAATATGTCTCCCTGCATGACGCTTACATCAGCGTGGTAGAAGCATTGAAGCATGGCGGAATTTCCAATCATGCCACCGTCAGCATTAAATGGATTGATTCCGAAACCGTAACGCCTGAAAATGTGGAGGAGCTTTTAGATGACTGTCAGGGTGTTCTGGTACCCGGCGGCTTCGGTTCTCGGGGCATTGAGGGCAAAATACTCGCCATTCATTATGCCCGCACTCACAAAAAGCCATTCCTTGGTTTATGTCTCGGTATGCAGCTTACCATAGTGGAATATGCCCGCTATGTACTTGGCTATAACGACGCCCACAGCATTGAACTGAATCCCGGCACCACCCATCCCGTTATCGCATTATTGCCTGACCAGAACGGAGTGGAGAATATCGGCGGCACCTTGAGGCTTGGTGCCTATCCCTGTGTGCTTGATAAGAATTCTAAGGCATTTAAGCTTTACGGCGAAGAGACTATTTATGAAAGGCATCGCCACCGCTACGAGGTGAATAATGATTATCGTGCCGCCTTGACCGGGCACGGTCTTCGTCTCTCCGGAATATCCCCCGACGGCCGCATTGTGGAAATGTGCGAGCTGCCCTTCTCCGCCTATGGCTTCGCAAAGCGTTCTTCCCGCCTGTCTTCCCGCGTCTACGTTATCCGATACGATAATGCTTGCAACCAAATCTTTGTTGGTAACGGGCGAATCTATGTTGATTACGGGGATGCCGGCGCGTTCGCATTCTACCAATGCGGGCTCGATACCTTCGGAATCAATCGGGTCTACTATAAGCACGTCGATTCCTCTGGCTATCATTTCGCTTATCTGCTGAACCTGCGTTGAAATATCATTTGCCGGGTCG
>WFLX010003291.1_pt1 | contig 17133 bp, 13 predicted proteins | sample 4967041 | NCBI WGS metagenome assembly WFLX01 (sample SAMN12857096, study PRJNA449069) | gut metagenome | isolation source: stool from male and female vole | host: Microtus ochrogaster | place: USA:Florida | collected 2017 | reverse complement strand
CTGATGCTCCCCCCGGACCCCTCCCTGAATTAAATTTTTAGTGTTAATGGGACTTATATTTCATTTTTGAGCTAAGACACCTGCGTTAACATTTTTTGTGGTATGGGGTCTAATCATCGGATTTTTTTGCTATTTTTGCATTTCCAAACGATGGAAGTTTTATGAGTGGTCGGGAAACACCTCCCTGCGACTCATTATTGTAATGTTGGTAATTATACTGATTACTTGATAATAAGGTAAAATATGATTGTTCTGAAATTTGGAGGCACTTCGGTAGGGACAGCTGCCAATCTGGCCAATGTAAAAAAGATTGTCGAAAGTATCGACACGCCTGCCGTTATTGTTGTATCTGCTTTAGGAGGTCTGACTGACAAACTTATATCTACCGCCCACATGGCGGCTGCCGGCAATCAGGATTACCATAAAGAGATAGATGCCATCTCTATACNCCATNACAACATTGTAAATGATGTCATCAAGNNGCAACATCNCCTCAAAACCCTCGCTAAAATCGACCCTCTGCTACAGGATCTGAGACGTCTGTATGACGGGGTCTCTTTGATAGGCGACCTTCCCGAACGTACTCTTTGCCAGATTGTGGCNCTNGNCGAACGAATGTCTTCGCTCATTGNGGCCGATATGATNGAGGGGGCAACACATCACGATTCCCTATCATTCATAAAGACAGAGAAATGGTATGACCGCAATATAGCATCCATCGAACTCACTAATTCACTTATCAGGAATGAGTTTGGTGAGAATGTCACCTTCCCGGCTGTGGTAGGCGGTTTTATTTCCACCGACAAGAATACGGGAGAGATTACCAACTTAGGACGCGGAGGCTCGGACTATACTGCTTCCCTGATAGCAGCGGCTCTTGACGCGGAGGTATTGCAGATATGGACAGACGTTGACGGATTTATGACCGCCGATCCGCGTATCATTCCCGATGCTAAGGTCGTCCCCTACATGTCTTTTGTGGAAAGTATGGATTTATGCACGTTCGGAGCAAAGGTGATTTACCCGCCTACGATCTATCCGGTGTTCCACAAAAACATTCCCATCAGAATCTTAAATACGTTTCATCCTGAGGTTGAGGGCACTTATATCGCCGACTCCGGTGATTTGGCCGATATTCAAAGGAATGATATCGCCGGCATTTCATCATTAAAGGGTACGTCGCTGTTCTCTCTCAGAGGTGCGATGGCTGCCGATATCAAGACCATTCATTCAAGGGCTGTCAACACTCTCTCGTCTAAGGGACTCACCATATTGCTCTTGACTCAATCGCCTGACAATGTTTCATTCTCTTTTGCTTTAGATCAAGCACACGCTCAGCTTGCCATCCGCCTTCTTAAGGAGGAATTCGCTCCCGAACTCGTGGATCGACAACTGGAAGTGATAGAAGTCACCTCGGGACTGGCTACACTTGCCGTGGTAGGCGATGGCATTAGAAATATTCCGGAATTAAGCTCCGAAATCGTCGCTATCCTGAATAAAAATGATATAAAAGTACATGCTGTCTCTGATAAAGCCTCCGAAACTACTCTTTCATTTGTTATAAAAGAGGACAGAGTAAATGAGGCCATAACGGCGCTTCATAATGCTCTTATAAAGTGATAATATTATGGATATAAAAGAGGCAAAGTTTGAGATAAGCAATGTGGACGTAAAAAAATGTCCCGCCACCGATGTGCCCGAGTATGCGTTTATAGGTCGGTCTAATGTCGGTAAGTCTTCCCTGATCAATATGCTGACTCGCCGTAAAGGTCTGGCTAAAACTTCTCAGACACCGGGCAAAACTCTTCTTATCAATCATTTCAATATCAATAACGGGAGTTGGTATCTCGTAGACCTTCCCGGCTATGGATACGCTGCGCGTGGCAAAGACCAAAGGGAGGAAATCAAGAAGATTATAGAGTCTTACATTCTTCATCGCCCTCAGATGGAATGTCTCTTCGTGCTCATCGATATCCGCCACGATCCGCAGAAGATCGACATGGAATTTCTTAAATGGCTCGGAGAAAATAGCGTGCCTTTCGCTATCGTATTTACTAAGGCTGACAAACTCGGCACCAATGCCGGAGAGGCCAAGGTGGAGGAATACAAAAAGGCTCTGCTTAAACATTGGGAAGAGCTGCCCCCTATCTTCATCACCTCTTCCGAAAAACCTCGCGGACGGGATGAAATACTCGATTATATTGACCATATCAATAAAGAGGTTGTAAGTCACAAATCTACAGATACAGAGACAACTAATTAATACTNNACACCATGAAAACAATAGCATTCNCATCTGACCATGCCNGNTNTGCACTGAAAANAGAGATCGAAAAATACGTAGAGAGCAAGGGTTACCAAATCAAGGATTACGGCACTGACAGTGAGGAGTCCTGTGATTATCCGGATTATGCACATCCTGCAGCCAGTGCCATCGAAAATGGAGAGNCTGNCTTCGGTANCGCTANGTGCGGTTCCGGCAANGGCATACAGATGACNCTCAATAAGCATCAGAATATTCGGGCTGCTCTATGCTGGATTCCCGAAATTGCAGCCCTCGCAAAGCAGCATAATAATGCTAACGTTCTGGTAATGCCGGCTCGTTTTATCACTACAGATGAGGCTAAAGCCATCGTAGACGCATACCTCAACGCTGAGTATGAGGGAGGTCGCCACCAGCGCAGAATCGACAAGATACCGGTAAAATAAATATATCTTCATGCAGACACCGTCGGCAAATACTTATACCATCGGCATCCGTGATATGCATCTCTATGCATATCACGGGGTTATGCCACAGGAAAATATCGTTGGCAATGAGTATGTGGTAAACTGCTCCGTCACATACTATGCTCCTTCAGCCATAGAGGATGATCTCTCGAAGACTGTATCTTACGCCGAATTGGTGACGATAATTAAGAAGTGTATGGACTCTCCCGCTCAATTGCTCGAGACTGTAAGCCGGCGGGTGGCTGAGGATATTGTCAAACGTTGGCCTTTCATCGTCCGGGGTTACATAGAGATAGAAAAGACTACTCCACCGATAGCGGGATTCAAGGGAAGTGCTTATGTTCGTTTGGATTTTGGACCCGTACTTCACCTAAAATATAGTTCTTTTCAAAAAACATTTCAAAAAAAGGACTAAAAAATTTGGTCATTCCGATTTTTGGTGTTAACTTTGCATCGCAAAAGAGAGAAAACAAGGTCCGTTAGCTCAACTGAATAGAGCATCTGACTACGGATCAGAAGGTTGCAGGTTTGAATCCTGCACGGATCACAAGAGGATAAGTCATAAATACTTGACTTATCCTCTTAGTTTTATCATTCCCACTCCTCAACCCTTTTACACCTTTAAGCGTTGATATGATAAACTAAGAATTCCGACTATGAACAATACACTTCCTTACCATAACAACTTCTTCAATACCGCTGTCGGTAATGCTGAAAAATACGAGTATAATACAGATGTTATACTCAATTCCTCAATCGTTGCCGACTCGCTTTTGCAACATAGAGCGCGACAATTAGCTCAAAACCTCGTATTCCGTCCCGTAACACAGGAGGATATGCCACGTATATTTGAAATTCTTAAGGAGGATACCGGTCGTACTACCGATTTCTCTTACGGAGGCATTCTTATGTGGGTGAAGCTCTTTGATTATCAGTTTGCCATTATTGAGGATACTCTCTTTATCAGGGGACATGTGGAAAATGATTTTTCCAAATATGCATTTTCTCTTCCGATTGGCTCAATGGATTTGACTACTGCAGTCACCGTGTTGAAATATTATTGTCTTGATCATGACTCCAAACTCATTTTCTCAGCCGTGCCTGAATATGCTCTCGAAGAGTTCAGACTCCTCAATCCCCTCAAGATTGAAGAAATTGAAAACATGGGGGATTATCTCTATTCGGCTGAAAAACTGAGCACCCTTTCCGGGAAAAAATATAATAAGAAAAGAAATCACGTCAATCAATTTCTTGCCGCTTTTCCGGATTGGACTCTTGAACCTCTCACAGCTGCAAATGCTACGGAAGCCGTAGAATTTATGGATGCTATAGATAAGGAAGGAGATAGCATTCCGATGGCTGTTATCGAACGTTCGCTCAACCGCGAAGTGCTTTCCCAGATTATAAAGGGTGACACTGAATATATCGGTGCGATATTGAGAGGCAACGGCAAAATGCTCGGATTCACTATTGGAGATATCAAAGGTGATACTCTATTCGTGCATATTGAGAAGGCTCTACGTGATGCACCGGGTGCTTTTGAGATGATCAATAAGGCTTTNGCGCAGTANGTNGTGGAAAGCCATCCGGANATTGCATATATCAACCGCGAAGNCGACTCCGGCGATATGGGATTGCGCCTGGCCAAGCAGTCTTACCATCCGGTTGAAATCCTTAAGAAATACAATGTTATTTTTGAGTAACTCATATCTACGAGATTTAGTTCATCATTGACTTAATACTGCAAAAATAGTCAGATATAATAGTTTTTGGNCATATTTATATGCCCTTTTTTCTTTTTTTAGTAACTTTGTATTTCAAAAGCCGCTAAGGCTTCCAATTCTCCGGNTTTTGNNGAATTAATAGAATTATAAATGTNCATCAATATGTCAGACGTACTCGTTATTATACCGACCTATAATGAAATAGAAAATATTTCTAAGATGATTGACACTGTCATGGCCCTCCCTGACGGTTATGATTTGCTGATAATTGATGATGGTTCCCCCGACGGCACTGCGCAAGCGGTTCGTGATAAAATGGCTCTATACCCTGATCGTCTTTTCCTGGAATGTCGATCGGGAAAACTGGGATTGGGTACTGCATATNTTCATGGNTTCAAATGGGCTCTTCAGCGTCAGTATGACTACATCATGGAGATGGATGCTGACTTCTCACACAATCCTGAAGACCTCACTCGCCTCTATCATGAATGTAAGGATAACGGTGCTGATATGTCCATCGGCTCACGTTATGTCACCGGGGTCAATGTGGTCAACTGGCCCATGGGTCGCGTGCTGATGTCATACTTTGCTTCGGCCTACGTGCGCTTCGTTACCAGAATGCCGCTCAGAGACTCTACTGCAGGCTTCGTTTGCTATACAAGAAAGGTGTTGGAGGCCATAGACCTTGATAAAATCGAATTCAAAGGATACGCCTTCCAGATAGAGATGAAATTTCAGACTTTCTGCAAGAAATTCAAGATTGTCGAAATCCCCATCATCTTCATCAACCGCCAGTTAGGCACAAGCAAAATGTCCGGAGGCATCTTCTCCGAAGCCGTACTCGGAGTGCTCAAGCTCCGCCTCCGAGCCCTATTCCACAAAATCTAAACCCTCCCGGACGTCTCTTCCGAGCAACGTAGGGACATGCCTTCGGCATGTTTAACTGTAACATCGCAAAGCGATGAATAAATAAAAAGAGGGCAGTCATCTTTGACCGCCCTCTTCTCTTATCCGATTAAGACCATTACTCCGATTTTGATTTGAAGTTAATCTTCTTTGACGCAATGACCGGATACTTGCCATTGGGATCTGAAATTGCATGAGTCAGCACCAATGTGCAATATGAATCGTCAAGTGTGGGAAGTTCTAAAGAGTTAACTTTATTCTCCACCTCTGTACAAATTGAGTTGAAGCGCTTTTTTGCATCACTCTCAGACATCATGTTAAGTCTGAAATCCTTGTTTAAGATTTGCAACTCACTGTTTACTGCAGTCTGGAGATAAAGGTTGCCATTGAAGTTGCTACTGGATTGGTCGGTGTCTACAGTCACATACCATCCGTTTTGAGTCTCTTCCTCACTGCAAGATGTGATGGAGAAAGCCGCCATTATCACAAAGAGTGAAAGCAGCACCTTGTTCAAAAGTTCTTTTTTCATTGCTTTTAATTGTTTTAAGTTAATTGATTTGGTTAATTATTAATTAATTATAAAAAAATGTTATTATTATTCATTATTGAAGAAGAAGTATCCGTATCGATTTTTTGAAGAAAAGTAGCATTTTNAACACCATNGGCCCTGAACGTCTCGAAAACCGCTTCTCTGACTGCCGGCNNNGTGGCAAGATNTTTTTCCGAATCAATCCATACNTTTAGTTCTACTCGCATAATTCCGCTTCCAAAATTGCGAATTATCACCACATGTTTTCGCGTATTGTCAACACCATCTATTTCTCCGATGCATTCGAGTATTAGCTTTCTAACTGACTTCGGATCGTTATTCGCAGAGATATCAAAAGTGATATGACGCAGTTCGACACAATGGTTACGTGTCATGTTTTTGAAATTTTTTTCAAATAGTTGCCTGTTTGGCATTGTCATGATTGGGCCATCCTCTGTTTCCATCGAAGTAGATATAACACCTATTTCAAGCACCTTGCCTCGTTCTCCATCATACTGCATAATATCTCCGGGACGTAGTCTTCCGGTCATAAGAGAAATCCCGCTGAACATATTCTCAAAGGTGTCTTTCAAGGCAAAACCTATTCCGACACTCGCACCTCCTATTGCTGCAATGATTCCTGCCTTATTTATATCAAGTATTACCATTACACTTACTATATACAGTAGCCAGACAATAATATTACCAACAGAAATCCATACTGCCACTTTACCCTGTCTGTTGTTCGGATTATGCCGTAAAAGCATGTTTACTAAAGCAATAACATAGTTGACGGTTACACCCAGACCAAATATGTATAATATTTTTCCAATTGAAAGGACGCCGACTTTATCCGGCATGTTCAGGAATGGGGTGACTATAAGGTCTCGAAATGCGTTAGTCAGATCATATACATGACATACCCATATAAACGCAACTAAAATAAGAATCGGAAAAATCAGAGGAGAAATGAATAGCCTCAGAGTTATGCCCGCTATACTTTCATAAGAAATCTTCTTTTTTAAAATCCAGGTTTTTAACAATGCAGCTAACAGAAGACCTGCAACTATCACACTCCATAAGAGGAAAACCATCATGGCAAGAATATTGTAACCAATGAAGACCATAACACTGCAAATACTAATAGCACTTAGGTTTGCCCATGTCATAACCTTATCAAACTTTCCAATTCTCTTATAAGTGATTCTCATTATGAAAAGTTGCAATATTAGAGCTATAATGTAAAGAAATGGAGCGGTGAAGGAAATTGTCGAAAGTGGGACATAGTCTTCTCTATACTCGATAAGAACTAACGTGAGCAAAAACATGGGAAGATATGTAAACACTGTGCTTCCTATTCGTTCTCTTTTGCACCTTACAAGTATGGAAATCAAAATCAGGAAAGCCAATAAATACAATTCACTTTCAAGCATCAATATCATCCGAACTGAGGGACTGAATCCCATAATGAGTCTGATGACCACTATACCTATGATGCTCAAAGCCAACCACAGGCTTACTGACCAAAAAAAACTGTTCCCCGACACCGGGAGCGGACATAAGCGTTTTATCCNGGTCAGNAAGAAAAAACATATTNCGAGGAAAAGGGAGACGTAGGTATTGATATCAAGCATATCATACATTCTANCCTCGGTAGAAGTCCAGTGGTNAGTAGCACTTTGACCCNCTAAAAACCGCCATTGCAAATCATAAACAAATTCTTGCCAACGAGTTGAGAAGTGTCTGATAATCTCAAGGAAAGATTCATTACCAATTCTGAATATTGAATTTTGTATTCTGTCTGATACAACCTCGGCATACTCTCCTAATTGATTGGCTCTATCTGTCAAATTCTCATACAGTTGCCTGTCCTGACTAAGAGTATCTCTACAATGTAGCATGCTTTGATGCAGTGAGTCGGCAATGAGTTGAGAAGTTTTCAGGGCTTCATTGCCTCCTTTTGTCAGTTCTCTTTTCTTTAACTCTTCAAGAAAAAGAGATAACTCTTTGTATCTTGAAGTTATGATAGATAAATCGTTCTCAAGTTGAGTCAGGGTCTTTTGTTGAGAATCAATAATCTTTATTATATCGCTCACAGTTTGAGCAGCCTGGAGTTCTCCATATACAGAGCGTTCATCTTGCGAGTACAGCACAATCCCCGCCTCATCGCATTTTGCAGAAAGTGCCTCTATGTTGTCTCTAAACTCCATCTGCCGGGTCTCAAACCTCTTTATATCAGTCCGGAGATTTTGCTCCAGAACTTTCATGTCTTCAGCAAGAGATACAAGTGTATGGTCAATGTTATCTTCCGGCAACACTGCTTTTGACTGAAATGAAATACTCATTACAGACAAAACTAACAGTATATGGCGGTAAAATTGATTCATATCACCATTCAACAATTATCAATCTTATCACGAAATATCTTTCAAGTCAATGACCTAATTATTAATTATTGTCTTACCGGATGTTTGAGTTTCAGTAAGAACATCTTGTCCATTTCTTCTATTCCGTCACTCCACTCATGAGTTCCGAAATCGGCTGCCGTACTATACCATTTATAGGATTTATAGGTCGGGGTCAGGCTAAAGTAAGCATATAAGTCCTTCGACAGGTCTTTATATTTGTCTGTATCGGGAACCCACCATATCCACGTATGATATGTCTCAAAATCAGAAATGGCTAAGTCCGGAATGGAGAGATACTTCGAGCCGGAGGACGTGTGTGGTAGATTATTGAATGTATATATCCATTCAATCTTCCCGCCATCAGTGTTCCTTCGGATAGAGACGTCCGGCAACGTTCTGGTCTCTGAATTATTCCAGGAACATGAACCGGATATACCTGCTTCAATCCCGGGTTTACCGCCCTCATATTTCCCGTTGATATTTCCACCGATTGACCATGAGAAGCCGGAAGAATAAGATGTAGAAGATGGAGTGGTCTGAGGAACGGGAGTACCACCTACCGGAAATTTTGCGTTTAAAAGTCCGGCGTTGACTTTCAATTCAGACATATAGAAGCCACACAAACGAGCATGCACACCGCCATGCATGCTGGTCCATTTTCCGGCATACATTCCTGCATTCTGACAGTTGACATACCCCTCTACTATATAATAGTCTCCCTTTGAACCGTTTTTCTCCTTTGAAAATAAGGGGTATACCGTGAAAGTAACTTCAATAGACGAGGANTTGGTTAAATAGTCACGATCAGATCCTACAACGTGAGCTAATTCTTTGTCCTTTAGTAATACTGAATAATTGTGCGTAAAGACTTGGTTTNTAAAAGTCCGGGATATNTCGTAANCATCTCCTGCTCTTGACTGCTGAAGATGTTTCAACTCATTCATTTCATCTTTTGCATAGGTATTCATCCACCTCACAACGCTGTCAAACCGGATAGGAAAATTGGTCAGTTCTTCTTTGTTATTCTTATCCACAAAGTCATCAAAGAAATAATGACGATCGCGATTATTGAGAGCGTAAATGACATGGATATCATCAGAAGCATCACGTTCACCGCCATAGGAAAGATTATGACTGTCAAACCATTCAAGCAACTGATGTCTGTCGGTATCAACAAAGACGAGAGTAGAACCCTGATTATAGGCATCGAGCAGTTGCTGGTCTGCAGTAGACAATTCTTTAGTGGATGCGAAAACTATACGTGTTGTTGCATTTATCGNATTGGACANAGACGTGAATCGNGAATTAATCNCCTTNCTGATATATNCAGGAATTGNGGTNCNTAAATTCGCAGCGGGCAGAGGGCATACNTCGCCNGAAGACGTCAGAATAGGAGCCTCTTCATAATCACTATCATTTATTTCATCTCCATCTGGACCGGGAGTCGTGTCAGAACAAGAGAATAACGGCAATAGGACGAAAAAACCGATAACTGGAAATATATGTTTCATATTACTTTGTTGATTAGTTAAACTGAGGGGATTATCACAATCTCTTGGTAAGAGATTGTGATAATAGCAATATGTTGANATGCAGACTGATAATAATTTATTATAGTAGCGGATAATTGAGATNTGCCAATNTAAAAATTGACTACTGAAAATCAAAAAAATGCACAAATTGGCTAAATTATCTTAAAGACAGCCATCTATATAATGATTTTTTAGAATAATTTAGTAACTTTGCACTCTCTAAGTCTCTCTTACCAAGAGATTTGTATATGTTCAAGATTTCAAGAGGGGGAACTTAATATATAATCTTCAATTCAGGAGAATTTTAGAGGTAGTATATAATAAAGCAGTATCGGCTTCAACCTTGTAAAGTTGAAGCCGATACTGTTTTATGTTTTCTTATGTTGTAAAGGGGTCTTAGTTGTAGGCTATGTTTTCGTAGAAGTTCTTTACGTCCGCCCAGTGATAGTAGGGCCAGATGTCGGTCTCTACCGGAATTCTCTTCTCGGTCTCGTTGTGCAGGAATTTTACAAGCACATCACCGTCACCGTTGCTGAAGAAAATAATCTGGATATTGCCGGCCATCGGTGCAACCTTAAAGTCAGAGAATACTTTATAAAAATCATCCGGATTATCAATTGACTCATAGCATCCGTCCAACTGCAGAAGGGCTGCAAAGGGTATCAGATTGCCGTCATGGCCAAAGCGTAGAGCAGCCGATGGTTTGCCGGCAGGATGATAGGATAATATAGCCTCATTGGCTGTCTCCAGGACATTTCTCAGCAAAGGCTTCGCGTTATCCACTATCAGTCCTCTATTGCCGGCATAATTGCCATCACAAACGTAAAATCTGTAATTGAAACACTGCCAAAGATCAAACAATTCTTCCGGTGTGAAGATATCATAGAAGGTATAATTAGACTCTATATCCTGCATGCCGGATGCCAGCCAATACATATCCCACATAAAATTGTGAGGATTTACATTCTTTTTCACAAACTCGGGGTCGGAAAAAATAGAGGCAGTGAGGCGATCGCCATGAGTATGTGCATCCTCAAATTTCCTGTATTCTTCTTTCCATTCTTTGGATGTATATTCTTTAGATTCATCGCTATGATAATTCAGATAATTCATATAGCGATTGGAAGATTCACGCGTTATATTCAACTTCGGATTTTCCTCCTTCAGACCCTCACAAAAGGCATCCATGCTCAGCACGCATCGGATTACGACAGTGCTTCTCGCTGAGATATCACTGCTGTCAGTGAAGACCTCCGGATAATTGGCTATCATTCTCTTGGCGATACCCTTATGCTGACGTACTCCAAGTGGCGTGAGGTCTCCTCCCCTGCCTGCTGTCTCCACCATAATGGAATCCAATCTCATCTTAACGTCATTTCCCAATGCTGTCAAGGCATCGGCTTCATAAGCCTTGTGAAGAAGATCTGCAACTCGCGTATAGTCATCATCGCTTATCAGATATCTTGACCCGTGACGACCGTAATGGCTGATATGAAACGGCTTATATCCTTCCGGAGCCGGAGTATTCTGCGCTTCAGTCACCGGATAGGCAAAATAGACACCGCCTGACTTGTTTAAGTCTGACATGACTTNTTCTCGNGTGGTCTGCGCATATCCCGCAAATACACTCGCCAGAGCCAATGCNCTCAATNATAGCTNTTTCATTTTATGGTATTATTACTTATTTCTTATTTATTCTAAGTTAACAGATTAATCTCAGACTCGGACTGATACTAAACTCCTCAATCGCCGCGATAATATTGCTGTAAGTAACAGCGAGCTATAANATCACGATTTTCTTCTNNGAGANTATGGNCTTCNTCTCNCGNGAAATACGTATCAGTCAAAGCATTGTGCTCCCATAGATAATGCAGCAAATCCGCAGGACACATCCCTCTTACCGTAAGCAGATAGATGGAGTGAGTTTTCGCATACTCCGCATCATAATATGGATTCTCCGGGAGATTTATACACTTGCAAATATCATGAGCCAAAAGCATGCCTTTATTTCTATTCACAAGCAATACAAAGTCTTCGCAATTCTCCAAGTGAGACAGATGACGCTCACCGGGTGTCCAACCGAGGGCTTCGATAAAGAATTTATTCAATTCTTCATATCCTTTTATAAATTTTATGGGCGAACCTTCGGTATGGGATACAAATTTTTGATATGTAGGATTCACTTTACCGTCCGATAAGGATATGGCTTCTTTGGTATTCGGCATCTTACCGCTGAGGATGAGTTGCAACCATTCGCCAAGATACAAGGCCAACGGACCGGTGGGAAGCTCCGACATCGCCTTTTCAAGAACGCGTTGCAATTTTAACGTGTCTTCCGAGTCTTTAATGTCGGGCTCGGAAAGTATTTCACCAAGAGTGACAGCAAAGGCGGGAGTCAAGAGATAACAATGCATGAAGATCCAATGCGATAAACCGACTATCTCTCTCTCCTCCTCCGGATTGCCTATCTCAAGGCCTTGCCATATAAAGAAGCCTTCAGGGGTAGGTGCCTCTTCATATATCTTGTCAAGCATTTCAAACCATAAGTCGGCAGCAGCTTCTACGTCAGGACTCAGAGGNTCAAGCAGACNCCTGTTTTCATAGTTCATANACAAGNTGTACCATACCAAAAAACGCACATCCTCTCTATTCAGCTCGTGGGGTATATAGTCCTCCCCTGTAGAATAATAGGGCAACCACTTCCCATACAGATGTTTATGGCATTCGATAAAGGAACGCCATATACCGCTGTCGGTCAGAATATCTTGAAAATAACCGACCAAGCCTAATACCGTTCGGGCTATTATCGCTTCAGGCCAGCCGGCAAGCACTTTTCGATTTATACAAGCATCTGCCATCTTATTGGCCAACCGCAGATAGTAATCTGTAGTCGGAGTTTTCTGAGGATATGATGGCTGACGCACCAGAAATTGCTGCTCACTTATTATGTTTTTCATCTCTTTTCGTATATATCAANTCCTTNCTTTNCCGGTTTGATTATTTTNCAATTTCTATCAGTTCNTCGATGGTCACCTTATGCTGATCGCCGGTAGTCATGTCTTTCAGAGTGATATAGCCGTTAGCGAGTTCATCCTCACCTACAATGGCTACATAAGGGATGCCCTCACTGTTGGCAAGACTCATTTGCTTCTTCATCTTTGCGGAGTCCGGATATACCTGTGCACTCACGCCGGCCTTACGCAGCGCAGCGACATATTTTAATGCCTGTGCGGCTTCGGCCTTACCGAAATTGACAAACATTACTCTTACCGATGAAGACAATTCACGCGGGTACAGATCCAACTGATTGAGCACATCATATATTCTGTCAGCTCCAAAAGAGATACCTACGCCCGACAACCCCGGCTGACCAAACACTCCCGTCAGATTATCATATCGACCACCTCCGGTGATGCTTCCTATCTCAACATCTTTTGCCTTTACCTCGATTATCGTGCCGGTATAATAGTTTAAGCCACGGGCCAAAGATACATCCAATTCTACATCGGCCGAGGGATTAAGCGCCTCGATACCATTAAGCACCTCACGCAATTCCTCTACTCCCTTTAAGCCTGTCTCAGAGTCGGCCAATATTTTGCCGAGACTCTCTAATTTTTCTTCGTTCGTGCCTGATAATTGCAAGATGGGTTCAAGAAGCGAGATGGCCTTCTCGTCAAGTCCTTTCTCGCGAAGCTCGGCCTTAACATTATCAAGACCTATCTTGTCTATCTTATCAATCGCTACGGTAATATCAACAATCTTCTCCGGATAGCCAATTACCTCCGCGATGCCGGTCAAAATCTTACGGTTGTTGACTTTTATAACTGTATTTACACCAAGTTTCTCAAATACATAGTCGATGAGCGAGAGCAATTCTATCTCATTATTCAGCGACGTGCTGCCCACTACGTCTGCATCACACTGATAAAACTCTCTGTAACGACCCTTTTGAGGACGGTCTGCACGCCAGACAGGCTGAATCTGAAAACGCTTGAACGGCATCTGGATGTCGTTGAAATGCTGCACCACAAACCGTGCGAACGGTACGGTCAAATCATACCGAAGACCCTTCTCACACATCTGATTGGTAAGCCTTACCAGATTCTTCTGCTCTAAATCTTCTGCTTTGACACTACTCAGGAAGTCTCCGGAATTTAGAATCTTAAAGAGAAGTTTGTCGCCCTCTTCGCCATATTTACCCATCAATGTGCTGAGATTTTCCATTGCAGGCGTCTCTATCTGCTTGTAGCCAAACAGTCGGAAGGCCTCACGAATTGTATCAAATATATAATTACGACGCGCCATCTCTACGGGTGAAAAATCACGCGTCCCCTTGGGAATACTCGGTTTTTGTGCCATATGCTTAATAATGTTATTGATTTGTAAATTTACAAAAAATAATTGATATTTGACTACGTTATATGATAAGATTAAAAAGATTAATCCAATCACGATAACGATATTTCTTAAATGCGCTATACAAGATTTCTTACATTGCTCATCATTTTCCTTCTCGCAAGGTCAATATATGCTGATAATATTAAGATTACCGGTAAGGTAATCGACCAGGAAGAAAAACCTATTGAATTTGCAACGGTACGTATTGCCGGCACGTCCATAGGCACCAATACTGACCTGAAGGGAAATTACGACCTGACAGTGGCTGCTAAAGATACTATCGAGGTAATATACTCTTGCATCGGATTTAAGAATGTCAATAGAAAACTTATTGACGCTAAAGGTGATATCACCATCAATGTAAAAATGGCGACTGAATCTACCGAACTCGCCGAAATTGAGGTCACCGGTTTCAGACAGAATATCAATGGCATGCAGTCGTTTGACACAGNGAGCTTCAAACTATCTCCAGACGTCNGCGGTGGTTCGGTGGAGGCTATGCTCGNCACTNNGCCCNGAGTAAACTCTTCCAATGAGATGAGCTCGCAATATTCTGTGAGAGGTGGCTCTTTTGATGAAAATTCCGTTTATATCAACGGCACAGAGGTTTATCGTCCGCAGTTGGTCCGTAGCGGTCAGCAAGAGGGTCTCAGTATCATCAATCCGGATATGGTAGGCAATATCAAATTCTCTTCCGGAGGTTTTCCTGCCCGTTACGCTGACAAAATGTCTTCTGCCCTCGATATCTCTTACCGACAGCCGGAAGCGTTTGAGGGAGCCGTCTCTCTATCGCTTATGGGAGGCTCGCTTACATTGGGACAAAACTCCGGTAAATTCTCACAATTGCACGGTCTGCGACTCAAAAAGAATAACTCCCTTCTCTCAAAGCTCGAGACACGCGGCGAGTATGACCCGCTTTATTTTGACTATCAGACCAATCTGATATACAAGCCCTCAGACAAATTGCAATTTGATTTCTTGGGCAATATCTCTCTCAACCATTATAACTTCAAACCGGCCGACCGCGAGACAAGTTTTGGTACGTCAATGGATACCAAGCACTTTAAGGTATATTTTGATGGCGAAGAGAGAGATAAGTTCCAGACATATCTCGGTGCATTCAATGCTATGTACCGCATCAACAGGGCTAATGCCATCGGACTTAGCCTTTCAGGTTTTCTCAGCAATGAGTTGGTATCTTACGATATCTCCGGAGAATATTGGCTCAACCAGGCAGGCACTGCGGGTGAAGACGCTGTCGGTGGCGAACTCGGAGTGGGTAAATACATGGAACATTCGCGCAACCGCCTTCGTGCCTCCGTATTTCAAGCAGCTATAAAAGGCAATACTGTAATTAAAAGGAATAATATCTCTTACGGACTGATTTTTCAGACTGAGAAGTTTCATGACCGCACCAAAGAATGGGAATGGAGAGACTCTGCCGGCTATTCACTGCCTACTCTTCCCGAGGGTGTCCACTTGATTTATAATCTCTCCTCACGTCAGGATATCTCCAACAATCGTATGGCTATCTTCTTGGAAGATGCCTATTATCTTGACACAGACAAATTCTATCTTACCATTAATGGGGGATTGAGATTTTCTTATTGGGACTTTAACAAGGAGTTTCTTGTGTCTCCTCGTTTTAACTTCACCCTGGTGCCCGTAGAGCACAATAGATGGAATTACCGTCTCGCACTCGGTATGTATTACCAAAGTCCTTTCTATAAGGAGTACCGTCAGGCTGTCAGCGATCCGCTCGGCAACTCCAATATCATACTCAATCATGAAATCAAATCCCCCAGAAGCATACAGCTGCTTTTGGCCACCGATTATACCTTCCGAATGATGAACCGTCCGTTTAAAGTGACGGGTGAAGCATATTATAAGAATCTTGCCAATCTGATTTCTTACGAATATGACAACCTGAAAATCAATTATTCCGGAAAGAATGACTCAAAGGGATACATCATGGGATTGGATTTCAAACTATTCGGTCAATTTGTGCCGGGCTCTGACTCTTGGATTACTTTCTCTCTGATGAAGACGCAGCAAACGCTTAATGGAAAGAAAGTGCCGCTACCGAGTGATCAAAGATATTCATTCGGAATATACTTCANAGATTATTTCCCAAAATTCCCTAAATNAAAATTCAGTCTTCGNGGCATTCTCTCAGATGGTCNTACTATGACAGCGCCTCACGTAGACCGCGACCAGTCTTATTTCAGAGCACCGGCATATAAAAGGGTTGATATCGGCCTGAGTTACCAGTTGGTTGGGGCTCCCACTGACGGTGTACGCCCTTANAACTTCTGGNGTCANTTCAAGAGCATAATAATAGGCCTTGACTGCTTCAACCTGTTTGATATGGCCANCGTCAGCAGTTATTATTGGGTAACAGACGTCAACAACANCCAATATGCCGTNCCCAACTATCTGACGCGCCGTCAATTCAACATCCGTCTCGCCATAGACTTCTGATAATCCGCCGATAATACATACTCCGTCCCACCCTGACGGTAGAATCGCAGGCAGGTCATAATCCGGGCTATTCAAATTGTGTCCCTCCGGGACGGTGGGATTAGGGTGGGTCATGATCCGGGCACTGCGTACCCGGCTATTCAGATTATGTCCCTCCGGGACTTTCCCATCCCATGAATCAGAGAATACCCCGGAGGGGTAACATCTCATTAACCGGGCACGCAGTTTACGGATATACTCCATGCAAGCGCATATACCCCGGAGGGGTTACATTGATTATCGTATACCAACTGATTTAAATTCCTTCCCTCCGGGACGGTGGGATTGATCTGGGTCATAATCCGGGCACTGCGTACCCGGCTATTCAGATTATGTCCCTCCGGGACAGCATGTACCTTTGTATACAAAAAAAGAGACTGAGCGAT
>WFLX010121733.1_pt1 | contig 17138 bp, 19 predicted proteins | sample 4967041 | NCBI WGS metagenome assembly WFLX01 (sample SAMN12857096, study PRJNA449069) | gut metagenome | isolation source: stool from male and female vole | host: Microtus ochrogaster | place: USA:Florida | collected 2017 | reverse complement strand
CCAAACTTGCGAGACGATTTGGAGTAAAGCTGAATCCTACAACCAAGGAGGAATTGCTTGAAACTATAAGGGTTCTTCTGAATGAGATACCAGAGTTGTCCAATAACTTAACGATAACAGACTAAAAATCCGCGCTCACCACAAACGACGGAGATTGGGTTGCGTGTCCTCCTCAGCGCAGCCCAATTAACTTATACACCTTATATTATATGGAGCATATCTACAATTATCTCACCCTTTCAGTGAAAGCCAAATCCGATAAGGAAATTGNCCTCTCAAACTGGCTNANTCACGCGCATTTTATNTATGCCATAGACCATGAGAGAGACTGCTTTCTCCTNTTCGACATACCTCACTGGCTTATATCNNATCTGACGGATAAGTTCGAGATTTCNGAGTGGAGGTTTGAGGAGAATCCGAATCCNCCACNNCACTACGTTAAGTTGTTNCGCTTCATTGACTGGCANCTCTTCGAGAATATNGGAGCNTACNGATGGTTTGCACAGCGAGAAGANTTCCGAGCNTTCTCGACCAATTCAGAGCGATATGCACTTTTGGAGGCTGGCTACAACCATGACGGTTATTCAGCATGGCGGTTGCGGTACTATCTCTCACGAAGGCTCATGGGGATGAATGCTAAGAATCCTCGAAATACATTCCTTTATGATGATGACAGCGGAGAGACAGCCCTTATTAGAAAAGCCATCATTCCCCCATTGGTAGATGCAGAGAAGAAATTGGAAGTTCCCTCTACATTCCGCTATCCCATCGACCTTGATATTTGGCTCGACCGAAACAGACTTTATATAGGCTGGTTTGTGAATGACCTCTATGTTTATTCTTTCCGTGGACTGTATCAGAAATTGAATATCATAACCAGCGAAATGAATCCGTGGTTTGAGAGAAACAGTTATCCGCGTAACACTCGAGACCAATCCGAGATTGACCGCTTCCTCTCTCAACTGCGACAGAATAACCTAAAAGATTAGACTGTCACAGTTGGAGGCTGTATCAAATGCTTTCTATAAGATTAAAATGGTACACCTCGAGAGTTGGTACAATCCGCGAGAATTCCAGAAAATTTTTTACATCTTCCATGGCAAACGATGTGCGTCTCTATAGGGAGGGAGGACGGGAGGGGTAACGGGGGTTACCTACCTGCCTATCTATCAACTATATAAGCAACCTAAATCTCTACTTCTTATACTCCCAGGCAATCCTACTACAGACTCAGAGGAAGCGTTAAAAATGTACCTCGCTGATATTGTGTGTTTTATTAAAAATGCGTACCTTTGCAGGCGCAAGCCATGAGGGAAGCGGTCTCTTACAATTCCAGTCATCCAGTATGGAGTTTTTACCTTAACTGACTGTCCTACAGCGCGCCTGCAAAACCTAAAACATCCCCGATTTTCAGCCCCGATGAAACAGAATATAATCGTAACTCACAATATATCAACCCTCTCACCGAGCAAACGCTTAATCGANTGGGANTNANNTNGCCCCTCNGAGACTCCCGCTGAAATAAACACTTGCAATCAACCTCATGCCGAAAGTCGTGGGGTTGATTTTTATTTGCAAAATTCAGTTTTTTTTTGTAATTTAGTGGCATCTTAGCAATAATTCTGACATCTGACAACTGAAACCGGAATGGCCGAAATCGACAACACCGACATGGAAAACATTGAGGAAAACCTCAATATCAACGACAATGACTTGTCCAACATAGAATCACCGGAAGATAAGATACTTGAGGAAGAGGCTGAAGCCGACATCCCACAACTCGTCATGCCATCCTACAAAGTTCCGGGTGCCGGGGATAAGAAGCACCAGCTTTCCGGAATGTTCCGCAACTGGTATCTTGAATATGCCAGCTATGTGATTCTGGAGCGTGCTGTCCCACATATTGAAGACGGCCTCAAGCCTGTGCAACGTCGTATTCTCCATACCATGCAGACCCTTGATGACGGCCGTTTCAACAAGGTTGCAAACATCGTAGGCAGCACAATGAGCTATCACCCGCACGGTGATGCCTCTATCGGCGATGCCCTTGTGCAGTTGGGTCAGAAAGAAATGCTCATCGACACTCAGGGAAACTGGGGAAATATACTTACCGGTGACTCAGCAGCAGCTCCGCGTTACATCGAGGCACGACTCAGCGAGCTTGGTCTTGAAATACTGTTTTCTCCCAAAATCACTGAATGGCAGCCAAGCTACGATGGCAGAAAGAAAGAACCTGTCACTCTCCCCGTCAAATTCCCGCTCCTTCTTGCACAAGGTGTGGAGGGTATCGCCGTCGGTCTTAACAGTAAGATCCTTCCCCACAACTTCAACGAAATAGCGGAAGCTGCCATATCTTATCTGAAAGGGGAATCTTTTAGGCTTCTGCCCGACTTCCAGACGGGTGGTCTGATGGATGCCTCCCGGTATAATGACGGTGCACGCGGCGGTCAGATAAAAGTAAGGGCAAAAATTGAGAAGATCGACAATAAGACCCTTGCCATACGGGAGCTTCCATTCGGAAAAACCACCGCCACACTAATCGACACTATCCTCAAGGCGATGGAGAAAGGGAAGATAAAGGTACGAAAAGTCGACGATAACACTTCCGCCAATGCCGAGATAATAGTGCATCTTGCCCCAGGAGCCTCGAGCGACAAGACCATAGATGCTCTCTACGGTTTCACTGACTGCGAGGTATCCATTTCACCAAACTGCTGTGTGATCTGGGATAAGAAACCGAGGTTCCTATCGGTGAGCGACGTGTTGCGTTTCTCCACTGACCGCACAAAGGAACTGCTTCATCGCGAACTGGAAATTAAGCTTGGAGAAGCCCTTGAGGCCCAGATGTTTGCCAGCCTTGAGAAAATCTTCATCGAGGAGCGGATGTATAAGGATCAGCACATTGAGCGAGCCGCCAGTATGGATGAGGCAATCGAAAGATTATCAATGCTGTTCGAGCCATTCAAAGCATCTTTCTTCAGGGAAATATCCAACGACGACTATTTGCGCCTGTGGGAAATCAAGATGGGACGCATTTTGAAATTCAACTCTGAGAAAGCTGATGAAAAGATAGCTCTTCTCGACAGCCAGATTGCCGATATCCGCCATAATCTCGACCATATTGTGGAATACACGATAAAATGGTTCGAACATCTTAAGGATAAATACGGGCATGCCTTTCCACGACGCACTGTGCTTCGCGGCTTTGACTCAATCGTTGCTACCAAAGTTGCAGAGGCCAACAAGCGCTTATACTACGACAAGGAAGGAGGCTTCGTAGGCACAGGCCTAAAGGATGCAGAGTTCAAGTTCACATGCTCAGACTTAGACGACATATTGATCGTCTATCGCGACGGCACTTATAAGATATCCAAGGTTCAGGAGAAATTCTATGTTGGCAAGAAGGTGATCCATATCGGTCTTTTCAAGAAAAACGACAAGCGCACCATCTACAANGTGATCTACCGCAACGGCAAGGNNGGCATNNATTATAAGAAACGTTTCTTCATCACAGGNCTGACNCGNGANAAGGANTANAANATGACNAANGGTGAACCTGGAAGCCGTATAGAATGGATGACAGTCAATCCCAACGGAGAGGCTGAGACAGTCAAGGTGCTTCTCAAAGATGAGCCTGGGCCTGACGGACGCCGCCCGCGAAACCGCGAGGTGATGGTAGATTTTGCAACTCTCGATATAAAAGGGAAGGAATCGCTTGGAAATCTCGTCACTAAGTTCGCCATTCAGTCTGTAAGTCTCGACAAGAAGGGCACGTCCACGCTTGGAGGACGCGACGTCTGGTTCGACCGCGACGTTCTTCGCCTCAACTACGACGGCCGAGGAGAAAAGCTCGGCTCTTTCCTTGGCGAAGATCTCGTGCTTGTGATAACAAAGGATGGGGAATATTACACCACAAGTTTCTCCGAAGAAAACCATTACGAAGACAACATCCTCAAGATAGAGAAATTCAAGAAAGGTAAAGTCTGGACACTCGCCCTCTTCGATGCCGAGTTAGGGTTCCCATATCTCAAGAGATTTGAATTTGAGCCAACAAAAAACCCACAGCGTTTCGTAGGCAATGGGCCTGAATCTAAAATGATATTGCTGACCGATACAGCCTATCCACGGCTCCTCGTCACTTTCGGGGGCAACGACTCAGTGCGTCCGGAACTCGAGATAAATGCCGATGAATTTATAGCTGTCAAGGGTTTCAAGGCAAAGGGAAAGAGAATCACCACCTATCAGCTTGGCGAGATCAAGGAATTGGAACCAATCAGAATGCCCGAACCTGAATCGGAAGCGATGCCGGAGACCATAGAAAATCCTGAAGATGAGACCGATGCTGACGATGCCTTGCAGGATACGGGACTGGAGACTGCTGAGCAGACGGGGCCTAAAATCGTTGACGGAAATCTTTTCGAAGAAATTTAAATTGTATAATCGTTCAATCGTTTAAGTGTGTATGAGAGGAGTTAAAAACATGATGATGATGCTCCCGGCTCTGCTGTGCTTTTTGTGTTTGGCAGGATTGGCAGCATCGTGTGTGGATGATCCTCAACAGAAGAACGATCCGATTGGCAACTTTGAGTCGCTATGGCGTACCATCGATAATCACTACTGTTTTTTCAACGAAAAAGACATTGACTGGAATGCCGTCTATCAGAAGTATCGCCCCCTTGTGAAAGACGACACCAAAATGCTGCAGCTCTTCAACATCTGCTCTGCCATGCTCGATGAACTTAAGGATGGACACGTAAACTTGATATCCTCTTTCAATACATCGTTCTATCGCAAATGGTGGACTGATTATCCTCAGGATTTCCGTCTGCGCACCATTCAGGAGAATTACCTTGGCTTCGACTATCTCCAGACCTCAGGCATATCCTACAAGATGCTTCCGGACACTATCGGCTACATGTATTATCCATCATTTTCCTACGATATAGGCAACCTTAACCTCGACTATATCCTTGCCATTCTCTACGAGAGCAAAGGACTCATCATAGACATCCGCGACAATGGAGGTGGCAATCTCACAAATATCAAGACCTTGGTGAGCCGTTTGATCGACCATAAGGTTTCGGGAGGATCCATCCGACATAAAACGGGGCCCGGACATAATGACTTCTCCGAACCTTATGAATTTTTCTATGAACCATGCGACACTACCCGCCGAATCGCATATCTCCACAAACCGGTGGCAGTGCTGACCAACCGAAGTTGCTTCAGCGCAGCCAATGATTTCGTATCGGTGATGAAGACACTCCCCAATGTCTCTATAATCGGAGCGCGCACAGGTGGCGGTGGTGGCCTTCCCTTCAACTCCGAGATGCCGATAGGATGGGGAGTGCGTTTCTCCGCCAGCCCAATGACATCGCCGGGAGGAGAAATCACGGAATTCGGCATAGATCCGAGCCCCGGCTGTGAGGTCCACGCCCCCGACTCACTCCTGATTCAAGGCATCGACCCTATCCTTGACTTTGCTGTAAAAAAAATCCTGTCATCCGGCAATTGATTTGGATAACTGATTTTTTTATATTTATTTTGCGAAGATAATGCTTTTTTCCTGCTTATGGATCTTGTCGGACTTGAGATGGAAGCAGAATCTGCCACTTCATATAGAAGCATTGACATCACTATCAAGACAGAAGACTATATTTATATAATTGAGCTGAAATATGACGGTTCTGTTTCGAAAGCGCTTGAGCAGATAGAAACAAAGAATTATTCAAGAAAATTTCAGGCGGATAATCGCGAAATAATTTAGACCCCGTCTCATAAGATTTGAGAGGCCCCTTTCCATTTAATCCCACCCATATAAAATAGAAATATTAAAATCTTCTAAAGAGAGGCTTATTTTTTTGTCATAAATAAAAATAATTATTAACTTTGCAGTTGCAGACCGAAATGCGGAAGCCTGGTCAAGGGCGAAGCGGGAGGGACTGCAGTTTTTTATTTTTTTAGCGTTTACTCGACGCTCTTTCTTGACTATCAGGAACTTCGCAAATTCTTTATCTCGGTCAAGAATGAGACAACTGTAGACGCCTTTGTGGTTAGTATTATATGTCAAGCCAACGCGTGAGCGTTGACTGTTTGACATATATATAATGCTACTGCGTGAGGCTTCTGCGTTGTCCGTTCTACAACACGGCAATCAATGTTATATAGGCTAAACATAACTGATTTTCAGCACTATACAAACATTCTCCAAAACATACCTTCTAAAATCTTTAACATAGATTAACAAAAAGAGCCGGTGGATTTCTCCACCAGCCCATAGGGGTGAGTTTGTGGCTAGACGTTCTCTTTGTCCTCTCTCATTTCAAGCTCTGCCAGTAGTTCCCTCAGTTCCTTGAGGTCTTGCTGATATTGCTCTACTTCAAAAGCTAGATACTCCATCACTTCTAAAGCGTCTTTAGGGTCGAGCTGATTGTGGATAATCAGCTTTATCTTATCCACTGGGTGAAGCCTAAGAGTGCTGTTTACTTTCGTCGTGCGATTCATCGCACATTCCAGCAGACGGTTCATCGCTTCCCCCATCTGGGGTACTCCTTTGTTATCCGTCTGGTCAAACCACTGTCCGCGAGCATCCAGCCACGGGTTATAATCACTCTTACGCTCTTTCAGATACTGGAGTACCAGAGTTGCGTTTTTACCACTAAAGGCAGCCTCTACTGCCTGCTTCTGTTTGTCGTTTAATACCATAATTGCTTACAGATTAAAAAATTAATAATAGATTGTTTCATTGCTTTTCTGCATTACTCAATTATATTTGAATAACTAAGTTGCTGAGATTGGCAGATGATAGGGAACTACCATTAACTAAGAAGCAGTGCAAAATTACAAAAATTTCTCCATATATGAAAAAAGAGCCAGCAGATACAGCTCTGCTAACTCTTCTTTTACAGTTCTTTANCTTCTTATCCCTGCTGTGCTTTAAGCTGCTCTATCTTTGCTTCCACAGCTTCAAAGGGGTTGCCAAAGTCCTTTAGGTTTTCGCTTATGTGCTTAACCTCTCCTTCCGTTAAGCCCTTGAAGGCTTTTAGTGTGTTCTCCAGTTCATCAGCGTGGCTTATGATGAACTTGATAAGGTATCNCTTATTTATNTCCTTCTGCTTGAAGCCAGCTTCTACCAGAGCTGTAAAGATGCGTTTGGCTCTTTCCAGATTNACCTTACATCCCAAGTCGTTNCCCTTGATAAGCCCAGCTACATTCTGGGGCTTCAGCTTGCTATCAAAGGTGAGGAATAAGCTGATAGTGCTAAGGCTCATCTTAGCCTTCATCATNTCATTAGCCCAGTTGATTGCTTCGTTGTCTGGGTTGAGTTTTGCAGCGGTTCTCATATAATCCCCGCCTTTCCAACTGATAGCAGTGGTATTNACNTCTATCAGCGTGTTCAGTACGCCTTTCTCTGGCTTCTCTGTNTGGATGAAGCACACAATATCATCCAGCCCTTTCCCAGCATCGTAGGCTTTACCTTTCGCTGCTGCTTCCTTCTGCTGCTTCTGGATTTCCTTGTAAGCCTTATAGCGGTTGTTACCGTCTAAGATTACTAAGGCGTTTTCAATTCTCTGGGGGTCTGTTACTGGGGTGAGGTTATCATCCACCAGCTCCAGCCCTTCCTCTGCTGCATAGCCAGCAGGGATAAGCATTAGGGGCATCTGTACCCCATACTGCTTCAGGCTCTCCACCTTGCCCTTTACGTTGGTGGAGTTGGCAGGGGTTTCACGGTTTACGGCNATNAAGATGATTTCTTTGCCGTCTTTGAGAAGAGAGTTGAGAGTNGTGATAGAAATATTGTCTATCTTCATTAGTCTTTACCGCTGCCTTGCGGATTTATTTTGGCTTCTGGCACGCCGTTNNTANNNTGNTTACGGCTGCAAAATTATAACACCCTTTTCGGGTATTGAAGGAAAAAACTGTTAGTTGCAGAAGCCACATACAAACTAACAGTTTTNCCTATTTAATATCCATCTTCACATCTTGCGNAATTANCACAGTATCACCAACTTGNAGGGGNAATTTNANCTTATCNANNTTTATATTNCCATCCTTCCAATCNCCNTACTTAATCATCTCAATAGGCACAATTCCTAACTCTGGAAGTGTTGAATAGCTTACCCTTGTTTGGTGTTCCTTAAAGTAGGCTATCAACTGCCTAAATCTTGAATCCGTTAAAGGGGCTGGTGCTAGTCCAAAGAAGTAAAGCATATATAGAATTAGCTTCTGCTCAGTTGCAGATACCATACAGCAGTTACTCCTTCTGGGGTAATCCTTAAAATACTCTTTAAGGAATAGAGCCACATAATAGGCAAAGCTGGATTGTATAAGAATCTTATCAGTAATCTTATCAACCCTTATAAACTTATCAGCTTCATACTGCTTACTACCCACATCCTTCACACAATCCATCACCATCTTTACCAGTTCTGAGTTATTTGAGCTGATGCTACTGCCATCAGCATTAGTAAAGGTTATGGTTTTTACTTCTGATAAATCTGCTAAGGTATCAGCTATAGTAGGTTTCAGCAGAATAAAATACTGCTCTTTGATTATGGCTAGAATATACTGGCATAAGGTAAAGAAGTTTAAGGGGCATAACTTCATACCATTACCCTTAATTTCTTTGTGGAGAAGGTCTAAATCATTATCCTTAATCCACTTTTCAAACTCTGTAGAATGGAGTAACTGAGTAGTTAGATTATTCAAAAAGGCATTAGCAGCAGCTTCACCTTCTAAATAGGTTTTGCCATCTATCTCACACCTATTTTGAAGCTGACTAATAAAGAAGTCAATGTATCTATCAATTAAGATAGAGCCATCTTCACCTAAATTATCCTCATATACAGTTAGTTCCATAATTCAAAATTACAAAAAATAATCCGCTCCTGCAATAGAAGCGGACTACTTTAACATATCTCCAATTCAATCTATTCACCTCTCTGCTAGGCTTCTGCCATCATCTTATATAGCTTCTCAAAGTAGAACTAACTATTAGTTACTCCACCTACCACTGTATTCTTACCTACTATGATACAGCCAGCACTGCTATCAGCGTTTACTCCCTTATGTATTAGTATGCCATCAAATCCCTTTACATTGAGTAATCTGGGTAGCCTACCATTACAGAAGGCTTTATAGTATGGCTTCTAACTAAACTTAGGACTGATAACACCCATAGTAATCTTATAAGTTCCCAGTGGTATAGCTGTTTTAGCATACACCTTAGTAGCCTTAATCTTCTCCAGAGAATCCTTATCGGTTAATCCTCTATCTTTATCCTCTACCGTNTCACAGAAATACTACCCATCTACATAGAGCTTCCCTATACTGTAGGTAGCTTTCTTATACTTCCTATCTAGTCTTAGCTTCATTAGTGAAAATCATCTTTATGCTTATCAAAGGCTGCATCTATCATTTGTTCTATCTTAGTGGCTGTATTGGTGGAAAATTCCCCAATCTTACTATTAAAATAGATGCTAACACCAAAGATACCGCCAGCAGTCATAAAGGCTTCAGAAATATAGATAAGTACACCACCAGCAATAGTAGTAGTGAGAATGGTACTTACAAAGGCTAGAACTATACCAGATAGAATTAGCACTATAGCCATCACATACTGTATCTTATCCTTAATGCCTAATTCCTTCCACTTTCTTTCTAAAGTCATAACATTAGCTTTATAAATAAATATCAGTTCATCTAAAAGATATAGCCAATTACGGTAATGTTAATGGCTCTGATACCACCACCATCACCAGCCCAGTTATCATTACCCCAGCTATCATTATTCTAATCTCTCTAATGAAATTCCCTAATCTTAATATTACTTCCATCTAAGTAGGCTTCAAACCAGTGCGCTCCATCGCTTCTACCATTTATAGAAGTATCTGTACTGTGAGTGGATTTAGTGGCTGTATCATTATTGGCTGTATCTCCACTCATTTCCTAAGTAACGTGAATAGCATTGATATACTAACTAGTTTTCTCTGCAAAAGTAGGAGTAAGAATCATAGTACCGCCATCAGTAGTAATAGCCAAATCAGTAATAAGCTCCGATTTACACCCTTCAAAGTGATAAACACCAGTAGCATTAGCATAACTGTATTTTCTAATCTTACCAGATAGCAGAACTATAGGATGCTGGTAATTGCCATACTTCACTATCTTCAGTTCATTCTGTAGAGCTTGAATAGCCTAACTAATCTCTGATAAATCAATACTTCCCAAATCTCCGTTAATGGTATCTATAGAATCCTTCAGCTTCTCAATCTCATCAGCATTAGCCTAGATATTAGTGGTATTGTTATTAACTGTAGTAGTGAGATTGGTTATATTGGTTTCAGCAGTATCTACTCTACCTTTAAGAGCGTCTATTTCCGTCTTATTGGAAGCTATGTTAGTNGTGTTAGTGGTNATCCTGCTATCATAGCCTTTAAGAAGCTCTACTATATCTGTCTTAGCCTTAGTAGAAGGGTGTGGAATATATAAATGCTCAGTAGCATAGATATTATTAGCTTCTACATCNTTAGAAGTAATCTTTAGCTCTACATCCAGATTNCCACCACCNTCTTCTANTTCCTCATCATCGCCATCATCAGAATCATCNTCTTCATAGGAAGGGGGAATGATACACTTAATAGAAATATTGCCGTTTACAGTCATACTTCCATCAATATCATCACCANTATCATTCTATCCCCATATAGTCCTATCTAAGTCTGATTCACTTCTAGTAGGNACGTTAGTAGAGCCACTAGAGCTACTACCACCACNGCTAGCTAAAATGGCTTTAACGCTCTTATCGCTTATTCCATCGTATTTAATCAATCGCATCGTAATTATCCGTTTTTTCAATCATTTCAACCGTACAAGCTCCAAACCTATAATCATTACTGATAGTTTGAATTATGTACTTCCTTCCGCTAATAGTCTTATTGGTTAAAATGGTATAAGGTTTAAGGTTAAGCTATCTCTTTAGATTAAATTCTAGAATTGCTCTAGGCTCTGTGTACTGATTTACCAGCTTGTAAACTAAATGATGCTCCTGCCTTAGAAGCTATCTGGTAGCCAGATTATANGTATTATCTAAATACTGGCTTCTACCAGCACTATCCAGATAATCTACAGTAGAGTAGCTAGGTGTTTTATTGTCAAAGGTGCAAATCTTAAATTTAATCTCTTCCATCTGTCTAACATTATCCTCAGTAGAGTTATCAGCACAATAGTAAGTATCAGCGGAAGCAGCATCTTCATTCATAGCATCATCAGAATATCCTACAGTTATATCCAATCCCTTAAANAGAACTACTTTAGGTGGATAACCNCTATAGCTATTCTTTTTATCCNTCTTATTATTCCTAGCCCATTTACCTTTAGTATCTTTATTGGCAAATACAGTTAGCTCNACTTCTCCGTTTAAGTTGCCATCTGGGGGCGTAGGCACATAATANCCATTCTCATCCACTCCCCATAAAGAGCCACAGTTATTATAGAAGGGTGAATCTTTATCCTGCCAATCATCTACACGGTGTTCCGCTGTAGGGTCACCATANTAAATCTTAAANTAGGAAGGAGTTTTAACCCAATCTCCCATAGTTTTATAATCCCCTTCATTTTTCCAGTAGTANCTACCCCATTTAAGCTATGCCCAGAAATATCCCTCATTAGCATAGATAGAAGTTTTCTTAGTNTCTNNNTGCCTATANACAGTTCCATTCATCGGAAAAGGAGCATTATACATATAGTGCCTAATCACAGTTCCTTTAATCACAATATAGCCACCATCACCACCAAAGATAGTAGGCACTGATTTCTTTATTTTGAAGTAGGGATAATTCTTTACTTTATCGTGTTCAATATGGTTAGTATCTTGATTAAGGCAAAGCACATAGTTCACCAGCTTCTTACTTCCGATATTGGCAATATTAGCCAGCTATCCGAATTGCTGTAATTTAACCTCTTTGCTCTATCCATCCCAGTTAGAAGTAATATCTACTCTCCACTGATTGTACTTATTGCTCTCTATCTGCTTAGTAAAGTAGCCTACTACAGTAGCACCTTTACCATTCCAAAGGCTAGAATACTTCATAGGGTTATACTCACTCTCANTCTGTAATCCGTTNTTATTNTGATTNTAATGATANGTNGTAATNANAGGATTCTGATAGAACTTACCTACNACAAAGAATATTTTACCATCATCAGCCTTAGTAAGAGTTACAAAAAAGCTCTCATCTTCTCCAGCCTTATTCTTTACAGTAAATACCTCTGATTCTAAAAACCTATTATCATTCTTAAACCAGTTTTTAAGCTCAGTATCATAGGAAGCTGTAATGTTAATGTAGTTCTTACTGCTATCCAATCCATCTACTAAGCTATCAATCTCATAAAACTCATCTAATACTGTTACCTAGTTGTAAACCTCATCCAGAGTAATCTTAGCTCCATTCTCCGAGTGAGAATCCCCATCTATCAATTTAGAAGATGATAGAGTAACAGCAGTAGGATTACCAATAGAAGAGCCAGTAAGAGAGTATTTGAAGTATTTAGTTCTACCCTTAACCATAGCATCATAATCTAGTATATAGACATCTTCACCATCAGTAGTAAGAGTGTAACCCATATACTACATTACCTCAAATAGTACATCGTAGCAGCTCCAAGCCACAGAATCATCTGGCTAGGCTTCACTATCCTTCTCATCAAAAAAGTTAGCTTCAGATACCCTTAGCTTACTCATAATAGAATCAGTACCGCTAGAAGTGAATTGTACGTTATCAGTTACATACAGATTTTTATAACATCCAGCTCTTTTAAGGCATTTGAATACTATATTTAAGAATGAATCAACAGCCTTAGAAGTAGAACGGTATGGCATATCTTTTAAGGCTGCAATACCATCCACACATTCAATCTCTACCACTTCNTTCTCTTCATCTAATCCCATATCATAGGCACACGGNGTAACATATCCCACCCATTCTACTTTATTCTCAGTNGTATTAGTAAGAGTTACCTTAACTCCCTTAGTCTTACCGCTGTAAANCTCAAAAGGCATTTTAGAAGTAAGCATCTCTATAGTAGCTCCACTNGACTTTATAGGNGCNTATATAGTTTTACCATCGCTATCCATCTGAGTAATGAAGGGATTACCACCTAAAGTAAAGTTCTCCGTATTAGTGCCACTCTCAGTAGTTATTTCTACTTTATATATTGTATTGTTAATATCCGCAAACTCGCTAATATACTTCATACTAGTATTATTAAAAGCAGAGCCTACCCATATAGATAGGCTCTACTGTTATTTAANTTTNGACATCTTACTATNAGTANTTNTTAGNACATCCCNNTANNNNAGNTCCNCTAATCTTAAATTCAACATTCTGCANACCACCAGTAGCACCACCACTATCCAGAGCATTAAATAGATTACTCTGCTGTTTGGGGTTAAGTATCATTTCCCCAGCGTTCACTCTGGCTAACATACTATCACCGTGAAAAGAGCCACCAGAGATAATACCACCATCGGCAAAGCTACCAGCAAAGGAAGCGAATAGAGCCGTAATAGTGGCTATGATTGAAGCTATAGCAGCTATGTTAGCAGGGAACGGTAAAGAAGCAGCAGAAGCAGTACCAGAAGCTAAGGCTTCAGCTTCTTTAGCTCCTATAAGTGCCATCACTTGCGGAATAATCTGAGCTACCGCCTAAGCAGTCTAGCCAGCCATTTCCAACATCTTACCAGCACTTCCACCGATAGCACCACCCAAAGAGCTAAATGCACTACCTACATTACCTACAACATCCTAAGTAGCAGCCATCTTTTCCTTATAGGCTTCAGCAGCTTCAGCAGCTAATTCAAATTGGCTCTTTACTGTTTCACCATCCACCTAAATCTAAATAGTGTGCTGCTGGTCTGTAAGTTCAGCTATCTCCTTAGATAACTGTTTCCATTCCTCAGAGCCAACTACTTCTAACTTGATAGCAGCCTATTTATCAGATATTTGTTTCTGCACATAGGCTAAAGAGCCTTCTTTTGCTTGTGGCTTAACCTCTTTAGGCTCTTCTTTCTTTTCTACTAGTAATCCGTTCCTGATTTTGAGCTGCTTAATCTGCTCTTCTAATGCTGATTTCTCCGCTTTAATTTCGGCTAATCTCTCATCAGATACAACAGTATTTTTAAGCTCATCATCTAGCTTTCTGTAAGCCTACTCTAGAGCTGCTAAACTTCCTACTTCTGGGGGTGTTTGAGTAGCCTTAGTGGTAGTAGTTCCTTTACTCCTTCCAGTGCCACCTTTACCAGTTCCAGTAGCAGTAGAAGTATTTGTAGGAAGGTCTGTAGTAGTTTGGGTAGTGGTAGTAGCTACTCCAGTAGTCTTTATAGGAGCTGGTACGGAAGCAGATTTACTTTCCAATCCTAGCCACTGTAAAAACTCATTCCAGAGCTTTTTAACCTTACCTATAATCTCTACAGCCTTATTATAAATTGTAGTCCAAGCAGCAGCTATATTCTGCACAAAGGCGTTATCAGTCAAAGTACCTTTAAGCTGATTCCATTTGTTCATAATGCCATTAGCTACATTGGTAGCAGTATCTTTAATGGCATTGAAGGCTTTAGCAGCTACAGCCACTACTATCTGTAAAACAGTTCCAATACCCTTTATAATATCGGATAGAAGGCTAATCTGCATTTTAGAGATATTACAGTTATCAGTTACTCCATCCCCAAATAAATCAAAGGTACTTATAACATCAGAGATTACATTTATAATATCATTCAGTAATCCCATAATATCCATAATTCCATCTGCTATACCCTGCAATACTCCAGACTGTCCTAAAGTAATCATCAGAGCATCCCAAGCAGATTTTAGCTTATTTACAGCTCCTTCAAAGTTATCATTATTGATAGCCATTTGTTCAAAGGCTGTGTTAGTTCCTGCTAATGATTGTGTGTACCCTGCAAAGGTATCTTTAGCTTCTATCAGAGATTTCAGCATAGTTACATTAGATTCACCCACTAATTCCTTTATCTGGCTATCAGTCATTTCAGCAGCAGCTAAATTCTCTAAAGCCTACTGCATACCTACCATAGCAGGCTTAAAATCATTATTGCCCTGCATCGATAGCTTTAATAGGGTTGAGGCTAATTGTGAGCCAGCGACATCAGCAGAACTAAATTTAGGTGCTATAGCTTCTACAGCAGCAGATAGTTCCACATAGTTCATACCAGCACCTTTAGCAGCAGTACCAGCCTTCTCAAAAGCCTTATTAAGATAGGCTACATCAGCAGAACCCTACTGAGATGAAGCTGCTAAAGTATTGATAATATTGGATGCTTCTGAAGCAGATACACCCATTTGATTCATTACAGTAGTAATACCCTTAGCAGCATCCACTACTTCTATCTAAGCTGCTTCTGCCAATACGTTAGCAGCCTTAGTAACTTCCATCAGAGCATCCTTATCAGATAGGAGTTCTGGAGCTTGTGAACCAATCAGCTTCATAGCATCAACTATATCACTGGCACTACTCTTAAACTCCTTACTCATCTCTACAGCTCCCTTAGATATATCTTTCATAGCGTCATCACTCAATCCCGTTAGAGATTGTAGGCTGTCTAAGTGCGTTTCAAATTCAGCAGCGGATTTACCAGCTTGTACCATCACCACACCTACAGCAGCCACAGCAGCAGTAGCAGCTCCAGCAGGGGTAACTAAAGCTCCCAACTGGCTAGCAATACCACCGAAGCCACTTCTAGAAGCAATATCATTAGCTATACCTCTCAGATTACCTAACCTACTATTCATCTGATTACTTGAATTAGTAACAGTTCTAGTAGAGTTATTAACCTAATCTAGAGCTTGCTGATACCGTTGTGCTGCTTGTGCCATCCTCTAGAAGAGTTCACTGGAAGTATCACCAGTAACAGCTAGCTTCTCCATTTCTGCCTTCACATCCTTCAGCTTCTTTCTAAGCGGTGCTGAAGATTGCTCTATACGTTCAAATTTCTGCTATATGGCATCTAATCTATTGGCACTTCCACCCAGTTCACTAATACTTCTCTGCACATTGCGGATAGTGCCAGATAGATTATCCTCTCCCTATAGCCTAACTATATAATCGTTTGCCATTTTATTCTGTATTTAGTATGTTTTCAAATTGTTTAGCCTATGCTCTTAATCTCTCCACATCAGCATTAGATATAGAAGTATCAGTATCTTCCTTATCCCAGTGGAATTTAAGAATATCAGTAACTTTAAGCTACTTTGTGCTATTAGTCTGAGCTACCAGATAAGATATTAGCCTAGCTTGTTCCCAGCCATCTTTATAGGCATAGTAATCATAATCCATTACTGCCTTCACTTCGTATAGCTCCATCTTATCCAGTACATACTCTGGGGGATAGTGAAGCCTAAGTGTAAGTATAGCGTATAACTCAGATACACTTAACTTTTTTTTTCTCCGTTTTCTGTTACCTCATTAAACAGCTCATTCTTTTTCTGAGAATCCATTATTACCTAATTGAGCTGCATAATAAGGGTACTATCATTATCCATAGCATCTAGAAAATCATCCCACTCTAAAGGAGTATCTGGATTATTAGCCAGAAGCATACAGTAAAAGAATAGGTAGTTATCCATAGTAGTACGGATTTCAAAAGGCTTCTTAGTAATCTGTTCAAATATGAATAAAGCTCTGATAGTATATTTTACTTTGTAGTCCTTATTGTTAATTGTAATATTCATAGTGTTATCATTAAAAAGTAAATCCCTCTATACCCTCTAAACAAAGGTATAAAGGGATATACTTATGTTTCAGTTACTTTCTTCAGTGTAAGATTTTTCTTCAAAGCACTCTATATAGAGCGTGAAAAAAGTTACACATCATTATCTCCATCTAAAACAGTGTCCGATTCTTTTGGCTTATCGGATTGAGTAGGCATCATCATCCTACTTTCACTTACTTTTTTTTACTGGTACAAGCTCACCAACTCCAGTAAAATCTACTTTAAGAGTAGCATTTTCACCGTTAGGAGCGTTCTTTTCTAGGCTAGTAATAATCATCTATCCAGTATAGCCATCATCAGCTTTAGCAGTCCAACCGCTAGTAGGAGCAGCACCCAGTTTACCCTCTGC
>WFLX010082421.1_pt1 | contig 17139 bp, 15 predicted proteins | sample 4967041 | NCBI WGS metagenome assembly WFLX01 (sample SAMN12857096, study PRJNA449069) | gut metagenome | isolation source: stool from male and female vole | host: Microtus ochrogaster | place: USA:Florida | collected 2017 | reverse complement strand
AGATGAAAAATATATATTAGAGGTCGGAGGCAAATCCAAAACATTCAAACAGATAGCAGATCTGCCTGACAGTTTTGTAGTGGTGGATGATGAAGAAACAGGGGTTGGAAATCGAGTGCCTATGTGGCTATTCGGCTTTCTTTATTAGTTAGACCCCTTTCCACAAAAAATGTTAACGCAGGGGTCTAACTATCTGCGAAAGTTTTTGTAATTTTGCCGATATGAATGCTATCAGAGGGTATTTTAACTGTGTAGGCCGGATGTGTCGCGTCGTCATTCTTGCTGTCTCGATGATTTTGGGGATTGTTGGGGAGAGTGCGTATGCACAGACACCGGAGGCTGCCAAAGACACCGTGCGTCGCGTCGGCTCGGCATGGACACTCACTACGCCCTTAGGCTATCACAAAAAGTCAAACATCGACACTCTCCTCTATAACTATCAGCGGCAGTGGATACCGTCAATGCGCACGGATGCTATCGCTACCACAGGTAATTTCGGAGGCGCCGGCATCAACATGATTTTCATGGACCGCCCGGGATGCACTACTTTCTTCTTTGACGATGCTATCTCCCAGTGGATCCCATCCATCTCCACAATGAAATTCTACAATGTCTATGTCCCCATGACGTTGCTCTCCTACAATTTCGGCGGTGGTAAATATAATCACCTTGACCGACTAAATATGCAGTTTGCCGGCAACGTCAACCGCAATATAGGCATCGGCGCGCATATCGACTATCTCCACAGCAAAGGATGCTACGAAGACCAGGCCGTAAAGGATTTCAATTTCTCTTTGTCGGGTTACTATACCGGCAACAGATATGAAATGCAGATATTCTATTATCATTTCAATCAGGTCAATAAAGAGAACGGTGGCATACAAAACGACCTCTATATCACCGACCCCGCCGAGGTGCAAGGTGGTATTGATAAGGTAGAACCTAAATCCATTCCGGTCAATCTTACCAATGCCCACAATAGAATATCAGGCGACCGTCTCTTCACCACCCATGCCCTCCGTCTTGGGTATTGGCGCGAGGAGCAGGTAAATGACACGCTGACAAGGCAGGTGTATATTCCGGTGACTAAATTCGTCTACTCTCTCGACTACGAAGGACGCCATCACATGTTTAAGAATACCAGCGTCAGCGATGCGCAAAATTTCTGGGCCAACACATATCTGGACCCGACAGGTACGGATGATAACACACGCTATTGGGCTGTGTCAAACACACTCGGCGTCGAACTCCTCGAGGGCTTCCGCAAATGGGCCAAATTCGGTATGAACGCATACGTCACCTTGCAGACTCGTTGCATCACGCAGACCACCTTCTATGAGGCTCCCGAACTCTCCGAGGCACAGCAAGCAGAACTAACTCCTATGCCGGAAGGCGTCTATGTCACCCCCCGCGTCAAGCAAAACAGAATGTGGGTCGGCGGACAGATTGCAAAGCGACAGGGCAGCGTGTTGCATTATTCAGCCGATGCCAAGTTTGGAGTAATAGGAGGCGTAGCCGGAGATATCAATATAAGCGGCAATGTAGAGACCAATTTCCGTCTCTTGGGAGATACTGTCACCATCCGCGCCAACGGAGGTTTCAGCAATAATCCTCTATCTTATTTACTCTCCAACTATGTCTCCAATCATTTCATATGGAAGAATAAATTCGGAAAGACGCGCACCGTTCAGGCAGGCGGCACGCTCGTAATCCCCTGGAGCAAAACCACCCTCACCGCTGATTTTCGCAACATACAGAATTACGTCTACTTCAACGAGGCGTCACTCCCCACGCAACATACCGACAATGTGCAGGTCTTCTCACTCCACCTTGACCAGAAACTGAAATTCGGTGTGTGGAATTGGAACAACTCCATCACCTATCAGGTCTCTTCAGACAAGAGCGTGATCCCGCTCCCGGCACTCGCCATCTATTCAAATATGTTCCTGAACTTCCGTCTCTTCCGCGTGCTCGACGTGCAGGCAGGAGTGGACTGCAATTATTATACCCGCTATTACGGACTGCAGTATCAGCCGGCCACGATGTCATTTCACGTGCAAAGCGAGACGCCCGTCGGCAACTATGCGCTGTGTAATGCCTACGCTGCCTTCAAACTCTACAAAGTGCGCTTCTACCTCCTCTGCAGCCATGTCAATCAGGGATGGTTTGGCAATAATTATTTCTCCATGCCCCATTATCCCATCAATCCCCGAATGTTCCAGATGGGCCTATCCATAGATTTCGCCAACTAAAAAAACCTGTTCCTTCCAGCAATCAAACAAAAGAAAAAGCCCGGCCGAAGCCAGGCTTTTCCATATTAAATNCCCAATTACTAATTCANCAGGCCAAATGGCTCGGNCGCAANAAATCGTTGACAGTCTTTACCGGATTGAATGTCGATNCCGGCACCTCCACAAGCAGAGTGTTCCAGTCAGACATCGCGCCATTCCACAGACCCGGCAATTCCAGAGCTTTGATTTCCACACCCTCGCGACTCTTTTCGGTAATGAATCCGGTAGCCTTGTCTACAAAGTCGGGAAGATTAAATTTCTCACCCTTGTAATTCTTAATCGAGCACACAAGATCCACAGGATTGAAGTGGGTCGCTTCTTTAAGCATCTTGACAGCATGCTTATCCTTAGGATTAATCTGAGTAGACTCGAGTATCTGCGGTGAGACAGTGCCATCCGGATTGTAGCAAAGGAAGGGTCCGCCACCGGGCTCGCCTTCATTGCGCACCATTCCGCATACGCGTGTCGGACGATTCAGTCTACCGAAGATATACGCCGCCTTCTCATCAGCAGTCATCTCGTCATACTTATCGTGAGTGATGCATAGCACGTTGCGCATGAATTTAATCATCTCATCGAGTTGCTCGTCAGAAGGAGTGCCCTTCTCCAGGATGTTGCAATAACGGTCTATGGTCATCTTGGTGGCCACAAGAATACCGCCGATTATCTTCTTGAAGTTAATTGTGGAGACACGCAGAGCGTCGGGCACTACATTGTCGATATTCTTTATGAAAATCACATCCGCGTCAAGATCGTTGAGATTTTCTATCAATGCTCCATGACCGCCTGGACGGAAGAAAAGGCCGCCATCCTCACGGTAGGGCTTGCCGTCTTTTGTGGCCGCTACAGTGTCGGTTGAGGGTTTCTGCACGCTGAGCGTCACGTCAAACTTTACGCCGTATTCATGCTCCATACGCGCCTTCACCTCTTCGATTTTTGCAAGCACCAAAGGCACGTGCTCATCGCTCACCGTGAAATGAATGCGTGAAATGCCGTCTTTGCCGGTGGCATATTGCGCACTTTCGGCAAAATGCTCCTCTATCGGTGTGCGCACACCGCCCATCACCTTATGGAAGGCGAGCAATGCCTTGGGAAGATGCCCGTAACCTAAGGCAGTATTCTCAAGAAGAGTCTCCACTATCTCCTTGTATTTGCCCTCCTTTATCAAAGTATCTATTGAGCGACCGTATAAGGTGAGCACTTCATGATTGAGTTCATTGAAGAAGGCAAACTTTTCTATTTCGTCAAAAAACTTACGCATGAAGTCGTTGTCGGGTCGATTGGCCTTTCCGTTGAGGAATGCAAAAAGATCTTTAAACATTCGTGATGCAGCCCCTGAGGCGGGCACCATCTTCACCACTTTCGGTTTGCCGCTCAGATATTCTTCCCATATCTTTACAGCGCGCGTCTCCATATCGGCCGTCACGACAGATATGCCGTTTTCCGGTGTGGCACACGCCTCTATTTTCAAGAAGGGAAAACCCTCCTTCAGCATTTCAAGTTGAGCGGCCAGTGTCTCTTCGGNGNTTNCTTTNTCTTTNANTNTCTCTCTGTCTTTGTCTGTTNATTCCATAGTATTTTGTTTATGGGTTTATNAGTTTATGAGTNTAATGTTAGTTTGAGTATCTCGATTTTGCGGGCATTTACATTTATATCCCGCTCCAGGCGATGCAATTCCGTCTGATTGTCATATAAATTGCGAGTTGCCCGAAAGAGCGTCATCACGTTTTTCGGAAGTGTGCAGGAATTGGTCTCTCCGGGATTAAGATAGATTACCTTTGCAGGCGTTTCAGCGCCGGCTACTACAGCGGAGATTGTGTCGGCCACAGCGCCGGTAAAGGAGACAGTCGTAAGCCCGTTGGCTGTATAATTGAGTGCCTGGTCAGGGGGAACTACCGGTGTGCGATAAGTTCTTCCGCCGTTGCTTACCTCAATGGCTGAGAATGGTCGGGTAGAGGCTGCTATCACCTCCGGAGTCTCATTCTTAAGAATACGCACCGCCAGGCCGGTGGAAGTCAGCGGATATGACGACTTAAAGGGAGTATAGATATAATATGGCTCCACTTCGCGAGGATTGTCTACCGTGGAGAAAGACTCGAGATTTTTGGCCACAACCGTGCGAAGGGAGTCAATCGCTACGGCATTGCCCACGTTGAGATTTTCCAGATATTCCACAGAATCTTTGAGCGAGGCGATCCATTCTTCCCTGTCTTCCGCAGCCTTCCTGCCGTCATATTTCTTGCATGAAGGAAGCACGGCAGTCAGGCAGACCGCTGCAGCAAAGACTACTCCGGATATACGATGTCGAGAGATTTTCATGGTATTAGTATTTTCTATTATAACGGATTTAAGTCTTATATCGTTTTCTATGATATGATTTAAAATCGTGTCACTAATCATTTACAATCGTGTCACGTTTTTCACTCCTTTTACCGTACCTATCTTCCTTATCAAGGCGTTANGCTGAGCCGTGTCGGNGNCGNCGACTGTCAGTATGCCGTGGAAGAGACCGTCGTGNGAGNCTACCGAGACGTTTCGAAGATTGATATTGAGTTCTTTGGATATGATAGACGTGATGTTGGAGAGGATGCCTAAATCATCATTGCCCGTGATGCGGATATTGGCCGCCATGCTGTCGCCGGTCTTGCCGCTCCATTCCACGTTGATTACGCGGTAGGGATAGCGCGTCCGGATGTTGTGAGCATTCGGGCAGTCCTTCTTATGTACCTTTACCGTACCTTCAGAGGAAATGAAGCCGAACACTTCATCGCCGTAAATAGGATTGCAGCATTTGGCAAACTTGTAAGCCATACCGTCAATGGAATTATCGCCGATGACGAGCACATCCTTCTTGCTGTCCTTCTTTGTGTCCGACATACGGTGTATGCGAAATTCCTCAGCGGAAATTTTGACACCTTCATCCTGCGTCTCGCTGACCGCCTCCTGATATTGCGACAGGAATTTGGCGATATCTATTTTCTCATCGGCGAGGTCGCTGTAAAACTCGTTGACAAACTTATATCCGTTCTTCTTTATGAGTTTCATCAGCGTAGGCTCGTCGATCTCAAGTTTGCGGTTTTTCGCACGTCGTTCCAGGAGTTCCTTGCCTATATCCGCTCTCTTCTGTGCCTCCTCATTGAGCATCTGGCGTATCTTGGTGCGTGCCTTGGATGAAACAACGATATTGAGCCAGTCGTATTTTGGCGACTGCGTGGAGGAGGTGATTATCTCTACCGTGTCGCCGTTTTTTATCTTGTAATTCAGTTTGCGATGTTCGCCGTTGATAATTGCTCCGGTGCAATGCCACCCTACGTTGGAGTGTATGCGAAAGGCGAAGTCGAGCACGGTGGCGCCGGCCGGCAGTTTGTAAAGGTCACCCTTCGGCGTGAAGGCATATACCTCCTTCTCGTAGTTCTCCATTTTCATGGAGCGCATCAGTTCCATAGGTCCTCCTTCGCCGCTCTCGAGGATATCGCGGATGTTGTTCATCCACTGGTCGGTAGAGTCAGACTTCACACCCTTGTATCTCCAGTGGGCGGCAAGACCCTTTTCGGCGATGATATCCATGCGGCGGGTGCGGAATTGTACCTCCACCCATTTGTTTTCCGGTCCGAGCACAGTGGCATGGAGCGACTCATAGCCGTTGCTTTTAGGTATGGAGAGCCAGTCGCGCATACGAGCGGGGTTGGGAGTATACATGTCAGCAAGGATAGAGTAGGCCAGCCAGCAGTCAGCCTTTTCCCTTTCCGGAGGTGTGTCGATGATGACGCGTATGGCAAAGAGGTCGTAGATGCCACTCACGTCTACCTTCTGTTTGCGCATCTTTCCCCAGATGGAAGAAATGGACTTGGTGCGCCCTTTTATATCAAACTTAAGTCCCGCAGCCTCGAGTTTATTCTTCAGAGGATCGATAAAGCTCTTGATATAGGCGTCACGCTGACGTTTCGTCTCGTTAAGTTTGTGGGCTATCTGTGTATAGATTTCACGGTTGGAGTATTTTAACGAGAGGTCTTCGAGCTCGCTCTTGAGTTTGTAGAGACCGAGTCGGTGAGCCATCTGGGCGTAAAGCACATTCGCTTCAAAGGCCACGCTTCTTACCCATTCAGTATCCGGATGCAGGTTGATGGCGCGCATCAGCACGAGATTGCGCACTATCATGATGATGATGACGCGGATATCATCGGCAAGCGAGAGCATCAGTCCGCGGAAATTATCCTGATTGACGGCATTGTTCTTGCTGCTGAACTGCTCCACGGCGGCAATGCCCGTCAACAGCGAGGCGATATCCTCGCCCCATTCTTTACGTATCTCCGAGATGGAAATGATCTCATCGTTGAGAAGAGGATATAGCAGGATGGCTATGATGATGTTATGATCCGGATCTACAGCCTCGGCAAAAAGATTAGCGGCATGCAGTGTCTGGGTCACTTTGCAGAGGTCTTTATCATCGTATGCATTGCAGTCTGCCTGATAAGCTTTATAAAGACTCTGTATTCTGTTTTGTTCCTCCTCAGGGATATTCCCTTCAGTCAGTTCACGTAAGCGACTGATAAGGGTCTGCGCTTCATTTTTGTCTTCTTCCGACAGAGAGCGCGATATATTTGTGGGTGTGTTTTGATNTNCCATCGTTTTTTTACCTGTAGTAGNCANAAGGTNAGAGAGACTTGNCGTTACCTTATACAAACAATTATTACCTATATTTATATTTGCGAAGATAATAAAAAATATGATAAAAACATAGCCATAAAATGGTGATAAAATATTAAATTTGTAATATTAGTTTATGAGTTGAGGGGTTTATGAGGTCAGGGTTAATACAATAAAGAGATGGCAGGAGAGAAAAAGACCAATGCAGCCCGTATTCTTGACCGCGCCGGTGTGGCTTACCGGCTGGTGCCTTATCAGGTAGATGAGAATAATCTTGCTGCTGATCACGTGGCTGAACAACTCGGCGAACCGATAGAATGCGTATTCAAGACGCTCGTATTGCGCGGTGACAAAACGGGTTTGTTTGTATGCGTCATAGCCGGCGACCGCGAGGTGGATTTGAAAAAAGCCGCCCGGGTGTCGGGCAATAAGAAGGCGGAGATGATACATCAGAAAGAATTGCTTCCGCTTACGGGCTATATTCGTGGGGGCTGCACGGCCGTCGGAATGAAAAAGAAGTTTCCCACCTTTTTCAGCTCCGAGTTCTGCGATTTTGACCGCGTGTATGTAAGCGCCGGACAACGCGGACTGCAACTCGAGGTCAACCCTTCAGAATTTATGAAAGTGGCCGAAGGTGAATTGGCCGATATAGCAACAGATGCATAATCAGATATGAATACATTTGGCACTAAATTCAGATTGACAACATTCGGCGAGAGTCATGGCGTGGCTTTGGGCGGAATTGTAGACGGTATGCCTCCCCGTATACATCTGGATATGGAGGAAATACAGTGTATGATAGACCGACGTCGCACAGGGCGTGATCTCCTGACATCGCAACGTAAAGAGTCGGACGTTCCTGAGATATTGTCCGGTGTCAATTCCGACGGTGTGACGCTCGGCACTCCGATAGGCTTCATCTTCCGCAACACGGACGCCAGAAGCGGGGACTACAGCGAACTGGAACATCGTTTCCGCCCCAATCACGCCGACTATGCATATATGCAGCGTTACGGTATCCGCGACGCAAGGGGAGGAGGAAGATCTTCAGCGCGCGAGACGGTGAGCCGCGTCATGGGTGGTGCCTTGGCTCTCCAGGCGCTTCACTCCGTGTGTCCCGATTTGGTCATCGAGGCGAAAGTGACGGCTGCGGGGCGCGCCGGTTATGATGACGTGATGCTAAAACTTTCGGAGAGCGGCGCTGACGCTTGTCTGCCGGATGATGAAAATGTGGAGGCTGCCATACGTGCCGAGGTGGAGGCAGCACGTGCAGATCAGGATTCCGTCGGTGGCGCTGTGACGTGTCTTATAAAGGGATTGCCGGCCGGGCTCGGCACGCCGGTTTTCGGCAAACTCCAGTCCCTGCTCGCCGGCGCCATGTTGAGCATAAATGCAGCGAAAGGATTTGAGTATGGTCTCGGTATGGAGATGTCACGTTGCCGAGGCTCGGAAGTTACCGATATGTTCATGCCGGGATTTACTCCGGCAGTGACTGCTACGAATTACTCCGGAGGTATACAAGGGGGGATTACCAACGGTATGCCGGTGTTCTTCTCCGTCTATTTCAAGCCTACTCCCACGATATCACGACCTCTGATGATGCCCGATGAGTCCGGACGGCTTTCCGAGATTACCGCCAAGGGACGTCATGACCCGTGTGTGGCGCTTCGTGCCCCGGTCATCATCGAGGCCATGACCGCACTGGTTCTGGCTGATCTTATCCTTTGATGATATTTTGACATGAACATATGGTATAAGGATTATTCAGAATATCTTGCCGAGCGTTTCCCCGGTGTCAAAGTGCAGAAGATTTCCGTCAATGCCGGATTTAGTTGCCCCAACAGAGACGGCACTATAGGCGTAGGGGGATGTATATATTGTGATAACCGCAGTTTCACACCCGGATATTGCATGACGGGAGATGCGGTAGCCGAGCAGTTGCGCAAAGGGAAGGAATTTTTCAGCCGCAAGTATCCACGCATGAAGTATCTTGCTTATTTCCAATCCTTCACCGGCACGTATTCTCATAGCACCGAACTTTTGCAGTCACTTTATGCAGAAGCATTATCAGAGCCGGATATTGTCGGGCTCGTGATAGGTACTCGGCCTGACACACTCCCCGATGAGGTGATTGNTTTATTGAGTGAAATAANCAGCCGTGTGCNCGTATTTGTCGAACTCGGCGTTGNGACCTCTTCAGNCGAAACGTTAAGGCTTATCAACCGCAATCATACATGGCAGGATGTCATGGAGTCTGTCAGCAGACTGGTGGATATGGAAATANAGGTCGGAGTGCATCTTATAGCCGGACTCCCCGGAGAAGATAAGGAAAGAGTGTTGNAGAGTATNCGCNATGTTTGCGCACTCCCTGNTCATTCCATCAANCTGCATCAGATGCAGGTGATACGTGACACTGTGCTCCATCAAAANATACTCTCCGGAGAATTAAGCGTGCCCTCCTTTACCCTCGACGAGTATCTGGATCTTTGCGTCGAAATTGTAAAGATTGTGCCACGCCATATTGCCATAGAGAGATTTCTGGCGTCGGCTCCTCCGCAGATGGTCATCGCGCCTAAATGGGGATTAAAAAATCATGAATTTACCGATAAGCTTCATAACAGATTGGCTTCTATCGAACAAAATCCCTCCGCAATACATTAAAAGAATGGTAAGGTGACAACAAGATGTTTCCAGGCATAAGTATGTTGCTTACTCACTCAAATCAAGTCGACTAATATAAAGATAAAAATATGAAAAAAACTGCATTTATAGCTCTCCTTTCAGTGCTATCCTCTCCATTGTCGCTTTTGGCGGAGAATTCTTCTACGGGTTCGCTCACTATTAATCTGCCGTCTGAATACACGGTGGATAAGGTGATAGTAAGTCGTGTAAGTCTTGATGATATGTTGGCCAACAGACAGCAAGCCGCTGCCATTGATACCTTGAGTGTGGAGAACGGTGTTTCTGCCACTCTTCTTGATATCACTACTCCGGCATATTATAATGTGATATTGAGCCCGGAGAGCAACGTCAACGTCTATGCCGCTCCGGGGGAGAATCTGACTGTCACTGTCAATTCCCTGACGCCATACGATTATACAGTGAGCGGCACACCGCTGATGGAGGGCATTACTGAATACAACGCCATTACTCTGCCGATAGAGGAGAAATTCCGTCTGCTCACTTCCGGTGGCGAACCCTCGCGCACTGAGATAGATGCTCTTGTAGCGGAGTATGACAGCGTCACCAACGACTTTGTCAACAGACACATTGACTCTCCGGCAGTGGTATACGCCCTTATGAATACTCGCGGTCTGGAATTTGTGGATCTCTACAACAAGATAGGCCCCTCGGCCCGCACATCCATTCTGATGCCCTTTGCCGAAGCAAAACTGCCGGCCGAACAGCGTCAGGCCGAGGCTGAGAGATTTCAGCAAAGTCTTCTCTCCGGCAGTGTCGAGGCTCCGGCCTTCACTTTCCCCGACCTGAATGGTAACCCGGTATCATTGTCTGACTTCAAGGGACAATGGGTGGTAATCGACTTCTGGGGTTCCTGGTGCGGATGGTGCATAAAGGGCTTTCCTAAATTGAAGGAAGCCTACGCTAAGGCAGACGGTAAATTCCAAGTGATCGGCATCGATTGCCGCGACTCTGAGAGCAACTGGCGTATGGCTGTTGAAAAATACAAACTCCCCTGGGTCAATGTCTACAACGGTGACGAAAACAGCCCGGTATTGAGGGCATACGGTGTCACCGGTTTTCCGACAAAGGCTATTGTCAACCCCGAAGGTAAGCTCGTAGACATTACCGTAGGCGAAGACCCTGCATTCTACGAAAAACTGAATTCCTTCATAAAGTAAGACCATCTGCGCAACGTAAGGACATGCCTCCGGCATGTTTACTTGAAACATTGCAAAGCGTTGAAAAAATCTTCAATCAAATAATGAAAAAAATCTTTAATTAATATTGACAAGACCAATAAAATTAACTAATTTTGGAGTCGCACTCGCAACGCTTGTTTTCAGCGTAAGAGTGCGACTCCTTTTTTTGTCCTTAAAATTTATAGTACCAATACTTTACCTTGCCTGATATCATGTCAGACTCTAATTTTGTAGAATATATTGATCATGCCGCTGTGGTGAAGGCGGTGTGCATGCCGACAGGCACACTGTCGCTCCAAATCTCCGAAGAGACGGAGTGTGAAGGATGTGCGGCCTCTGCTTTATGCGCGCAGTCGGGAGGGAAAAGAGACACCTTATCCCTCGCTGTCAAGAATCCGGAACATTTCCGAGTAGGAGATGAGGTTATAATCCGTGGCACGGAGCGCCTGCATCGGAAAGCCATCATGGTCGCTACCGTTATCCCTTGTATTGCCCTTATAGCGGTGATGGTGCTTGTCTTTCTTCTTACTCATTNCGNAAGCATGGCAGNCTTGAGCGGATTGGGCGCAATGGTGTGTTTCTTCNTCCTGCTATACCTTATGCGCAACAGGATGGCANATGAATTTACTTTTGATGTGATACCGGTTTCCCAACCCCAACTTACCGATTGATGTCTACGATCCTTACAGCCACAATAGTGTGCGGTGTCATAGGAGTGATAGCCGCGATACTTTTATATATGGCAGCCAAGCGGTTTGCCGTCAAGGAAGATCCTCTGATAGGGGAGATAGAGGGCGTTTTGCCCGGCGCGAATTGCGGCGGCTGCGGCTTCAGCGGTTGTGCAGCGTTCGCCCGTGCATGTGCTTCGGCTTCATCACTTGAAAACCTGTATTGCACCGGCATGGATGCCNCCGGCATGCAGCGCATTGCCTCTATCTTGGGTCTGCANGCCGGAGNGCATAAACGNAAAGTGGCCGTGATACGCTGTGCATCCACGTGTGATGTGCGCGAGGTGAAAAATGTATATGAGGGATTGCACAGTTGTGCGTCGGCCGCCGGTCTTTATCAGGGAATGATAGACTGCGTATATGGTTGTCTGGGATTAGGTGACTGCGTGGCGGCGTGTCCTTTCGGCGCCATGAGCATAGAGCCGGGTGAGACTCTACCTAAGGTGGANGTCGATAAATGCACGGNTTGCGGACGNTGCTTTGAAGCCTGTCCGCGCTCCTTGCCCATNATAATGCCCGTAAGTGACGACGCAAAGTTGACATGGGTGACCTGTGCCAACAAGGATCGCGGTCCGGTAGCCATCAAGGAATGCAATCTCAGCTGTATAGGCTGCGGACGCTGCAAGAAGGCCTGCCTGCATGATGCCGTAACACTGGATACGTATCTGGCCACCATAAACGTGGATAAATGCACCAACTGCGGAGAGTGTGTCAAGACATGTCCGAGACACTGCATAAGCCAAAAGGCAGTATACCAAAATAAAGGAGGGGAATAGGGAAACTTATGAAGATATTCAAGTTCAAGAGAGGTGGCATTCATCCGGCCGACTGCAAGTCTTATTCATCAGAAAAGCCGGTCACGCCGATTCCGTCGCCCCGGACGGTGACCCTTCTGCTTAAGCAAAATATTGGCGTTCCCTCTAAAGTAATCGTCAAGCCGGGCGATGCGGTCGGAAAAGGGGATATGATAGCAGAGGCCGGCGGTTATGTAGGCGCTCCGCTGCACTCACCTGTAGATGGCGTCGTGAGGAAGATAGAGAAGNTGCGCGACATTACGGGTTACNGGGTGGATGCTGTGATTATAGAGNAGGATGCAGATATAGAACCCTTGACGCAACTTTATGNAGAGATANNAGATGCGGAGTGTGCCGAAGCGNTGCAGACTCTCTCTCCCGAAGAGATAATCCGCAGGATAGGGGATGCTGGCGTGGTAGGACTCGGCGGTGCTTCTTTTCCGACACGTGTGAAGCTGACCGTGCCGGCAGACAGGCGTATAGATACGCTTATTATCAACGGAGCGGAGTGTGAGCCTTATCTTACGTGTGATGACCGACTGATGCGGGAACGTCCTCAGGATATACTGCGTGGCGCTTTGATGATGTCGAAGGCATGCCGGGCGCGGAGAATCGTAGTGGGAATAGAGGCCAACAAGCCGGATGCCATAAGGAGAATGCAGGAATGTGCTGCCCGTCTCAAAGATATGGCAGAGGCGGCAGACAGAAAGATAGGGATAGCAGTGCTTCGCACCCGCTACCCTCAGGGATCGGAAAAGCAACTGATACAGGCTGTCAACGGACGGATAGTGCCATGCGGTGGTTTGCCGTCAGACGTGAATTGCGTCGTAGACAATGTGGCTACAGCCTTCGCCTCATTACAGGCTGTGATGCTTCAGCGACCTTTGACTGCGCGGATTGTCACCGTGACAGGTCCGCAGGTGAAGTCTCCCGGCAATTTTATCGTAGACAACGGCACGTCTTATAGAGAATTGATAGATGCGGCGGGGGGTCTTCCGGAGGATACGGGCAAGATTATCAGCGGCGGACCGATGATGGGCAAGGCTATCGTGTCGCTCGATGCTCCGGTGACGAAGGGTGTCAGCGGTGTGGTGATTCTTCCCGAGAGCGCCTCTCACAGACGCCCTGTAAGTCCCTGCATACGTTGTGCCGCTTGTGTCAATGTGTGTCCGATGGGTCTGGAGCCCTATCTTCTGATGACGCTTTCCGGCATGCACCTGCAGCAGGAGGCTGAGGGTCGGGGGGTGATGAATTGTCTGGAGTGCGGGNCGTGTCAGTATATATGTCNCTCCTCGCGTCCGTTGCTCGACGCCATNCGGCTNTCCAAGAGTGTAATACGTAANAATCAAAAGAAATGATAACAGTCTCGTCATCTNCTNATATTCATACGGACAAAAGCCTGAACGGGATCATGTGGCAGGTAGTGCTTGCGCTGCTTCCCGCTCTTTTTGTGGCTGTATGGACTTTCGGTGTCGGAGCGGCCGTGATAACAGGTATCTGTCTTGCTTCGTGTCTCATCACCGAATGGCTATGTGACCGTCTGATGGGTCGGCATTCTACGCTGACCAACGGTACTGCGGTAATCACTGCCATATTGTTGGCGTTCAATCTTCCGAGCATCCTGCCGTGGTGGATGGCGGTGATCGGTTCTGTCGTGGCTATCGGCATCGGCAAGATGTCGTTTGGCGGTCTTGGATGCAATATCTGGAATCCGGCTCTCGTGGGTCGTGTCTTTCTCCTGATATCCTTTCCGGCGGCCATGACCACTTGGCCGGTAGACGTACCCTCGGGTGCGGATGGTGTCACGGGTGCTACACTCTTGACCACGCTGAAGTTTTCGCCCGAAACGGCGTCCGGTGCCAATCTGCTCGATATGAGTATCGGCCACATGAACGGTTCGCTGGGAGAGACCGGGNCTATCGNTATCTTGCTCGGTGGGTTGTTTCTGCTCTGCCGCGGCATCATCACCTGGCATATTCCGGTGAGTGNTCTCANNTCTGCTGCTCTCTTCTCTTGGCTGACGGGTGGCAATCCNGCTGTAGATCTTCTTGCCGGCGGNTTGATANTCGGCGCANGCTTCATGGCTACTGACTATGTCACGTCGCCTATGACGCATTGCGGCCAACTGATTTTCGGAGCAATGATAGGCCTGATCACCATCATAATCCGCAGATATGGAGCCTATCCGGAGGGTGTCTCTTTTGCTATTCTATTGATGAATAGTTTTGTGCCGCTTATCAACAGATACACCCGACCGAAGATTTTCGGCATGAAAGAGAGTCTAAGGAAGGAGGTGAGGTCATGAAGAAGTTGGCATCTACGCTCCCTAATATGATACTCTCCTTAGGTATCATCACGATTTTGTCAGGTCTTTTACTCGGCTGGATGTTTACCGTCACCGAAAAGCCAATCGAAGAGAGTGCCCGCAAGATGCAGGCTGATGCTCTTGCCGAAGTGTTGCCTGAATATGACAATGACCCTGAGCAGATGATGAGCGAAGTGACCGTAGACGGACAGAAGTATGCGGTGTATCCTGCGGAGATGAACGGTCGTCTCACCGGGGCGGCGGTAAAGGGTAGTTCGATGGATGGCTTTGCCGGAGAGATAGTGGTGATTTGCGGATTTGACATAGAGGGGAGCATCATTAATTACCGCGTGTTGAAGCAGGCCGAGACACCGGGATTGGGTGAGAAGATGGAAGTATGGTTTCGCGATCCGACTGCTGCTCGCAGTGTGATAGGCAAATCGCCGGCGATGCAGAATTTTACTCCATCGAAGGATGGTGGAGATATCGACGGCATCACGGCGGCCACTATATCGTCTCGCGCCTTTCTGTCGATAATCCGCGGTGCATACTCCGCTTATCAGCAATATATGTCGGCAAGAGGCGAGAGGGTGGAAGAGGCTCCCGAACATCACACCGGCGCGAGCGTAAGGAATGAATAATCAAGCGTAAGGCATGAATAATCAAGCGTAAGGCATGAATAATTTTGAATAAATGTAATAGACATGAAATATCTGAAATTATTATATAATGGTATAATCCCGGCTAATCCGGTATTCGTCTTGCTATTGGGAATGTGTGCCACGCTTGGCACCACCTCTTCGGCCATGAACGGTCTGATGATGGGCATAGCCACGGCTGCTGTGTTGGTATGCTCGAATGCTGCCATATCGATACTAAAGAATTTGATACCGGACAAGGTGCGCATTCCGGCATATATCGTTATAATCGCTACATTCGTGACGGTGCTTCAGTTGGCCATCAGCGCATGGATGCCCGCTCTGAATGCGTCGTTAGGCATATTCATACCGTTGATTGTGGTCAACTGCATTCTGCTGGGACGTGCTGAGGCATTTGCCGGAAGAAACGGGGTAGTGGCCTCTGTTTGTTTTCGACGGACTCGGTTGCGGCATTGGTTTTATATTTGCCTTGACGCTTTTGGGAGGGGTGCGCGAATTTTTAGGCACCGGCCGGATATTCGGCTGTGAGGTATATGGCGAAGATTACGGTATGTTGATATTCGTGCTTGCTCCCGGCGCCTTCATAGCCTTAGGATACCTGATAGCCATAGTCTCACGCCTCCGAGGCCTGACCAACTCCTAACCAACACCTCATAACTAATAACTATAACTTCATACCTCCTAACCACCTCATAACTCATAACTATAACCTCATACTTAAAATAATGCTCTATCTCTCAATCATAGTCACTGCGATATTCATAAATAATATTGTCCTTTCGCAATTTCTTGGCATCTGCCCCTTTTTAGGAGTGTCGAAGCGCACGGACTCCGCTTTAGGTATGGGCGCGGCTGTCACTTTTGTGATGACGTTGGCCACGGTGGTGGCATGGCTTCTTCAGACTTATGTCCTCGATCCGTTAGGGCTGCAGTTCCTTCAGACTATCGTCTTTATTCTTGTGATAGCCTTTTTGGTGCAGTTGCTCGAGATAGTTATGAAAAAGAGTGTGCCGGCATTATATCAGGCGCTGGGCGTCTTTCTGCCGTTGATTACTACCAACTGTGCCGTGCTTGGTGTGGCGATTCTTGTCATTCAGAAGCAATTCAATCTTATGGAGGCGCTGACATATGGCGTGGCAACTGCAGTAGGATTTACGTTAGCACTCTGGATTTTCGCCGGTATTCGTGAGCAGTTGGAACTCACGGACGTGCCGCGCGGCATGCGAGGCGTACCGTTGGCCCTGATCTCAGCCGGCATCCTCGCCATGGCCTTCATGGGCTTCTCCGGCATCACCATCGGCTAACCCCCTCCGCCGCCCCTCCGAGCAACTGCCGGCTTATCCTGAAATTGCTTGTCTTTCTAAAAAAGAGTTCCGTGTTGTTCCGTCAGGGTCCGTGCCCTGCAAGCGAAGCAAGCAGTCAGTTCCGGAATGACTCAATCCATCAAGTTCCAATGCCGACGCGTATCGTTTCAGTGGCTCTTAATTTTGAACTAAAATGATTTATTCATTCCGGAACAACGCATAGCTACGCTCGCTGCCGCAGAACTAACGGAATGTAACGGAACATTTTATTTATCAATTAAATATCCGAAAAATCTGCGTTTAATCTGCTATAATCCTGCGTTGCGAGGGCAGTAAGCGCAGCTTGCCCTCATCTGCGTTTTGCCACATCTTAATCCATCCATATATAATAAGGGATTTTATATGATGAGGCCAAACGCAGATCCACGAGGGCTGTCGCCCTTGCGTGGTCAACGCAGATGAATGGAGATTTAACGCAGATTTTTTGCATTTGCCTACCGGAGGTGCATCTCCGAGCAACGTACGGACAT
>WFLX010005046.1_pt1 | contig 17140 bp, 11 predicted proteins | sample 4967041 | NCBI WGS metagenome assembly WFLX01 (sample SAMN12857096, study PRJNA449069) | gut metagenome | isolation source: stool from male and female vole | host: Microtus ochrogaster | place: USA:Florida | collected 2017 | reverse complement strand
AGGATATACGCTTTAAAATTGGTGGTTGCATTGCCATATCTGACCTGTGTCCTGAAACTTACTGTTTTTTGCTCCACATTGTCGAGATTAAGTTCGGGAGAAATAAGCCAGTCGATATAGGGACCGCCGGTGGCATTTCCATTATAGGCTGAAGTTGTGGCATAGGAGACTCCGTCATATTCATCCACAACGAAGNCTGCGAGCCANCCTCTTTCGGCATANATGCTCCAACCNCATTCTTTATAATAACTTATATCATGACTTGTGGAGAAATCGCAGAAATATTGGTCGGTGATTTTCTTCTCCGATTCCTCATACTTTCCTTTCGGACCCCAATTATATTCGTAGGTGCTTCTCAATCCGTAGACACCCATATATTTTGAGCCTGTTGTGCCGCGCAAACTCACTTGCTTGTTGAAATTCTCAGNATGCGCCTGGAGATTCACTGCGTTNCGGGTTGCACNATNCGGCAGCTGAACCGGCACACAATCGTCAAGGGAATAATTCATTTTTTCCCACANTTCNTTATCGTAAGGAATCTGCGCCNGTAGCACATTACTCTTTTGAGATGCCACTTTCTCGCCATCTCCCAATTCAGCGGCATTCATGCTGTTGGCAATATCCGAATTGATGCAGCNAACGAGATATCCCGTCACCCAGTTGCTCTCTCTCCCATTAGGCATGGTGCCGAGGTGAGCCTGCCAAGTCTGCATAGGGTCTTCCCATGTACCGGTGCCAATCCCCCAACTGTTACTTCCGGCATCGGAATTAGGCCAATTAGCCGGCACTTGCGCCAATTCTTCTTTACAGGATGTCAGAATGCCGACACCTGCAATTGTCATGATAAGCGCTAAAGATTTTATAACGGATTTCATATTGTTTGCTTTTTTATTTATCCTGTTTCAGACTCACTTTTTAGAAACGCACACCGAAATTGAAGAATACCTTAATTCCCTGTGCATACCAGTAACGGTTCGGGAATTTATTCAGGTTATAATCGGTATAGTCCATTTTGGATTCCTGGAAACCGCCGGTCTGAATATTTCGGTTGTTAAGAAGATTGTTGATATTCAGGTTGAAGTTAAATGTTGCTTTTCTTGTATAAATCACCTTACCTATTGATAAATTCATGACAAACGCATTCTTCAACTTCTCTTGTATGGCATATTCCTTTAGTTTTGCTTCATATTCTTCTACTGTAGTACAGAATTTCCAAAGACCGGGAAGTTCTTCATGACGAGTAGGAGCAAGGTCGACGTATGTATCACAGAGATAATTGGCATTAACTTCGAAAAACCAGTTTTTCGGCGCTGCGTAATTCACTGCCAATCCATAAGCCTGCTGGGGCGCGCTCCCTACATAATAATTCTTGAGATAAGTCTGACGCACCACATCTTCCATTGCGCCATTCTGAGCGGAACGCACTCCCATCGGATTATTCTTGTAAGTGTAACGTGAGAACGCCGCCACACCCCTTACGCTCAATCCGTTGATAATCTTATATTCCAATCCGAGTTCCACACCTTTATATTCTGTCTGAATCCCGGATAGTGTATATGTCATCATTGATGCGAGATCGTAGTCGTAGAAATAGCGTTGCGACATCCCGTCCCAAATTTCTGTCCAGAAGCCTGTCAGTGAGCCTCTGAATCGTGAATAATTCCATGTATATGAAATATCACCGGAAAGATATGTCTCAGCCTTTAAGTTACTTACGGCTTCATCCTTAATACGGGCGTTTACGTATGAGTTCTGGATCAACGGAGCGCGCTTGCCATATCCGACGTGTGCCACAAAGTAATTTCTGCCGTTTAATTTGTAGGTAGCACCTGCCTTGATACCGCCGGTTACGAAATTATGGCTCTTACCTTTCCCTAAAGAGGAATCCGGGAAACGTCCGTTTTGCATCTGTCCCTCTCTGACATAATTCAAATTGCTGATCTCTACCGCATAGTTGACATTCCAATGCTTGGTGTTCCATTCATTTTGCAGCCATGCATGAGCCTTTATAGCATGGATATTGTAGTTATATCCATAAATATCCCCTTCATATACGCGGCGATTGGGATATCTCAGGTCATTCTGAAGTTTATTCGGGTCTCCATTGAAATCGCGTTCAGAGAAATTATCCACGTCTCTCCAGAACTCACCGTCAAGAAGGTCTTTGACTGTCTGATAATAGTGAGCATTCGTGTAATTCAGGCTTACACCTCCCTGAAGGGTAAGAATATCGTTGAATCTATGATTCAGATATGAATTCAACATCCACACCATCTGGTCGGTGTGTTCATATTTCAGGATATAAGAAGATTGACCTCTCAGCTCATTGTCTCTGTCATAATATTGACGATTGAGCTGGTTGGCACGATATATACCGTCCCAATCTATCTGACGCACGCTCTCATTATTTTTCCATTGATCATAGACATATTCATATTGAGCCAACTGCGCCATGTAAAGTTGAGACTCCTGAGATAACGGGTCGTTAGGGTCATACACCGCATCGGGCAGAAAATATGACGGGAGATTTTTATAATAATTCGGTCGCGGGTCATTTGCCTGATACCAGTCAAACGAAGATTTAGCGTATGCGTTATGACGGAAAGCCACTGCTGTGTTTAAAGTAGTTCCCATCTTGGGTTTCCACAGCCAGTTTAACATCACCGACGGGTCGTATGTCTTGTAAACACGGTCTGAGCGCTTTTTGCCGTTGCAGTAACCCCAATCCGGATTATACAAATTTGTTCCTGCCAATTGATAAGCCTCCTCAGTGGCGGCGTTGTTGCCGGCACGCAATGTCGGAGAGCCCCAGGTTGTCAGGTTAAGACTGTGGCGATCGTTGAATACTTTTTGAACAGCAAATTGATAACCGATCGAGTTGTACCATGTTCCCGGCACAACTCCCTGATATGAGTAACGTCCGATTACTGATGCTGAAAAAGCCCATCCGCTTTTAGTCAGACCTGTGGAATATTGAAACATCGCTCTCCACTTGTAGTTGGAATTGGTGTAGCTCAGATTCACTCTGCATCCCGGAGCATATTGCGATGCGTAAGTAGTGAAGTTCTGCGAACCTCCGATAGAACCGAAGCCATAAGCGGCGGATGTAAGACCGATATCCGTGCTCTTATTGCGGAATGCACTTGAAGTCATACCTCCCAATCCGGAAAAGTTAAAGGCTCCGCGCATTAAANCGTTATATTCAACACCGTTGATGTATNCGTTTTGCCAATTTGAATCCAACCCACGCATTTTATAACGTGTAGTGCTGTTGAATTGATAAGATGCGGCTTGATAAAAGATATCATCCGTGGCGCCCTGAATGGTCCCGATGTTTTGAGAAGCACTCTCGTCATCTGCAATTTGCTCTTCATCGAAAATATAAGTATCCGAATTGAGCGCCTCTCCATCATAACCTGAAACTTTCATTTTCAGAGTTCCGAGCTGGGATACGAGATCTCTGATTATATCCACATCAAGATACAGGTCTTCATATCCGAATGCAATAATTTGCAACATATCCGATCCGGATTGCGCATTTGTGATTTGGAAATGACCCTCGGCGTCAGATGCCACCATTATGCCCTGATTATTCAGGAGAACATTAGCATCGCCGATAGGCTTCCCGGAGCGGTCGTCGACAATTGTGCCCTTGATGCCGGTCGGTGCTGCTGAAGCACTCAGCATAGCCACTCCACAAAAGAATAAAGATAATATTTTTCGCATATTGTTAAGTAGTTTTTCAAGTATGTGATTATTTCACCTCTNTAACGAGGAANNTCTCTGTGGGGAGGTGGTCGGAATATCCATTCGTCCATGCGCCGCCGGNGAANGTGCGATGCGGATAACCCTTGTATTGTCCATCCTGCTGCTTAAGGAATTCCTTGTTCAAGACCTCAGCCGAACGGAATTTCAATCCGCAGGCTCCTTCAAGAAGATTATAATTGATTATTATCTGGTCAAACAGATCCCATTGACCGCGATAGATGTATGAGCCGATGCCATCATCGAGTTTTTTCCAGAAAGGATTATAATATCCTCCCGGTTTGCAATCTTCCGGTTTTTTCGTTGCCCCGAGGGTTACGGCACATGACTTGTCGGAAGGATCATCATTGAGGTCACCCATGATAATTATCCCCATATTAGGGTCAACGGTCAGCAATGAGTCAGCGATTGAACGCGACAATTCTGCGGCTGCCTCACGCAGATAACTGCTCTGAGCCGAACCTCCGCGTCTTGAAGGCCAGTGGTTGACAATGATTCCGACACGCGAGCCTCCGAGAAGACCGACAACACACATTTGGTCACGTGTCTTGTAATATGGTTTGTCTGCAAATTTCAAGGTGTGATTGGTGACCCGTATCGGACGGAAAAATCTCGGGTTGTAAAGCAGACTTACATCCACTCCACGGTAATCGGGGCTGTCATGGTGAATAATCTGCAAATTCCAATCCTTAATTGCATCTTGCTTCACAAGGTCTTGAAGCACAGTGATATTTTCTATCTCACTGCAACCCAACACAGCGGGACCCATCGGGGTAGCTGTAGTGGTCATCTGAGAGATGGCGTATGAAAGATTTTTAAGTTTTGAACGATATTTATGTCCATCCCATTTATTTTTTCCTTCGGGAGAAAACTCAAGGTCATATTTACCATTATTGTTGATGGTGTCAAACAAATTTTCCAAATTATAGAATGCCACTCCAAACATCTGCATTCTCTTCTTGGCAGGTTCCTCTGCCGCCCCGGCATTTGCAGGAGAATATGCCATTACTCCGCCTAACAATCCAATCAGCGGAAGTAACATTCCNAATAATTTAATTCGTTTCATTGTCGGAATATATTAGAATGATGAAGAGTTTAGAAATATTTGGTTTCTNCACCTAAANTTGAAGTCAGAANGCTGTTGGCTAAGGAAGAAGCTCCGATTCTAAACAAGTCTTGGTTTAACCATTCATCGCCGAGAATCTCTTTCACCAGCGTATAATATTTTACGGCATCTTCAGAAGTGCGAATGCCGCCTGATGCCTTAAAGCCTACTTTTCTGCCGGTGATCCTATAATATTCCTTGATGCACTGACACATTACGTATGCCGCTTCCAGTGAAGCTCCGGGATATATCTTGCCGGTAGATGTCTTGAGGAAATCAGCCTCTGAATATAACGACAATATGGAAGCTTTCTTTATGTTTTCGGCTGTCTTCAACGCGCCAGTCTCAAGAATGACTTTCAAACGCGCATCTTTGGCAGTGTGTTTTAATTCTATAATTTCGTCGCATAAATCTTCATAATTGCCATCAAGAAACATTCCGACATTGAAAACTATATCAACTTCATTTGCTCCTCCGGCACACGCCAATGCAACGTCTGCCACCTTAACCGCCTGGAATGTCTGACTTGAAGGGAAACAACCTGCNACTACTGNTATGTCAACCCCGGGCACATCCANATGAGTCTTCACCACTTCTGCAAAATTNGNATATACACATATAGCAGCCACATTCTTCAATTGAGGATAATCATTGTCGAAGTCATTCANACGCTGAGTGAATTTNGCANCGNTGCTGACGGAATCTTCAGTAGATAATGTAGTTAAATCTATTGAACTCAGAAGAAATTTATATACTTCCGGTGAGGCATTTTCCGATGCCTTTTCTACAATTTTTTTTACTTCAGCCGCCACTAAAGCATCATCACTGATAACTTCGCTTTTGGCAATTACTTCATTATATTTATCCATGGTAATTTAGAATTATTATTGGCATATTTGTTTCCTAATCTGCAAATATATCTTAGATTTCCCAAATAATCAATTTTTTTCACACTTAATTTTTGGTTTTAATCATGTTGAAACGGTTTTTTATTAATTTTGTAATATCAGCTGAGGAATATTTTTCTTCATCAAACTTTTTTCACATCAAATTTCTGTAAATATGTTTATTTACAATATCACCTTTCTCGTTGAGAATAATAATGAGGCTGAGTTTTTGACCTGGATGCGCAATCATGCTCTGCTAACTCTTATCAATCCGGAATCTCCGGCTCGTTCTCCGCGCCTGACAAAGGTTGCGCAGGTGCCGGGCGATCCGGAATTTTCCGAACAGGCATGTACGTTTGCCCTTCAGACGGAGTTCTCCAATTTGCAGGACGCGGGAAAGTGGGCAGAGATCTACCTGCAACCTCTCTTAGGGGAATATTCACAAAAATTCGGAGCGGAACATGCTCTTTCTTTCTCCACAATTCTTGAAAGCATTGATTTATAAATTCTGTTTCGCCAAATGCCTGTCAACGATATAGTAAGAAAATACGAACGCATAATCATGGGCATCGATCCGGGCACAAACGTCATGGGATACGGAGTGCTTGGAGTCAATGGCAAGAAAACGGATGTGATTGTAATGGGGGTCATTAAACTTTCCAAATTCGACAGCCATTATTTACGATTACGCAGAATTTTTGAAAGGGTCACATCGCTTGTTGACCAATATCTACCGGATGAATTGGCTATTGAAGCTCCGTTTTTCGGCAAGAATGTGCAGTCTATGCTAAAACTGGGACGCGCGCAGGGAGTGGCAATGGCAGCGGTTTTAGCTCGCGATATACCGATTTCTGAATACGCCCCGCTCAGCATCAAGCAGGCGGTAACGGGGAGCGGTTCGGCTTCTAAAGAGCAGGTTGCCAATATGCTTAAACACATCCTTAATATTCCGGAAGAAAAAATGCCCTCTTTGCTTGATGCCACAGATGCACTGGCAGCTGCACTCACTCATTTTTACGAAACCGGCAAACCTGCAATAGCGAAGGGACCGTCAACATGGGCGAAATTTCTTGCTCAAAACCCCGACAGAATCGCCCCACGCCGCAATAAAAATTAAGATCAAGACATAAAAAAACGGTGCATTTTCGCAAATACACCGCCAAAACAAAATTATGAAAAACATTCAACGCTTGTGCTGCCGAGGCAGCACCTCACAAATTATAACCATTATTGAACGGATACCCCTTTCACAAGGGATGTGTTTTCAACCGGTCAATACCGATTATTTTTTGAGCCTCTTGTCGGATTCGAACCAACGACCCCGAGATTACAAATCACGTGCTCTGGCCAACTGAGCTAAAGAGGCAAGCGGATGAGCGATCTACATCGCACCGCTACGACCAAACACCCTTGCTTCGGTCAAGATCTGGGGGATTCAATGGGAGCTGGTCGTGTAGGACTCACCCGGTGCAAAGTTAAGCATTTTTTTTCATTCTGCAATATTTTTTTGTTTTTTTTATTTTTCTGTTTTTCATTTTGCCGTTTTTGCAAAAAGAAAAACAGACTGTCTGACGGGGTTCCCGGAGTTATTTCCTCAGGTTTTCCCAAAGTATTTACTAATTCTTAATTTTCCTGAGACGCAAGCGGTCGATCAACGCATGGTTAGTGTGTATATTCATGTTGCTGTCTTCTTCGCGATATTCAAGTTTTACCGTATGTTTCCCTTCGCTAAGATTCACTGCAACACCATTAGTCATGCCCCAATCACTCCAATTACCCACTCCGCGTGTAGGCAAAACAATCGTTCCGACCTTTTCACCATCTACAACCAGTGTACGGACAGCACACTTGTTTTCAGTATTAACCGGTCCGTTGCCATTAGCATAAATATAATCTATAGAATATCTTCCCGGCAATTCCACGTCAATATCAATCGTTAAAGGCTCGGATGATTTAGAAATTTCAGCAAACCCTTCTCCGGAATATCCTTCAATAGGAGATTCCGGCTGATAACTAACTTCTTCGGATTTCGGCTCTTTTATCAAATCTTGCGGCTTATATTCCTTTGATTTACTATTACTCAAAGGATAGGATGCGAAGGATTCCACACCCTCCCCGCTGACACCGATGACTTGCCAGACTCCTTCTTCGAGCAATGGGAGAGATGTGGCGCGGGTTCGCATATATTCTTTGCCATCTTTAAGAATCTTATATCCGGCAATATATTCGAGGGGATCCCATTGTAACTCTGATATACCTGTAGAGGGATTTAACTCAATCCTCACGACAGGTGTCCACGGAGCCTTACGATTCGGTTGGCGATTAATCTTCATTTCCGGAATCGGCTGATTATCCATTATGACTCGGATGGTATGACTACCCTTCAATTTTGAAGCGGGAATTACCTTATCGGGAGCAATTTTCTTACCGTCCAAATACAACTCAGCCACTTTTGAGCCAAATCCGGAAACCTCAATATCCAATTTGCCGTCTCTGTAAGGATAGTTTTCCAACTTTCTGTCTCCTGCAAATACTTCCGGCACAAACGGCTTTATCAGCATGCCATCTTTTTCATAATTTATACCGAAAAGGATTCTATTGGTAAAAGCCAGATTCCCACTCAGACACCACAACATATTAGATGAATTTAGTTCTGTGAAGTAATCACCATTGTCAAGATTCAGGTTCTCCTTATTGGTTGTAAAAAGCGCGGCAGGGCGGAAAATACTCCCTATAGATTCCACTACCCCGGCTTCATTTCCCGCCTTTGCCTGAGCCAATCCCCAATAGGCAGCCACAAAGGGCCACAAACCATTGTTGTGATACGACGGCATATCAGAAATCTGAGGATAGAAGACGGGGGCGCCGAAGGGAGTCACGGGATGCCCTTCCGACATTCTTTTTATTCTATCTTCAGAGGCTACATCATATAAAATCGCCATAGCGCTGCCAAGGGTTTCCGCACGAGGATTCAGAATCTTAAAATCTTTTCCGTAAGTGTACATTCCCCAATAGTCTTTATCCTCAATGTTAAACACTTCCTCCATGGCGGATGCCATGGCGTCAGCCTTATCAAGATAAGCCTTCGCTTCTTTCTTTTTCCCGAGCACATCTGCCATTTCCGAAGCGCATTTCAGGGCTGCTACATAAAGTGCATTTGTGCCCATTGCTTCACTCTGGGATATATCTACGGTCTGCATCCATTTCGGATAACTCTGTTCTCTCCAATCAATAAAGGAGGTCTCCCCCTTCACAAGTCCCGATTCACTGAAAATTGTTTTTTCATCTTTAGCCAGACTGCGCTCCACAATCGGATAGACTTTTTCGAGCCATTTTTTGTCACCCGTAACTTTATATAATTCCCATGCAGCCACAGTCCATATCATTCTGTCGGTTGAGACAGGCCAGGCACCTCCGCTTCCCGTGTCTTGAATNATCTGTCCTTCANNATNCACTNTCTTCATTAAAGAAATCATTNATGCCTCCNGCTNCNAAGCCGCCATNGANAGAATGATGGAATAACTGACATCACGGGTCCAGACTCCCGCCCATTCCTTACCCGTGCGCAGTGTTGTGTCGGGTTCCACAGCGTTTACCATCTCATCGAGCGCAAGATTATACACGGCTTGATGCAGAAGATTATCCGTATGAAGATTCGGATATGCCGACAGGTCATTCTTTTTATTCCATTCCTGCTCCACCGGCATAAAATAGCCGGGACGCCCTTTATAATTACTTTTTAAAGAATAGGGATTCTCAGCCCATGCCTTGAATTCATTTTGAAAAATAGTGTCTCCTTGCCAACGATAGGCTTCAGTTTGCACATATATCTTATCTTCAGCAGATATACCCGTACAAATGCCCGCAAGCAGGCACGTAAATAGAATCTTTTTCATGATATAACGGGAGTCGGTTTTTAAGATAGATTTTATCCGGGGGTGATTTTATTTCTTCGATCTTGATGTTTTATTTCTTTTGCTACGCGGAGTGTTACGCCCGTGGCTTTTGTTTCTCTCCTTACGGGGTTTGTTGGGATTCCCTTCATCGGATATTAATGCAAAATCAAGTTGCTTTCGGTCGAGATCAGCACGCGCCACCTGCACCTTCACCTTATCTCCGAGAGTATATTTATTATGATGTGCTCTGCCAATCAGACAGAAATTCTTTTCGTCTAATTCATAGTAATCATCATTCAAATCTCTTACAGGCACAAGTCCTTCACACATATTTTCATCCAATTCTACATAGAAGCCCCATTCTGTAACGCCGGAGATAACACCTTCGTAAATCTCACCCATACGGTCTTGCATAAATTCAACCTGCTTGTAGCGGATTGAGGCTCTCTCGGCATTTGATGCCAATTGCTCCATATCGGAGGAGTGGCGACATTGCTCTTCCAGTTTCTGCTTATCAACCGAGCGGGCTCCATCTGCATATTTGGCAAGCAAACGATGCACCATCATGTCCGGATACCGACGAATAGGAGAAGTGAAATGTGTATAATAATCCAAAGCCAACCCATAGTGACCCACATTGTCAGTGGTATAAGTTGCCTTTGCCATTGAGCGAATAGCCAACATTGACAGCATATTCTCTTCCCCTCTCCCTTTAACATCCTTCAACATGCGGTTAAGACTTTTGTTGACCTCCTTAGCCTTCCCTTCAGGATTAATCTTAAAGCCAAAGCGAGAAGCAATCTGGGCAAAGTTTTTGATTTTTTCCGGATCCGGATTATCATGTACCCTATATACAAAACTTTTTGCTTTTTTCCCACGGGGAACTTTCCCTATGGCTTCTGCAACAGTCAGATTGGCGAGCAACATAAACTCTTCGATGAGCTTATTGGCATCTTTTGATTCTTTGAAATAGACGCTGACGGGGCGTCCCTCTTTGTCTATGTCAAATCTCACTTCAGCGCGGTCGAATTCCAACGCGCCGGCAGCATATCTGCGTCTGCGCAATTCCTTTGCCAATGAATCTAAAACAAGAATCTCTTTGGCAAATTCCCCTTTTCCGGATTCGATTATTTCCTGAGCCTCCTCATAAGTGAATCGGCGATCGGATTTAATCACGGTCCTTCCGATTCTATAATTAATTACGTTGGCATGTTTATCCAATTCAAAAATTGCAGAAAAAGTCAGTTTCTCCTCATTAGGTCGCAACGAACATATTCCGTTTGATAAATGCTCCGGAAGCATCGGAATCGTACGATCCACAAGATATACACTCGTGGCGCGTTGACGCGCCTCTTTGTCAATAATTGAATTAGGAATGACGTAATGAGTCACATCGGCAATATGCACCCCCACTTCCCAATTTCCATTGGCAAGTTGACGAATACTCAACGCATCGTCAAAGTCCTTTGCATCGCGCGGGTCGATAGTGAAGGTTGTTACTTTTCTGAAGTCCTCGCGCTTCGCCACCTCCTCATCAGTGATGCCGGAATCAATCTTTGAAGCGAAATCTTCAACGTGCTGAGGATATTTATACGGCAATCCGAATTCTGCAAGAATAGCATGCATCTCTGCATTATTCTCACCTTTCTTACCGAGAATATCCACAATTTCTCCGCGCGGATTCATCTCATTGTCGGTCCATTGAGTGATTCGGGCAATTACCTTATCCCCGGTCTTTNCNCCNTTCAGTTTGCGACGGNGAATGANAATATCCGCTGCCAAAAATTTGGAATCTGTCACTACNGAGGCGTAATTTTTCTCCACATTCAGAGTTCCNATGAAGACCTGGTCGTTAACCTCAAGAATTTCCAAAACTTTGGCTTCAGTATCTTTTCCTGGCACAGCCGCGGAGATTTCAACTCTGACCTTGTCGCCGTTAAGCGCATGCATTGAATTACGCTCCGCTACATTTATCTGCTCTTCACCGTCATTGATGATTACGGCGTTCTTGCCGTTGGAGCGACGCACAAATATACCTTCCATTTCAGCTGCTCGCGCCGCAGAGGCTTTATACTTACCTAAACTTACCTCAATAATCTCTTCGGCAGCCACGAGGTCATCAAGCATATTGAGCACATCCAGTCGAGCGCTCTTATTGGTGATGTCAACACCGAATGCTATCTGTTTATAATTGAAGGATTGATTCTTATTTGAATCTAAAAAATTCAATATCTTTTCGCGAAGTTCATTTTTTTTCAATCTTCGTGAGGAAACTTTTTCTTTTGTTGTTGATGTATTTTTCATATTTATATTCTAATATTTCAGGTTATATGTAAATGTAAATTTAGTTGATTTCTCATCAACTATCTATTATATAACGTTATAGTATGGTCAATTTATTGCAATTATATTAATTTTTATCTCGCTGATGAAAGTAATCATATATGATTTGCGCTCTATGATTGCCCACAACATTTTGAATTTCAGACATTTCTGCCGATTTAACTCTCTTAAGGCTTTTGAAATGTTTCATTAATTTTGTCTGCGTTATATCTCCGACTCCGGGAATGGAATCGAGTTCTGACCTCACCTGACCTTTAGATCGGCGATCTCTGTGATGGGTTATTCCGAATCTGTGGGCTTCATCCCGAAGATGCTGAATGACTCTCAACGACCGCGATTTTTTATCAATGTATAAAGGCAGAGAATCCCCCGGGAAATAAATTTCCTCAAGTCTTTTAGCAATACCCACAAGGGCTACTTTTCCCCGGATTCCCATTTCTTCAAACGCCTCGACAGCGGCGCTCAATTGACCTTTCCCACCNTCCACAACTACCNACTGAGGCAACNCCTCACCCTCAGCCATCATTCGGGTGTAGCGACGATGCAAAACTTCCTTCATGGAGGCGAAATCATCCGGACCCTCTACGGTTTTTATTATGAAATGACGATAATCACGCTTGGATGGTTTACCATTTCTGAAAACAACACAACTTGACACCGGATTCGTGCCCTGAATATTGGAATTATCAAAACATTCAATGTGCACAGGATATTCCGATAATCTGAAATCCTGCTTCATCTGCTCCATTAATTCCCGGGTGCTTCTTTCCGGGTCAGTGCGGGAAATCATCTGTTCCCGGTCTTCCATATATTGTTTGGCATTTTTAAGCCCTACATCAAGAATCTTCTTTTTGTCGCCACGTTGCGGAATTATAAAATCCACACNNTCGANTTTTACATCCGGNAGAAACGGCACAATCACTTTCTCAAATTTTCTTTCAAACCTTTTTCCTATTTCGCTTATCGCCATCGAAAGAATTTCAGAGGCATCCTCTGCAAGCCTTTTGCGAAATTCAAGATTTACGCTCTGCACCACCGCTCCCTTATGAAGATGCATAAAACACACACATGCCGTGGTAGCATTATCAAAATATGCAAACATATCCAGATCCTCAACCTCTGAACGCGCAATCACAGATTTGGCATTATATTTTTTTACTGCTTCATATTTTTCCTTTACCACCTGCGCCTCTTCAAATTTCCATTTTTCCGACAATCGATTCATCTCGTTCATAAGATGATGTTCTAAAAGAAGGGTCTCCCCATTCAGAATCTGACTTACCTGAGAAATTATTGCATTATAATCCTCTTGATTTATCAATCCGTGGCATGGACCGCCGCATTTTTTAAGATGATAATCCAGACATAAGGAGAATCTATTTTTTGCAATCCCCTTTTCGTCAAGAGCATGTCGGCAAGAACGAATGGGGAAAATCTCACGTACCAATCCGAGCACTACCTTTGCGGATTGCAAATTGGAATATGGGCCATAATATTTCCCGGGAATATCTTTTGTGCGCGTCATGAAGACACGTGGAAAAGGCTCTTTCGTAACCACAATCCAGGGATAGGATTTATCATCTTTCAGCAACACATTGTAGCGCGGCTGATATTCCTTAATCATGGCGTTTTCCAAATGCAGTGCATCCTCTTCCGAACCGACAACAATGAAGCGCATATCCACGATGTTGCGAACAAGAAGATTTGTCCTGACAGCATCATGCCTGCGATTAAAATAAGAGGAAACGCGCCTTTTTAAGCGTTTTGCTTTACCTACATAAATAACCTGACCGTTCTTATCAAGATACATATAGACTCCCGGAGAATCAGGAAGGTCTAATATTTTTTTACGCAATTGAGCTCCGGGACGATTTTCACGCAAATCATCCGGAGTGCGGTCAGGAGTAATTTCCAATCCGAAACCACCCTTCTCATCAATTGTTCGCCCGAAGCCGGCGAGGATATTTTTCAAATTATTTTCTTCCATCTGCTGATAAGTAAACAAATGAAAAGCCTTAAAATCTTATTTTATGTTAAATTATTGTTTCTTGCCAATGGGGGATTCCAAAAAAACGAATGCGGGATAGTTTCACAGCTCCCCCGCACTCTAATTACAAAAATAAAATAAACTAAGAAAAATATCTAATTAATACTTCAATAGTGATGTAATTTCGCAATCCTTCGGAAGATTTTCCCTTCCATTAAGAGCAGTCAGTTCAACTATAAAATTTATATAAATTTTCTTCGGATTCATCGATTTTACGAGTTGATATGCCGCATTCATCGTACCTCCGGTTGCTAACAGGTCATCATGGAGCACCACAACATCATCCGTGGTTATAGCATCGCTATGCAACTCGATCGTATCCACGCCATATTCTTTTGCGTATGATGCTTTAATTGTAAACGAAGGCAATTTGCCCGGTTTGCGCGCCGGCACGAATCCGGCTCCCAACTCGTAAGCAAGAATACTTCCTCCGATGAAACCGCGACTTTCTATCCCCACAACCTTGGTCACCCCCTTTTCCTTGTAAAGTTCCGCCATGGCTTCACTCATCACATGGAGAGCCTCGCCATTCTTAATCATTGTTGTCAGATCTCTGAAAATAATCCCTTTTGAAGGGAAATCAGGCACATCGCGAATCGTAGCCTTTAATTCTTCAAGTAACATAATATTTTATTGAGTTTAATTAAATAATTCCGATTTCATCGAAGAATATTGCAAAATAGTCTTCTCAATTATTAAATTTCAGTAGATTGAATAATGATTGTTCCACGTGGAACATTATCTATTGTGTAACATTAATAAAATATTAATGTCTGCTGGTGAGACGCCCGGAATGCGGGAAGCCTGTCCGATAGTCTGCGGCTTATGCAGGTTGAGTTTCTGTCTCCCCTCTGTGCTTATAGCCTTAATCGCATCATAATCCAAATCTGAACGCAGTTTGATATTTTCAAGGCGCATGGTTTTTTCAGCAAGTTCTCTTTCGCGAAGAATATATCCTCCATACTTAACCAAAATTTCCGCAGCTTCTACGATCTCATCCCGTCGATTATACGGGAAAGATTTAATGAGTTTGGCAAGACGCGGAGAAATCTCCTGAAGCATCAATATATTCAATTGCGGTCTCTTCACGAGTTCCACCATTTTTAAGCCTGCGGTCAATTCGGAAGTTGAGTGAGAAATCAACCATTCATTAACTTTATCGGAAGGACTCACCTTCTCTTTTTCNAAGAANTCNATTNAGGAATCTCTCATCACCTTCTTCTCAAGCATAGCGNCNTACCGATAATCGGATNCAAGTCCAATTTGATATCCNATAGGCNNGAGACGNANATCNGCATCATNCTGGCGCNACAATATTCGGTATTCAGCGCGCGATGTAAACATTCGATATGGTTCATCAACACCTTTCATAACCAAATCATCTATCAACACACCGATATAGGCTTGGTCTCTATTCAATATCACAGGGCTTTCACCTTTAACAGAACGCGCCGCATTAATCCCGGCCATCAATCCCTGTGCGGCTGCTTCCTCATATCCGGTCGTACCGTTAACCTGACCCGCAAAATATAAACCGTCTACTCTTCTGGTTTCTAATGTGTGATTTAATTGGGTCGGGGGAAAATAATCATATTCTATCGCATATCCGGGGCGGTAAAAATGAATATTTCGCAACGCCGGAATCTGTTTTAGAGATTCTAATTGGACATCCCAGGGTAATGAACTTGAAAAGCCATTGATGTAGTATTCATCCGTTGTCTCACCCTCAGGCTCAAGAAATAATTGATGGCTTTCTTTGTCAGCGAAGGTAACTATCTTAGTCTCTATCGACGGGCAATAACGCGGACCTATGCTTGTGATATCACCATTGTATAATGGGGAATCCGACAAATTGTCATGTAATATTGAATGAGATTCCTGATTAGTATGTGTTATAAAGCAAGGGCGAACTTTCAATACTCTTCCGATATCCGGCAGAAATGAAAATTTATGAAAATCCCTTTGAGCAACATCTATTGAGTTATTATCTGATTTCTCAATCACTTCAATTTCATCATCCCCATCCTGTCTTTCACAAAGTGTAAAATCTATAGATTTGCCTGATACCCGGGCAGGGGTGCCGGTTTTCATTCTGTCAACCTCAAAACCGAGTGATGCCAACTGTTCGGTAAGCCCTACTGAGGAGGATTCAGAAATGCGTCCCCCTTTAACTTTAATAGGACCGAAGTGCATCAATCCGGACAAGAATGTGCCGGCAGTCAGGATAACTTTTTTCGCCTTAAACGTGATGCCCAAATCCGTAACAACTCCACTAACTTCATGTTTCGCATTAGACTTATCCCCTTCAGTCGGAGAAATAATCAACTGAGTGACCATTCCCTGAAACAATTCAAGATTCTGAGTAGAATCTAAAATTTTGCGCCATTCGTCAATGAATTTAGTGCGGTCGGATTGCACTCTCGGCGACCACACCGCAGGACCCTTGGAGCGATTCAACATGCGAAATTGGATAGCTGTCAGATCAGCAACAATGCCCGTTTTACCACCCAAAGCATCAATTTCTCTCACAATCTGACCTTTGGCAATTCCTCCGATGGCAGGATTACATGACATTNGANCCACACNATTCANATCGGATGTTATCAATAGNGTAGACACTCCCATATTNGCAGCNNCAACGGNTGCTTNACATNCNGCNTGTCCGGCACCAATCACTATGACATCATAATCAAATCTCATCGTATAACTTCAATGCGTCATTCTCTGCTTTTTCCATCTCCTCCCTTTCTCCGGGAGCCTTATCCTTAAGTCCACACAAATGCAGGACACCATGTGCGATAACCCTAAGCAATTCTCTGTCATAACTGACTCCCAATCCTTCGGCATTGGATTTGACAGTTTCAAGAGAAATCAACATATCGCCTCCTATTTTCTTTCCGAGAGTGTAATCAAAGGTAATAATGTCTGTGTAGTAATCATGTCCGAGAAATTCAAGATTGGCTTTCAAAATTATTTCGTCATTGCAAAAGCAATAACAAAGATTGCCGATTAATTTATCATAACCGGCAGCTACGGCTGTCAGCCATTTTGAAATACGCCCGGCGTCAATTTCGGGCATCTCAACTGAATCAACTTG
>WFLX010389465.1_pt1 | contig 17149 bp, 16 predicted proteins | sample 4967041 | NCBI WGS metagenome assembly WFLX01 (sample SAMN12857096, study PRJNA449069) | gut metagenome | isolation source: stool from male and female vole | host: Microtus ochrogaster | place: USA:Florida | collected 2017 | reverse complement strand
GGGGGCGTCGGTGTCGCGGACGGAGATGTCTTTGATGAGGTCGGTGGATGACGAGTCATCGCGCACGCAGCGCAGCGACAGACCCTGCGAGCGCTTGTCCTTGCTTACCTTGAATGTGCGTTTGCCGTTGATGATAAACATGTATTGGCCGTACAGGTCGGGATTCTCCTCGAGATTTGTGGCCGTCTTGCCCTTGGTGCCTATCCACAGGCCGCTGTATGGATTACCGCCCTCGGGATAGTCGAGTGTGCCCGACGCGTACACGCGTGTGCCCGTAGCCGGGAACCACTGGCCGTCTTGCTCGGCGCCGTTGTGATTCGAGTCCCATGTCATCGAGGCGTATTTCAACCAGTCGTAGGGAGTATTGCCGGCAGCATCGCACACCGGCACCTTGTAGCCTACGGGCGAGGGGTCGTAGATGGTCTTCTTCATCGACTCGCCGCCCCAGTAGTCGTCATTCGATACGTCGATCCAGTCGCCTGTGCGGTAATCGTTGACGATGATCTCCTGTCCGTATTCATCGAGTTCGCCGGTATTTTGGTAGGTCATGGCGTAGAATACATCGGGGTTCTCGATCGAGAGGGCCATGGAGCCGTGATATGCAGTCTTGGACGAGACCTTGGGCAGCACGTTGTTGTCGATGTCATAGAGGGTGGGTTCGCCGTCCACTGCGTATGTATAGTCTTCGTTCATTACGGTGAATGATGCGGCGCCCGGGAAGGGATCCTTCCGGCCCCACTGATACAGCATGCCGAAGTTGTCGAATGATCCGCGCTCTGTGGATACGGCGCCCAGGTTGCGGTCCATGAACGTCCATGTCGTGCCGGCGGCATTGGGCTCGGTGGTGAAATCGTTGGCCGGATCGTAATCGGTGATCCACAGGTGCCAGCTCCACAGTATCTTGCCGTCGGTGTCGGTGGCGGCCACAAGGGCGTTGCCCGCCGAGCCGGAGGTCCAGGCGCAGATCGAGCCGGAGGCCGCGTCGAGTTCCAGGCGGGTCACCAGTGACGGTGCCGACTGCCACACCAGTCTCGCACCGGTCACATCACCGGTGGTCTCCGTCAGCGAATTGCCTTTGTGAGTGGCATCGAAATATGCAGTGGAGCCGGGCGCCACGATATAGCAGTTGGCGGTGCCGTCGGCCGAGAGATCGATCGCATCACCGGGAATCTGAGCCATGGCAGCCGCGGGGGCAAGGATGGCCAGGAGGGGTAGAAATTTTTTCATAGGGATATTGTTAATTGTCAACTATTGCGCAAAGTTACAAAAATAATCGGTAAATCAAAGGGTTGCCGCCGGGGAGCGCTGATTATATGTTGGAAAAAGACAGGTGTCATGTTGAAAAAGGGTCAGGCGACCTTGTTGGGGTCGCCTGACGGTAGCTGTATGTTAGGTGTTGATTTATATGTCAATACTGGATGTTCTCGACGATTATGTATGAGGGCAGACTGCCATACTGCGCGGCTATGCGTGAGTGGCGTGCGGCCTCGGCGGCGTTGACACCGGTGCCTTTGCCGTCTCTGTACATCTCGGCCAGACGTTCATGCACCAGGGCCAGCATGGGGCGGGGGAGTTTGCCGTTTTTGGCGATGGGCTCGTAGTAGCGCATTGCCTGAGCGTAATTCTGATTCAGGAAATCGCCGTTGTAGTTCATGCCGGCGAGATAGAATCTCGACCAGTCGTCACCACGCTCGGCGGCCTGTTCGCGGGCTTTCAGCCCCTTGAGGAATCCCTCCTTATATATAGGCTCGTTCTGCAGCTTTGTGCCTTTGTGCACGGTCTCAATCCATGTGAGAGCCTGCTGTGCGTCCTGGCCCACCTCATCAGATGCGGCAGCCTCGGGTACTCTCGGACGGTAGAGCATCACGCGTGAATAATTGTCACCTAACTCGCCGGCGAGATAATGCCAGAAAAAAGCATCCGGGTAGTTGAAGTTGCCGCCATTGTTTGTGCCCAGGAGCGACGCATACAGCGCCATGCCACGCGGCAGACCCAGCATAGCCGACTTGAGATAGCTGTCGCGGGCCTTCGCACCGTCGGCGGGTACACCGTTACCCTCTAAATACATGCTGCCCAGAGCCGCATACTCTATGCCCTGTGACATGGGATGGAGAGCATCGAAATATGATTTCGCGCGGGTATAGTCTTTGTTCTGGAAGTAGTAGTATCCGAGATATCCGTTGGCCTGATTGTATCCGGCCTGTGCCGCGGCCTGCAGCAGCTTGAGTCCGTCGTTGACACGGCTCTTGTCGTTGGGCGAAAATGCATAGAGCACACCCAGCTCGGTCTCGGCCCTCGGATTCCTGTCATTGGCGACCAGACTGAGGCAACGCTCGGCCAGACCGCGATTCCACACCTTATGGTATAGGGCCAGATTCACTACACTGTCGGCCGAGATCTTGCCTTGCGCGTACTGTTGGCGCACCGACTCATAGATCGCATCGGCATTTTTGGCAACGGCAGCGGTGTTCTTTTTAGCCGTGGCGGTGTTCTTTTTTACTGCGGTGACAGCAGTATTGTTTTTTTTATTGAGAAAACTTGGCAGCTTGCCGCTGCCGGCGGCAGTAGCGGATGAAGCAACGGCCAGAAGTACCAAGGAATATAGGAATCTTTTCATTTATGGAACGGTTAATTTTGTTTCAAGATATTAACATTCCCATATACTACTTTGTTCGGGACTTGTTTAATAAATATTGAAGTCGTTTAAACTTATTACAAAATGTTAATTCCATATATGATGTAACCCTCATTGTTAACCTTTCGGATTCTTTACGGTCGATTTTTTTCTCTTTCCCCGGTCACTATGGATCCCCATCGCTCCATCAAAAAGCTCAAAATCGCCTCGTAAATAATCTCGAAATGTTAATTTGTAATAAGTTTAAACGACTTCATTGACAAAAATTAAGACCGCAGTCATATCAGGTGTGTGACTGCGGCCCTTGTGGTGTAAGCTGAGCTTGTGGTGTAAGCTGTCAGAGCTTGTCGGGAAAGCTCGTGAAGAAGGAGTGCTCCTGCCCGGGGATGCTTTCTGCCTGTTTGCGGTCGGCGATTGCCTTGATCAGGAATGCCATGTTGCGACCGAGGTTGCGCATGGTCTGCAGTCCCTCGAGGTCTTTCTCCACATCCTGGGCCGTGAAGCCGTGTACCTCGTTCCAGTAAGTGCTTGAGACCACCGGCATCGAGGTGATGGTGAAATACTTGTTGATCTCGTCGAACGCCGATGTCGATCCGCCTCGCCGCGATGAGATTACGGCCGCGCCTACTTTCATGGTCTTGTCGATAGTGGCCGACGTGCTGTAAAAAAGACGGTCGAGGAATGAGAGCACCTGTCCGTTACTGCCGGCATAATATGTCGGAGAGCCTACTACAATACCGTCGGCCCCGGCAAACTTCACGGCAAACTCATTCACCGCATCGTCGAATACACACCGGCCGTGCTCACGGCAGAAATTGCAGGCGATACAGCCCCGTATGTCCTTGTTGCCGATATTCACACGTTCTACTTCTATTCCGCACTCGGCGAGAGTCTTCTCCACCTCCTGCAACGCCCTGTCGGTGCATCCGTGCAGATGCGGGCTTCCGTTTACATTCAATACTTTCATCAGGTTGTAGGTTAGAGTATTAATAGTTGATTATTTACCGATGGTGAGGCGGTCGTTGGTAAATAGGCGTGTGACCTGCGAGGTGAGGAATCCCACCACTACCACCAGGGCGAACACTATCACAAGATCGGTAGCATGCACCTCCACCGGATAGGTGGATATGGTCATGCGGCTCGTGTCGCCCGACAGCTTGATCAGTCCGTAGCGCTCCTGCACCAGCGACAGCAGTGTGCCCAGCACGATTCCGGCTATGCCGCCGGTGACACTGATGAGCCACCCCTGTATCACGAATACGCTCCTTACCATGCTGGCCGGCGCTCCCAGAGCCCTCAGGGTCTCCATATTCGACCGCTTCTCGATCACCAGCAGAGAGAGGGTGGAGATGATATTGAACGAGGCTATCACCAGGATGAAGGCGAGCATCAGGAATGTGACCCACTTCTCTATCTGNATCATGCGNAACGACTCCTCCTGNTGNTGCAGCTGGGTCTCCACCTTGTATCGGTTGCCCAGATGCCGGGCCACCTCCGCGGCCACCATCTGCTGGTCGGCTCCCGGCAGCAGCCCCACCTCTATGTGCGATGCCTCGCTGTCATATTGCAGCAGCTCGCGTGCCTGCTCTATCTGTATGAATATGTGGTCGGAGTCATATTCAGGTTGTCCGATCTGGAATATGCCGCTCACCATCATGTCGGCGCTGTTGAATGCCGCCTGCGGATTGGCAGGATTGATGCGTCCCATGCGCCGTGGCACATACAGGCTGATGATGTTGATGGCACCCGAGCGGGCACCCGTCTTCACTGCCACGCCCGAGCTGATCTGCGCCACCTCCATACCCTTGTATTCAGTGACATACTCGCCCTCCACCAGCACCGAGTCGATACACGACAGGCGCGGATAGTCGGCGGGCACCCCTTTGAATACCACCGGCATCTGCATGTTGCCGAAAATCACCAGACCGCGCTCCTGTATCACCGGCATGGCCACATCCACGCCCGGCANCCTNGAGATCACGGNGGCCAGNGAATCGGCCTCCGCTATCGTCTTGCCCGATACGCCCGACACCTTAAGGTCGGGGTCGAGCNTCGACAGGTGGGATGCCGACAGNGCTGTGAAGCCATTGAANACAGAGAGCACTATGGTNATGGCCATNGTGGCNANGGCCACGCCTATCACTGAGATCAGCGATATGATATTCACGGCCCCGTGCGATTTCTTTGAGAAAAGATACCGCAGGGCGATTTTCCAGGCAAGCAAAACGGATGATACGGTTGGTAAGGGTGGATAATAGGGTTAGTTGTCGGCCTTGAGCAGATTGTCGATATTCTCTATATAATCGAGCGAGTCGTCGACGTAGAATGTCAGGGCCGGGGTCTTGCGCAGCTGATAGCGCACGCGCTGAGCCAGCTCGTAGCGCACGGTCTGTGCGTTGTCGTTGATGCTGCGCACGGTCTCCGCGGCCTTGTCGGCCGGGAATACCGACAGATATGCTTTGGCCACCGATAGGTCGGGTGATACCTTGACAGAGCTTACGCTGATGAGCGTGCCCCGTGTCTTGGCTGTCTGTGCGCGGAATATCTCGCTTAGTTCTTTCTGCAGCAGACGTGCTATCTTAGCTTGACGTGTTGTTTCCATGATNTATGTCANTTTTTNTTGTTATGATCGCGGCTTCGTGCCGTGATTTATATTAATAACAAGCGACACCGCTGCAAAGTTACGAATTTTTCGCACAGCATGGCTCAATTACGCGGATTATCGTCATGCCGTCGCGCAGCGGCAGTATCACTTTCTCTGTCCGCGGGTCGGCGGCCACGATGTCGTTGAATCGGCGAAGTGCCAGAGTCTGAGGGTCGTTGGCCTTTGGATCGGTGATCTTGCCATACCATAATGTGTTGTCGGCGATGATCAGGCCACCCTTACGCACCAGCGGCACCAGCATATGGAAATATTGCGGATACTGCCGCTTGTTGGCGTCTATATACACCATGTCCCATCCTGCGGGCAGGTGGGGTATTATCTCGAGGGCGTCGCCTGTGTGCAGGCGTATGCGGCTGCCGTAGTCGGCTGCGGCGAATGTGGCCTGCAGCTCGTCGGCCATCTCATCGTCTACCTCGATCGTGTGCAGCTNGCCCCCCTCNGGCAGCCCTTCGGCCAGGCACANGGTGGCGTAGCCCGTGAAGGCGCCNACCTCAAGTATNCGNCGGGCGCCGGAAATCTCCACCAGCATCTTCAGCAGGCGCCCCTGCAGGTGGCCCGAACACATCTGCGGATATACATGATGCAGATAGGTGTCGCGGTAGACGCGGTGCTGCAGCTCCGGCTCGGGTGATATGTGGGCGAGTATGTAGTCGTCGATGTCGCTCATTGCTCTCTCATAATTTTATAAAGTGACAGCAAAATTACTAAAAAATGTGTAACTTTGCCGAAAAATTCAGCACGTCATGGTTAATTGCAAAGGTATCACCGTATACTGTGCGTCAAGCGACGACATAGCCCCTGTATATTTTGAGGCGGCCCGCAGTGTGGGAGCCGCCATAGCCCGNGCCGGCCTNCCTGTGATAGACGGCGGCGGACGCATCGGCCTGATGGGAGCGGTCAATGACGCCGCCCTCGCCGCCGGAGGCCGTGCGGTGGGTGTGATACCGCAATTCATGGTAGACGGCGGTCTGTGTCATCCCGGCCTGTCCGACACCATTGTCACTCCCGACATGGCCACGCGCAAGCGCATACTGGCGCAGATGGCCCTCGGTGTGCTGGCTCTCCCCGGAGGTGTGGGCACATTCGAGGAGCTCTTCGAGACAATGACCAACCGCAAGCTCGGCTTCTTCGACGCGCCCATCGTGATCCTCAATGTCAACCATTATTACGACCCGCTGCTTGAGCTGCTGCGGGCCTCCGAGACAGAGGGATTCAGCTACGGTCCGCGCTTGTGGTCGGCTGCCGCTACTGTAGATGAGGCCATGCGGATGCTGGGCCTCGGCAATAAAGATGATCAGCGGTAATGCGGCAGGATTCGATACAAAATATCAGCGCCATCCGGCATGATGCCACCGTGGAGCATGTGCATGACGAATCGGAGCAGACTCGTCATGACGATGCGGCCACGGCTCAGGCCCGGGCTGAATACCGGCATGAGCATAGCGCCCCGGTAGAGCGTGACACCCTGCGTGAGATCATCACCGTGGCGACCGCCGCTCCCGGTGATACCTTGATAGACACTGATCTTGACCACGCGCTTGCCGCCTCGGCCTATCATCCGGCCACCGATCTCGCGGCCCTGCACAAGACAGTGCCGCCGCCCCCACCGTCGTGGCGCGACGGACTGGAGGGCACGCCGCGTCCGGTGGGCATAGGCGATGACAATGGTGTGCTGGCGGTGCTCACCGCCATGTTTCTGGTGATGCTGTTCAGCTTCCGTCATTGCCGCAGACTGTTCGCCACCCTCTTTCAGGAGCTGTTGGGTATGCGTCAGCGTGCCAATGTATTTGACGAGCACACCTCCAATGAGACACAGATGATGGTGATGATGGCCGTGCAGTGGAGCGTATACACCGGGCTGCTGGGCTATTCGGCGCTCGCCCGTATATATCCGCTCGATCCCGGCGGGGCCTTCGTGCATACACTGATGCTGATATGTCTTACTTCATCATATTATGTGTTTCAGCTGTGCGCCTACTCCACGCTCGGCTACACCTTCACCACGCGGGCCGGCAAGCGGCATTTCGTGCAGGGCTTCACGGCNTCNCANTCNCTNNTNGGCTTNCTGCTGATNATTCCNGCCCTNGTGGCCATATTCTATCCCGAGGCCGGNGANGTGATGCTCAAGGTGGCCGCNGTGTGCTATCTGGTGGCNCGCATGGTGTTCATNGCAAAAGGATTTAGGATTTTTTACAACAAAATATTCTCTATATTCTATTTTATTTTGTACCTTTGTGCCCTTGAAATTATACCCCTCATAATATTGTATAGGATAGCCTTAATATTGATAGTGGGTCAATGACCCTATCTCAATCATTATCAAAGTGAAAGTAAAGAAAATATTAGTATCTCAGCCCCAGCCGGCCTCTGATAAGTCACCATATTTCGACATAGAGAAAAAATACGGGGTTGAAATAGTGTTCCGCCCCTTTATCAAGGTAGAGGGACTCACGGCAAAGGAATTNCGTCAGCANAGGATNTCNATCCCNGATTTNACNGCAGTGATCTTCACCGCCAAGACCGCCATAGACCATTTCTTCCGTATNTGCGAGGAGATGCGTATNCATATCCCCGACACNATGAAATACTTCTGCACCACCGAGTCGATAGCTCTGTATCTGCAGAAATATATCGTGTATCGCAAGCGCAAGATATTCCATACATCGACCGGCAAGCTCGATGACCTGCTGCCTTATCTGCTCAAGCATAAGAACGAGCGCTTCCTGTATGCCGTCAGCGACGTACACAACAACGTCACCAATATACTTGATGAGAACTCCATCAATTACAGCCGTGCGGTAATGTACCGCACCGTAAGCAATGATTTTGCCAAGGATGAGGCCTTTGACTACGACATGCTCGTATTCTTCAGTCCTCAGGGTATCGATTCGCTCATCAAGAACTTTCCCGATTTCAATCAGGGCGACATACGCATAGCGTCGCTCGGAGCGTCCACGGCCAAGGCCGTGAAGGATGCAGGGCTGCGTCTCGACATCGAGGCTCCCAATCCCAAGGCTCCGTCGATGGTGGCTGCCATCGACCAGTATCTTCAGGCTGAGGAAGAATCGTGACATCACTCCGCCTATATAAGAGAGACAGACTTTGCAGCGCCGTGGCCATAGCGAGATTGTTCGGCCACGACGCTTCTGCTTTATCCGCGCTTGCATATCCGCTCAGGGCGGTATGGGCCGACAGAGGTACACGCGAGGATGACGCGCCTATGCAGTTTCTGATTTCAGTGCCTAAGAAGAAATTGCGCCATGCGGTAGACCGTGTCAAGATGCGTCGCCGCATACGCGAGGCCTTCAGGCTGCACCGTCATGAGTACGCGCTGCCCGAGGGCATCCGAGCCGACATAGCGTTTGTGTATGTTGCATCCGATCTTGTGGACTATGGCCGCACCGAGCGTGCCGTGTGCCGTCTGCTTGAGGCTGTGCGCAAGTCGTTTGGTGAGTGATGATACGCAGGTTGCTGGTGTTGCTGCTGTGTCTGCCGATACGCTTCTATCAGTTGTGCATCTCGCCGCTGACACCTCCGTCGTGCCGCTACACGCCCACGTGCAGCACATACGCTATCGAGGCCCTGCGCAGGCACGGACCGGTCAGGGGGTCGTGGCTTGCCCTGCGCCGTATCCTGCGCTGTCATCCCTGGGGAGGCAGCGGATATGATCCTGTGCCATGACCGACCTCCACCGCTACACCGACATCCATACCCACGACCTCAATGCCGGCGACTCGTCAGTGATCAACCTGCCATGGGATGCAGATGTGCCTGATACGGGCAGCTACAGTGTGGGGATACATCCCTGGGACACCGAGGGTATCACCGATGACGATTTCATACGGCTTGACCTTCTGGCACGCCACCCGCGTGTGGTGGCGATAGGAGAGTGTGGCATCGATGCCCTGCGCGGAGCGCCCGTGCCGCGGCAGCTCGAGATATTCCGCCGCCATGTGGCTGTGAGCGAGGCTGTGGGCAAGCCGCTGATAATCCATGCCGTGCGATCTCTGCCTGCCATAATGCACGAGCGTAAGACCCTGCGACCCACCCAGCAGTGGATCATACACGGCTATCGTGGCAATGCCACCACGGCGTGTCAGCTTTTGGCGCTGGGCATAGACATCTCGCTGGGGCTGCGATACAATCCCGATGTTCCCGCAGCCGTACCTGCCGACTGTCTCTACCGGGAGTCCGATTCGCCGGAGATGATTAAGTAGGATGGTATATGATTAATGTGCCATCCTACTTAATCTAAGATATCACAATATAAGATATCACACTTAAGAAATCCACTATATTATTTCGCGGGCTTGATAATTGCCATCCAGCCGCCGGCCGGAGCCATGTCGGCCGTCACTGTTGTCGCGGCCGTCACTGTTGCCGAGGCATGACGGTGGTCAGAGGCATCGATATCTGTGTTGATACCGTCGGCCACGTATGTCATGGTGTAACTGCCGTCACCGAGAAATGAGAGGGGTATCGCCACGCTGCGGGGTGTGCGGTCGGTCATCGCGCCCACATACCAGATGTCGCCGCTGCGGCGGGCCGTCACGATGTATTCGCCCACCTTGCCGTCGAGTGTGACCGATTCGTCGAACACCGTGGGTACGAGCGATATCATACCGGTACATTCAGGATTGGCACGGTAGCGTGTGGGGCTGTCGGCCAGCATCTGCAGCGGAGCGTCGTATACTACATACATGGCGAGCTGATTGGCGCGTGTGCCTTCTGACATCGGATTTCTCTCGTCGGCGCGGTGTTCGGCGGTGTTGACATTGGTCATGGCTCCCGGGGTGTAGTCCATAGGTCCGGTGATGGTGCGGACATAGGGTATGGTCACGGCATATCGCGGCGGGTCGTTCTCGATGCTGCTCCAGCGGTAGTTCTCCAGACCTTTCACGCCCTCGAAGTTGACGATGTTGGGATATAAGGTCTGCAATCCGTTGGCTTTCATGCCATGATAGTCGACGATCATCTTATTATCGGCGGCCGCCCGGGCAAACCGCTCCATGTCGCGCATCATATTCTGGTCGTCGGCATCAAAGAAATCAATCTTGAACCCGGCCACTTCCATATCGCCGTAGCGTTTCATCGCCTCATCGAGCTCATTGTGTACATTCTTCCACGATGCCCAGAGTATCACGCCCACACCCTGCTCCTTGCCGTAGGCCACGAGAGCGGGGATGTCGATCTCGCCTATGGTGGTGAGTATCGAATTGGGATCGCTCCAGCCCTCGTCTACGATTATGTATTCGAGGCCGTATTCCTTGGCGAAGTCTATGAAGTGTTTGTATGTCTCTGTGTTGCGGCCCACTTTGAAGTCCACACCGGTGATATGGAGGTTGTTCCACCAGTCCCACGCTACCTTGCCCGGCTTGATCCATGATGTGTCGGCTATGCGCGATGGACGGCCCAGACGCACAGCCATATCGGTATCTGCCAGCGACGTATCGTTGCGGCTGATGACGATAGCGCGCCACGGGTATTCAAAGCTGCCGGGTACATCGGCGGCGATGTATCCGGCCCGCTCGGTGGGTATGAAATTGAGGAAGTTGTAGCCTCCCATCTCCCCTTTCAGCGGCACCGGTGCGAATTCGGCCACGAGGCCGGTGGCCTTGGCTGGATTGCGCTTGAGAAACATGCCGGGATAGCCGAGGGCGCCGAAGTCGCTCACTGCCACCTTCACGTTGCCTGCGTCGACCAGCAGGGGAGTGATTGCCAGCGAGTCGGCGTACATTCCGCTTATATCTGAGCGGTCATAGTAGCTCTCAAATGAGAATGTGTATCGCTCGCCCGAGCGGTTGTCGTTGACGTAAGGTATATAGGCCTGATAATCGGCCGGAAAGTTGAATTCGACACGTTCGGAGGTCACTGTCACAGGTCTCTTACCGGAGGTGACAAACCGGTAGGCCGCGCCATCGTCGTAGGCGCGTACCTCAAGACTGTATCCGCCCATATCGAGCGTGAGCATGTTGTAGTGGTCGCGCACCTTATCGCGCTTGTACACGGCGGGGGTGATGACACGGTCGATGCTGTGTGTGGCGGATTTCCTCACCTTGGGCTTTATGCCTGGCGATGTGCCGCTCTCCATGGTCATCGACATGGCCGAGGGCGCGAGCACCNCGGAGCCGTCNNCATCCACCTTCCNNGATATGATGCTGTNTANNGTGACGGTAGCCACCACGGCCCTGTNGGGAGNTGTCNCCGTATATGATTTTGCGCGTGCGCCTGTCGCGATTACAAGAAGTGATGCAATCAGGGTAAGTCGTTTCATTGTTTTCATGGTTTCAGGGTAGTGTGTGCGTGTCAGTCCAGAATCTGGGCTGCGTGATCCTTCACCTTTATTTCCTTGGGGCCGATGATGCGCTCTATTATGCCCTCGGGCGAGATTATGAATGTGGTGCGGTATACGCCCATATATGTGCGTCCGGCCATCTTCTTCTCACCCCATACGCCCATCTCCTCGGCCAGACGGTGGTCTGGGTCGGATATCAGGGTGAAAGGCAGCTGATTCTTCTCTATGAAGCGCTGGTGTGACTTGATGCTGTCGCAGCTCACACCCACCACCGCGTAGCCTTTGTCGAGAAATCTCTCATAGTTGTCGCGCAGGTTGCATGCCTCTGAGGTGCATCCCGGAGTAGAATCCTTGGGGTAGAAGTAGAGTACGAGTGTGCGTCCGGCGAAGTCGCTGAGCTTCACCTCTTTTCCGTCTTGGTCAATACCGAGTATCTCGGGTGCTTTCTGTCCTGTCTGCATGGTCTTGTTATGTTATCGTCAGTCAAATGAGAAATTCACGTAACCGGCGTAGTTGATATATACCTCATATCCCTGGGCCATAAGAGGGATGTATTGTTGTGTGGCCCAACGCTCGAATTCATCGGGCGACGGATTATATGTGACGATGTTTTTTGCCGTGATAGTGTCGGTGTGTCCGTCGATATAGTTTCTTATGATCTCAATATCGAAGGTCTGCGTCCACTCCACTTGCTCGGCGGGAGCCGGGACATCGGTGCGTGTCACCTCAAATTTGAAGAACCGTTCGTTAGGCATCCCCGGTGCATAGAGATCGAGCTGTACCGAGGGTCTGTCGAGGGTGATGTAGGCATTATAGCCTTCATCATCGGTGTATCTCAGCACGTAGTCAAAATACCGGAGCTGGTCGGGTGACATGGAGTAATTACATTTGATCACAGCGCTCTGTACCTGTGACTCGCTGATGGGATCATCTTTGTCGCATGCCGCAAGTGATAGCAGCAGCGGGAGGATGATGAGGGTCTTTAGGATTGCTTTCATCTGGAATATGTTTTTTTAGGGGTCAAGTGAATGTTTGGCGGATACTATTGTTGCAGCGGCTCGATCGGTGTCTCAGTCTCGATCGGTGTCTCAGTCTCGGGCAGCGGGGCGGGCTCGGGCTCTGTTGCAGGCGTGGGAGCCTGGACGGGCTCTGTGGGTGCCTTTGACTGAGCGGGCTCGGCCTGGTCGGTGGTGGATCGGGTCTTGTCGTCATCACGGGCCGGTGTGTCGCCCTTCTGGGTCAGGAATCGGGTATATCGTCCCGAAGCGGCATTACCCGTCACGGCGAATGTGTTGTTGGCGAACAGTATGTCTGTTATGCCGTTATGCCGTATGTAATCGCCGATATTATCGGGGAAGTATCTGTAGTCCACCACGTGTATCTCTTCAAATGAGTGGAAGAGATAACCCGGGATAGCATTACCGAAGCTGTCCTTGAATATGAGCAGGCGGCGTCCGTTGCGGGTCGATGTCTTTACCCGGGTGAGTTTTTGGTCGCTACCCATGAATGTGGAGTATGCTCCGCCGCTCCCGTCCTTGAATTTATAGANGAACGGACCTTTTTGCGGAGCTGACGCCGATGTCACCTNACGGTCGGNGNTGGCTTTGTATGTNATGTACGTGGTGGTGTAGTCTATGCCCCGCGGCGTATAGTAGACGAAGTCTTCGGGAGATTCTTTCACGGCGATGTCCTTTGAGTAACCGTACATCGTGCCTACGAATCCGTGTACGACATGCCGGTCATAGTCAGAGAGGTCACGAAACGGCACACCGGCGACCCGGGCTAATTCGCGTGCCGCATAATATGCTCCCAGGGGAGCCCAGTGGTGGTCGGTGCGCAGGAATATGTCCTCGTCTTTGTGTTCCTTGAGCGGTGTATGCACGTCCACCGGCTTCACTCCCGGTGCAAGATTGCGGTAGATGTTGTTTATGGTGGCAATCTGCGGACGGCTGAGGTTGGCGGCCTTTTCCGGCATATAGTACTCTGATGAGTTGGGTATCACCATGCAGTAGACATTAACACCCGGAAACCGCTCCTTGTATTTGTTGACGGCGGCGGCATAGCCTCCGCCCATCGAGCCGGTGCCTCCGAAGGCCATCAGAGCCCGTGCGTCGGGGGCTTTGCCCACCACTACGATGCCTTTACTGCGCATGTTGGCGGTCTGCTCATCCCCGTCAGCGTCGCCGACAGCCGGAATCTCACCTGCAGGCCGGTCGCCCGTCATGTCGGCGGTATCATCGCCGGGCGCAAGGTCATCGCCGGCATTGTCATCGGCATGAAATGAGAGAGGCTCGTCATCGTCACCAAAAGGCGAGTGGATAGCCAGAGCCTTCTTTATCTTCATGCTCAGGGTGATGAGATCTTCCCTAAATGGCTCTGTGTCACTGTACCATGCCGATATCTCAGCGGCCATGGAGCCATCTGCGATCTTGTCAGGGCTGTATTGCGGAAATTCCGCCAGCTGCCTGCGCTCAAGCTCGGAGAATGTCGGCCGTTCCATGAAATTGAACACCACGACAAATGCGGCGAAGACCAGGGCTATGAGGTAAATGAATATCTTGGAGTGTTTCATTGTCAGGAGCTGGGAATCAGAATCTGGTGTAAAGGAATGCATTGTTGNTGGCTCCGACCAGCAGGGCTANGCTTACTGCCAGCAGCACAAGGCCCACTATGNCCCTGGCCGAGNGGTGGAGCACCGGATGGATTGCGCCGTCAGGGTCGAATACCTTTGCGGCTCCTCTGCCTATCCACCGCCGCACAGGCATGCACAGCAGCAGGGCCGCGCACCAGAGCCAGAATTTCTCGAAGATGATATTGGTGGAGACAAAGTCGGTGAGGTGGGGCGCTCCGCCGAAGGCGGCCTTGACGAAAAGTGTCAGCTTGCCGAAGTCGTCAAAGTAAAATATACCGAAACCAAAGGTGACTATCAGCAACGTGTAGACATGCAGCAGGGGTGATGGTACGTATCCGCGTATCTTCATCACGGTATGCTTCTCTACCACGAGTATGATGCCGAAATACAGACCCCATATGATGAAATTCCAGCTCGCGCCGTGCCAGAATCCGGTGAGAAACCACACTATGAGGATGTTGACGAACTGGTGACGGCGGTTGCCTCCGAGCGGTATGTATACGTAGTCGCGGAAGAATGTGCCCAATGACATATGCCACCTGCGCCAGAATTCCGTGATCGTGCGCGAGCAGTAGGGATGATCGAAGTTCTCGTTGAAATGAAAGCCGAGACAGCGGCCCAGACCTATGGCCATGTCGCTGTAGCCCGAGAAGTCAAAATATATCTGCAGGGTGAAGGCCGCGACACCTATCCACGCACCGGCCACCGAGGTGTCCTCCAGGCCTTTGTCGAGGATCTGGGTGGCAATCTCTCCGAGCTGGTTGGCAAAGATGACCTTCTTGCCCAGGCCGATTAGAAATCTGAAGATGCCATCGGCTATGTCCTTGTGTGTCACGTGACGGTTGTGTATCTCGTGGGCGACGGTGCTGTAACGCACGATGGGGCCGGCGATAAGCTGCGGAAACATTGATATGTATAGCAGCAATCCCCAGTAGCTGCGTTGCGCGTGGCTCTCGCCACGGTATACATCCACCAGATATGTCACCGACTGGAAGATATAGAAGCTGATGCCTATGGGCAGCGGTATGTGCGGGTCTTTGACACCGAGCCCTATGTCGCTGAGCAGATTGGCGAAGAATCCTACATATTTATATGAGAAAAGGATGGCTATGTCGCAGATCACACCGACTGCCAGAAACAGACGCCGGTAGCGGGTGGCGTCGATGGCGAGACCGGCTATGTAGTTGATCAATACGCACGCCAGCATCAGGAAGATGTATACGGGCTCGCCCCAGGCGTAGAAAAGCAGTGAGAATATCACCAGCACCACGTTCTTGAGCGTGTTGCGGTGACCTCCGCTGCCCGCTCTTTTGTCGATCCATCCGGCGGCGATGTAGAGCAGCGCGAAAAGCGGTATGAATACAAACAGGAAAAATAAGTCTGAGAATACCATTGCCTTAGTGTATGAGCGGGGTGGTGGATGCTGTAGCCATTATTGTGTCGAGGCGCGCCGAGACGTAGGCCGCCACTTTGCGTGCGCCTTCTTTTGATGTGTGTATCCCGTCGTAGGTATTGACATGGCCGGCGAGCTCGATATCTCTGCTGATGGGCTCGTCACCGTCGAGGCGTATCACCGGCAATCCCAGACGGCTGGCTGTGGAGTCGATTGTCTCTGACACGCGCAGCAGCATAGCCGGCTCTACCTTGCTCATCTGCATGGGGGTGAGCAGTACGATGGTNGNCTGCGGAAACGCNCGNCGCAGCTGCAGNCAGTCNTANCGTATGGCCTGGGNNAGNGAGAGCACCTGNNCGGGTGNCANTGACAGCANCNNGNTGTCNGGCATCGCGAANGCNTCGNCNACCGTGAGGTCAAATTCGCGGGGCCTCTTGTGGGCAAACCACGCGTCATTGCCTCCGGCGCTCACCAGCAGCAGCGTAGGTGGTTGCTGCCTGCCTTGCGCCACGGCATCAATGAGCCGGAGCACCTGATTGTATATCACGTTGTTGTCGCCGAGCACGGCGATATTCTCGGTGGTATTTGCCTCAGTGTCGGATGTGTGGCTCCATGAGGCGCCGCTGCGAGCGTAGCTCAGGCAGTCGGGTATGTCGCGCATGTCGCGCAGCCATGCCATCCAGCCCTGGTGGTTGTCGCAGCTGTCACCGGCAAGCCATATATTCGAGTCGCCGAGTATCACCGTCACTCTGTCTGAGGGCTTGGTCGGGCTGTTGCTGTCATGAGCGACAAGTGTGCATGCTGCCGTGACAATTACCAGTATGGCGGTGATTATCTTGAGCGTCGGTCTCATTGTCAATGATTGATGATGGGTATGCTTTTGATTATAGATGGATTGCAGCGGAGATCTGGCGGACGGGAGAGTCGTCTGATGACTTGCGTCCACCGGTTTTTCCGGTGGGCAAAATTACACATTTTTTATAATAAGTGCAAAATTTATAATAAGTGCAAAAAAAACCGCGCCGTGTGGAGGCGCGGTGAGGGGTACGGAGAGTGTCACGGGGATGGTCAGGGTTCAAGCAGTTTGTCGAGGAGCTTACGGCTGTGCTCTTTCTTGTCATTCATCATCTGCAGACGCGAGAGGTTGGCTTCGTTGAGCTCAGGCAGCTTGTTGAGACGGCGGCTGAAGGTGTTGCTGAAGTTCATGATCTCGCTGCCCTTGCCGTTGTCGAGGTCGACCAGGCAGTCGCGTCGCTTTGCCTCGGTGTAATTGTGGTCGAGAATCTGCTCATATTCCTGTGAGAGATATTCGTATGCCACGATGCAGAGATCTATGGCATTGGAGATGTCCGACTGGGTGAATGTGTCGGAGCGGCGCATCATCTTCCAGAGCGATACGGCCATGGGCGAGTTGAATTTGGGGTATTTGTCGTATGTGGCGATGATCGGGGGTCTTGATGCGGGGTCACTTGCTGTGGCGGCTGATTTCTGGGTTTTGGCGGCTGCGGCCGACTTTTTTGAGGCGGCTT
>WFLX010321306.1_pt1 | contig 17179 bp, 8 predicted proteins | sample 4967041 | NCBI WGS metagenome assembly WFLX01 (sample SAMN12857096, study PRJNA449069) | gut metagenome | isolation source: stool from male and female vole | host: Microtus ochrogaster | place: USA:Florida | collected 2017 | reverse complement strand
AACACTTAATAAGCAAATATGGAAACGAACGAATCCTCCTTGAGCGCTGTAAACGCCGAGGAAATCCTCACCCCGGCACCCGCAACCGGTGCCGAAGCACCCGACGGAGCTGCAGAAGTTGCCGCCGAGATGGAAATGACTGAAGCTATCGAACAGGAAGACGCCGCCGAGCACAGCCATCGCCCGGCCACGGCCGAAGAGGTGATCGCAGCTGCCTGCGACATCCTGGCCCGCGAGGCGTCGGAAATCACGAGCGACGATGTGCGCCGCCTGCGCTCGGCATGGAACATGCTGCGCCCGTCGGCTCCGGCCGAAGGCGAGGGCGAGGAGCCCGACGCGCAGGCTGTGGCCGAGGCCGTGAAGCAGGAGGAGATGTTCGCTGCCATTCTCGCGCAGATACGCGACAAGAAGGCGTCGTGGACGGCACAGCTCGAGGCCCAGCGCGCTGCCAACCTGGAGCGCAAGAACGCCATCATAGCCGAAATCAACGCCCTGGCCGAGGACACCGACAATGTGAACCGCACATTCCCGCGCTACCGCGAGCTGCAGGACGAGTTCAACGCCATCGGCGCCGTGGAGCCCACGGAGGAGACGGCCGTGTGGAAGCGCTTCCAGGACGCGCGCGAGCATTTCAGCGACAACCTGAAGATAAACAAGGAGCTGCGCGACTACGACTTCAAGAAAAACCTCGACACGAAGACCCTGCTGATATGCGAGGCCGAGAAGCTGGCCGACGAGCAGGACGTGATCACGGCCCACCGCCGCCTGCAGGAACTGCACGAGAAGTGGCGCCAGGCCGGCCCCGTGGCCAAGGAGCTGCGCGACGAGATCTGGGACAAGTTCCGCGCCGCCAGCGCCGTTGTGAGCAAGCGCTATCAGGCCTACTTCGAGGAGCGCAAGGCCAAGGAGGCCGAAGCCGAGGCTGCCAAGGAGGCCCTGTGCGCTGCCGTGGAGGCTATAGACACGGCCGAGCTCTCCGGCTTCAACGCCTGGGAAAAGGCCACGGCTGCCATCCAGGAGCTGCAGAAGCAGTGGCGCGAGCAGGGCTATGCCTCGCGCCGCGCCAACCGCGAGCTCTTCGCCCGCTTCCGCGCCGCCTGCGACAAGTTCTTCGCCGCCAAGGCCGAATACTTCCGCGACACCCGCGAGCAGCTGGCCGCCAACCTTGCCGCCAAGACCGCCCTGGCCGAGGAGGCCGAGGCGCTGAAAGACAGCACCGAATGGTCGAAAGCCGGCGCCCGCTTCGTGGAGATGCAGCAGCAGTGGCGCACGATAGGCCCTGTGGCCAAGCGCCACAGCGACGCCGTGTGGCGCCGCTTCATGGATGCCTGCAACCACTTCTTCGACAGCAAGAAGAAGGCCGGCAGCGGCAAGCGCAGCGAGGAAAACGCCAATCTCGAGGCCAAGCGCGCCCTGGTGGAGCGCCTTAAGGCCCTGAGCGCCGACCAGCCCCGCGCCGAGCTGCAGGCCGCCATCAAGGCCATCCAGGACGAGTGGCAGACCATAGGCCACGTGCCCTTCAAGGAGAAGGATAAGATCTACGACCAGTATCGCGCCTGCCTCGACAGCCTGCGCGACGGCATGAGCAACAACCGCCGCCGCGAGCGCCGCGAGCAGTTTGCCGCCGCCGTGGCCGGCATGGAGGGCGACGCCGCCGCNCGCGAGCGCGACCGCCTGGCCCGCATCGTGGAGGCCAAGCGCGCCGAGCTGCGCACCCTGGAGAACAACCTGGGCTTCCTCAACGCCAAGAGCAAGAGCGGCAACTCGCTGCTGCGCGGCTTCGAGGAGAAGATAGAGCGTCTGAAAGCCGACATCGCCGAAATGGCCGAGCAGCTGAAGACCCTTGCGAAATAAACAGTAACTCACCCGCGCCGGGCGAGCCGCGGCTCGCCCGGCCATAACCTTGCAGGCCAATGATTCAGCCGGGATACGTTGCCCGCGGTCGCTACATACCGCTGCTCTTCGCCATAGCCGACGTGGCNATGGTGAACGCGCTTTTTGCGCTCCTGTGCGTGCTGCGGCCGGAAATAGCCGCCGGCGGCAGCTGGCACCTGCCCGCGCTGCTGGTGAACCTGGCGCTGGTGCCGGAGCTGTGGTGGGGCCTGCGGCGCAGCCTGTGGCGCGCCCTGCAGCTCGATGTGGTGACGCGCCAGGCCCTGAGCGACACGGCGTTGCACGCCCTCTTCTTCATATCCCTGCTGGCCATAGCGGCGCCGGACCGCATCCCGGTGGCCGACCTGGCGCTGTTCTACGCCATGATGTTCGGCGGCATGCTGCTGCTGCGCCTGTCGTCGCGCGCCTATCTGAAACACTACCGCCGGCGCGGCCGCAGCTATGCCCGCGTGGTGATAGTGGGCGCCACCGCCACCGGCGAGCGTTTCGCCTCCGAGCTGTGCCGCGACGCCGGCTACGGCTACCGCCTGCTGGGATTCTTCGACGATGAATGCCCCGAGGGATTCAGCGGCAAGTATCTGGGCCGGCTCGACGAGCTGGCCGACTTCATAGCCCGCGAGCGCGTGCACCAGGTGTTCTACTGCGGCAGCGGCAGCGGCAGCACCGACGGGCGGCGCGCCGCCGAGGTGCTGAAGGTGGCCGACGACTGCGGCTCGGAATTCTTCTTCGTGCCGCGCCTGTCGCGCTACGTGCAGCGCGATTTCGACCTCATGACCGTGGGCACGATGACGGTGATGGCCGTGAAGCGCAACCCGCTGAAATCGCCCGTGAACCGCGCCGTGAAACGACTTTTCGACATCGCGGTGAGCTCGGCATTCCTGTGCCTGTATCCGCTCATCTACGTGCCGGTGGCGATAGCCATCAAGCTGTCGTCGAAAGGCCCGGTCTACTTCAAGCAACAGCGCACCGGCTATCACGGCCGCACCTTCACCTGCCTGAAATTCCGCACCATGCGCAGCAGCAGCGACGCCGACAGGCGCCAGGCCACGGCCGGCGACCCACGCGTGACGCGCATAGGCGCATGGCTGCGCCGCACCAGCATCGACGAGTTGCCGCAGTTTATTAATGTGTGGCGCGGCGACATGTCGATAGTGGGTCCGCGCCCCCACATGCTCAAGCACACCGACGACTACAGCCAGCTGATAGACCGCTACATGGCGCGCCACGCCGTGAAGCCCGGCATCACGGGCTGGGCGCAGGTCAACGGCCTGCGCGGCCCCACCGACGAGCTGTGGAAGATGGAGCGCCGCGTGGAGGCCGACGTGTGGTATATCGAGCACTGGACGCTGCTGCTGGACATGAAAATCATGGTGCGCACCGTGATCAACGCCCTGGCCGGCGATGAAAATGCCGTGTAACAATCAAACTGTCTTCAACATAAAATTCACATCTTTAATAAGGGCCTGGCTGGCGGCGATGCTTGTGGCGTTGCCCGCATGGCTGCGCGCCACGGCGGCGCCACAGCTGCCGGAGACCGAGCCCGCGTGGAAAAACGTGTCGGTCGACGGCAAGAAGGTGGCCGTGTTCAGCATCCTGCGCGACAGCCGCGGGCTGATGTGGCTGGGCACCAACAACGGCCTGTTTTTCTACGACGGCGCCTCCACCCACGCCGTGGGGCGCCGCGAGCTGGCAGGCTCGCAGGTGCATGCGCTGGCCGAGATGGACGGCCGCCTCTACGTGGGCACCAACAACGGCCTGCGCATACTCGACTATGCCACAGGCGATTTCTCCGACGCCGGGCTCTATGCGCCGCGCGAGATACGCGCCCTGATGGCCGGCGAGCGCGAGCTGTGGATAGGAGGCCTGAACGGCATCTACGTGCTCGACACCGAGGCCGACAGCCTGCGCGACCTCTCGGCCGGCCTGCCCCACCGCTCGGTATACTCCATCCTGCGCGACAGCCGCGGAGTGGTGTATGCCGGCACCTACAGCGGTCTGGCCAGGCTGAACAGCCGCACGGGGGCCTTCGAGGCCGTGAGGATGCGCGACAGCGCCGGCCGGCAGGCTCCACGCGTGTTTTTCGCCAACTGCCTGCTTGAAGACATCGACCACGAGGGCATCTACGTGGGCACCGAGGGCGCCCTCTACCGCTACTCGCCCGTGGCCGACAGCTGGGAGAGAATCCCGGCCGTGGACCGCAACAACATCAAGAGCATGGCCCACGGCGAGGGCGGCCACATACTGATGGGCACCGACAACGGCGTGTTCGACATAGGCGGCGACAGCGCCCGCCACTACCGCCACAACTCCAGGCGCGAGCTGAGCCTGGCCGACAACGAGATATGGTGTATTTTCGCCGACGGCGACCACAACGTGTGGGCCGGCCACGAGCGCGGCTTCTCCATAGCCTCCAACTCCGCCTCCATCCGCACCGTGAAGCTGAGCGACCTGGTGAACTCCGGCGAGGGCAACGACATCTACGACATCTTCCGCGACAGCCGCGACGGTCTGTGGCTCACGGGCTCGAACGGCGCCATACACCTCGACGCCGGCGCCGGCGCGCGCTGGTATCGCCACGACGGCACGCCGGGCTCGCTGTCGCACAACCGCATCCGCGNCGTGCACGAAGACGCCGCCGGCGACATCTGGNTGGCCACCGACGGCGGCATCAACCGCTTCAACCGCCGCAGTGGCGCCTTCGACGTGTATCACGTGACGGACAGCGCCGGCGAGCACAACTCCAACTGGGTCTACGCCATCGTGGACGACGGCGACTCCTACCTGGTGGGCGGCTTCCTGAGCGGCCTGCAGCGCGTGGACAAGAGCCGCTTCGCGCCAGGCGGCGCCACCATCGTGGCCGACCGCTCCGTGAACGCCGACTCCCGGGGCCTGCGGCTGCGCAACGACCTGGTGAACAACGTGGAGAAAGACCGCGACGGCAACCTGTGGGTGCTCCTGTTCCGCGACAGCGTGCTCACGCGCTACGACTTCGCCACGGGCGATGCCACGGGCTACGACATCCGCAGCATCGCCGGCGAGTATCCCAACTGCATAGCCACCGACAGCGCCGGGCGCATGTGCTGCGCCTTCAGCGGCGGAGTGACGGTGATAGACCGCGACGGCAGCCACCGCACGGTGCACTTTCCGCCCACGGGCAGCGACGAGTCCATCCTGGCCATGGGCAGGGTGGGCGGCGGCGTGTGGGTGTCCACCCAGAGCAACGTGTGGAGCATCGACACCCGCAGCGGCGAGGCCACGCTGCTGCCCATCCCCCAGAAATCCTACACGGCCATCTACGAAGACCCCGGGCGCCGCAAGGTGTATCTCGGCGGCACCGACGAGATTCTCGAGGTGGACCTCGAGGAAATGGCCGTGGAGCGCGACTACAAGACCATAAGGATAGTGCTCGACGACCACGGCGGCCGCCTCGACCTCTCCGACCTGATGAGCGGCGCCGGCGGTCTCACGATACCCTACGGCGGCAGCTTCACCCTGGTGGTGGGCACGCTCAACTACTCGCCCGAAGCCGTGCAGCGCTACATGTACAAGCTCACGGGCGACGGCGAGGGCGACGACCCGGCCCAGAGCTGGATAGTGCTGCCCGAGGGCGCCAACACCATCACGCTCTCCGACCTGCGCATGGGCAGCTACAACGTGCTGGTGAAGGTGCTGGGCTCAGATGCGCCGCCCGCCACGGTGCCGTTGCGCGTCGAGGCTCCCGCGGCCCTGTCGTGGTGGGCCATCGCGCTGTATGCCCTGGTGGCCGTGGCGGCCGTGTGCTGGCTGGTGTGGTATCTGCGGCGCAAGAACACCCGCGCGCTGCGCGAGCAGGAGCGGCAGGCCGCGCTCGAAAACGTGGAGCGCAAGCTCTCGTTCCTCTCCACCATCTCCCACGACCTGAAGACGCCGCTGTCGATGATACTCGGCCCCGTGAGCATGCTCAAGGAGAAGGCCGGCGATGCCGAAAGCCGCCGCAGCCTCGAAACCGTCTACGACAACGCCGTGCGCCTCAACAACATGATACACCGCACGCTGGAGCTGCAGCACCTCGAGGACGCCGGCGACAGCATGCTTATATTGTCGACGCTCGACGTGGTGGATTTCTGCCGCGGAGTGTTCGACGTGTTCAAGGACAACAATCCGTCGAAGAACTTCGTGTTTCACGCCTCCGAGGCCCCGGTTTTCATAGAGGCCGACGCCGTGAAGCTCGAATCGGTGGTGACCAACCTGCTGTCGAACGCCTGCAAATACTCCGACGACGGCGCCACCATATCGTGCGGCGTGGCCCGCAAGGACGGCCGCGTGGAGATAGTGGTGTCCGACGACGGCCTGGGCATAGCCGAGATAGACCAGCCGCTGGTGTTTCAGCGAATGTTCCGTGCGCCGGCCACATCGCAGCTGCGCGACGGCACCGGCCTGGGCCTCTACCTGATAAAGCGCTACATCGAGCTGATGGGAGGCACCATCGAGCTCTACAGCCGCGAGGGACAGGGCACGGCCTTCGTTGTGGAGCTGCCCGCCGCCGAGACATACCCCGCCGCCACGGCGCAGAGCCACGGGGGGCAAGCGGCCGGGCTGCCCGGCGTGCTCCTGGTGGAAGACAACCAGCAGATTGCCGGCTTCATAGCCGGACTGCTGGCCGACAAGTACACCGTGCAGCGGGCCGACAACGGCCGCACGGGGCTGTCCATCGCGGCCTCCTTCGTGCCCGACGTGATTATCGCCGACGAGATGATGCCCGTGATGAGCGGCCTTGAGATGGTGAAGGAGCTGAAGCAGAATCCGCGCCTGGCCGCCATCCCCATAATCATGCTCACGGCCAAGAACGACAACGCCACCGAAAACGAGAGCATCAAGCTGGGCATCGACGTGTTCATGGCCAAGCCCTTCGAGCCCCACGCCCTGCTGGGCCGCATAGAGCAGCTGCTGAAGGCGCGCCGGGAAATCAAGGAACGGCTGCGCATCCAGGCCATAGCTGAGGCCGAGGCGCGCCCCATCGAGGCCGAGACGGCCACGGAGAAGGCCCTGGCCAAGATTGCCCGCACTATAGAGGAAAACATCTCCGATCCGGACCTGAACGTGAATCTGCTGTGCGAGAAAAGCGACATACCCAACAAGCAGCTCTACCGCCTGATCAAGAAATACATGGGGATGTCGCCGCTCGACTATATCCGCAGCGTGAGGCTGCAGAAAGCGGCGGTGCTCCTGAGCCAGAAACGCTTCACGGTGGCCGAGGTGAGCTACATGGTGGGCTTCAAGACGCCGTCGTATTTCGCCAAGTGCTTCCAGGAGCGCTACGGCGTGAAGCCCAGCGAATACCGCAGCGACGACAACGTGTAAGAGTGACTATTCAGCGTATTGGCATTGTATATGGGAAAAATCGCGCAGAGAATTCTTACAAGTAGTTGTGATTCAACAACGGAGAGCGTCGGAGACGCGACATTCCTTAACCTCAGGTTGAGCGAAGCGAAGCCTGAGGGACCGGTCCAAAAGGTTCCGGCGCTTCGGAGATGCGCTNTTTTCACNCACAGATNTGTGTAATGACATCGCCTNTCCGACGCGGCTTTTAATCTGAGTCAATAAGCGTCCCCCCTCAAAGACGGAATACGAGCGACGCGCCGGGGGCGCGTTCTTTCTCAACTGGCTGAATAGTTACTCTAAGGTGCAATCCCACAATAATGCAACAAATCGGGCACGGGGCGGAAATGTTGCATCTATTGTCCGATTTCTTCTTGCTCCTTTATTATATAGGAGCTATCTTTGCGCCACTTAAATCAAGCCAGTAAAAGAACAAACCATAAAAACACATACTATGAACAAAGCAATCGGCAAAACCGAAAGGAAGCTGAGATGGTGGGCCACGCTGCTCGCCCTGCTTCTCCTCCCCGTTTCGGCACAGGCACAGGCCCAGCGCTCCGTAGCCGGCACTGTGACCGACGAGACAGGCGAGCCCCTGATAGGCGCATCGGTCAAGGTCGTGGGCCAGTCGATAGGCGTGGCCACCGACATCGACGGCCACTATCTCATCAAGGTGCCCGACGGCGCCCGCCAGCTCACATTCTCCTATGTGGGATACAACAACCTCACGGCCGACATCACCGGCGACGTGCTGGACGTGACGCTCACGCCCAACAGCGAGTCGCTCGACGAAGTGGTGGTGATAGGCTACGGCGTGCGGAAGAAAGACGACCTCACGGGCGCCATCTCCAGCGTGAGCGAAAAGGATTTCAACAAGGGCATGATTTCTTCGCCCGAAGAACTCATCAACGGCAAGATTGCCGGCGTGCAGATCACGAGCGCCGGCGGCTCGCCCAACGCCGGCAGTACCATCCGCGTGCGCGGCGGCGCCTCGCTCAACGCCTCCAACGACCCTCTGATCGTGCTCGACGGCGTGCCCATGGAAGTGGGCGGCTCCATCAACGGCAGCGGCAACTTCCTGAGCCTCATCAACCCCAACGACATCGAGAGCATGACCATCCTGAAGGATGCTTCGTCGACGGCCATTTACGGCTCTCGCGCGTCGAACGGCGTAATCATCATCACCACCAAGAAAGGTTCGGGCGATGGCGTGAAGGTGTCGTTCTCCACCACCAACTCCGTGTCGCACAAGACACGCGTGGCCCAGAACCTGGGCTACGACGAGTTCATCAACGCCGTGCGCACCTTCGGCACCGCGGCCCAGAACACGCTGCTCGACGAGGGCATGGCCCTGTACGGCGCGCGCACCGACTGGAACGATGAAATCTACCGCACGGCCTTCGGCACCGACAACAACATCAGCGTGGGCGGCCGCGTGGGCTTCCTGCCCTTCCGAGTGTCGATAGGCGCCATGGACCAGAACGGCATCCTGCACACCGACAACGCCCAGCGCTACACGGCCAACATCAACCTTACGCCCTCGTTCTTCGCCGACCACCTGCGCGTGAACCTCTCGGCCAAGGGCACCTACTCCAAGAGCCGCTTCGCCAACACCGGCGCCGTGTGGAACGCCATGGCCTACGACCCCACCCGCCCCGTCTACGACCCCGAAAGCATCTTCGGCGGCTTCTACGAGGTGATCGACAACTCCGGCCGCCCGGCCCAGGGCGCCATCGCCAACCCCATGGCCATGCTCATGCAGTCGAGCTACAAGTCGAAGNTGAAGCGCATCATAGGCAACGCCGATNTGNACTACCGCCTGCNCNTCCTTCCCGANCTGCNCCTGCACGTCACCGGCGCCTACGACTACTCCACGGGCTACACCGACAACTACGTGCCCGCCGAGAACTTCAGCCAGTTCAGCAACGGCGGCCAGGACTATCGCGTGGGTCCGCAGAAGAACTACAACCGCCTGTTCACGGTCTATGCCAACTACAACAAGGACTTCGACGCCATCCGCTCCAATGTGGACGTGACCCTGGGCTACGACTACCAGCACTGGAAATACACCATCCCGTCGTACGACGTGAAGAACGTGGCCGGCGAGGTGACATCGACTTCGCCCGCCGTGGACGAGCGCCACAACCTGCAGTCGTACTACGGCCGACTGAACTACACGCTCATGAACCGCTACCTCATCACGGCCACCTTCCGCCGCGACGGCTCGTCGCGCTTCGCCAAGGACAACCGCTGGGGCACCTTCCCCTCGGCCGCTCTGGCATGGCGCGTGTCGCAGGAAGACTTCTGGCAGGGAATAGCCGGCGTGATGAACGACTTCAAGCTGCGCGCATCGTACGGCGTCACGGGCCAGCAGGACGGCATAGGCAACTACCTGTTCATGCCCTCCTACACCATCTCGCTGCCCGGCGCCTACTATCCCGTGGGAACCCTGGTGCCCACCTATCGCCCCGAGGCCTACAACGACCGCCTGAAGTGGGAAACCACCAAGTCGTGGAACTTCGGTATTGACTTCGCCTTCATGAACAACCGCATCCACGGCACGGCCGACTTCTACACCCGCCGCACCGAGGACCTGCTGGCCACGGTGCCCGTGCCCGCCGGCACGAACTTCACGCGCGAGATGCTCATGAACGTGGGCAACATGTCGAGCAAGGGCGTGGAGCTGGCCATCAACGCCAATATCATCAACACCCGCGACTGGAACTGGACGGCCACGTTCAACGCCACCTGGCAGCGCGTGCGCATCACCAATCTGACGCTCAATCCCGAGTCGCCCAGCCCTGACACTCCCGTGGGCTGGATAGAATCCACCCCCATCCAGGTGTTCTCCACCGACTACGCTCCCTACAGCTACTTCCTGTACAAGCAGCTCTACGACGCCGAGACCGGCCTGCCCGTCGAGGGCCTCTACGCCGACCTCAACGGCGACGGCGAAATCAGCGACGCCGACCGCTACCACAGCCACAGCCCGCTGCCCGACTGGATTTTCGGTTTCAGCACATCGCTCAACTACAAGAAGTGGACGCTCTCGACCTCGCTGCGCGCCAACGTGGGCCACTATCTCTACAACGGCTCGGCAGCCAACATGGGCGCCTGGGAGTGCACCACCTGGAGCGCCGGCCAGATCAACAACCTGAACGCGTCGTTCCTGGACACGCAGTTCCGCCACCGCCAGTACATGAGCGACCACTACCTGCAGAACGCTTCGTTCCTGCGCATGGACAACCTGCAGCTCACCTACGACTTCGGCCGCGTGTACCGCACCCTGAACGTGCACGTCTCGGCCATGGTGCAGAACGTCTTCACCGTGACCAAGTACAAGGGCGTAGACCCCGAGGTGGCCGGCGGCATCGACAACTCGGTGTATCCGCGCCCGCGCACCTTCTCCCTCACCGTGGGTCTCAACTTCTAATACTCCACAGCCATGAATATAGTTAAAAACATACTGTTCAAGACTTTCACCGCCGGTGCGCTGCTCGTGGCATCGCTGGGCATGCCCTCCTGCACCGACCATCTCAACCAGGCACCCCACACCGGATTCACCTCGGAGATGGTGTATTCGTCGCTCGACGGCTACCGCTCCGTGCTGGCCAAGATTTACGGCACCTACACGCTGGTGGGCCAGGAAAAGGGCGGCGGCGTGGACATCGCCTCCTACAGCGGCCACGACCTGCTGCGCTGCCTGTTCAACCTGCAGGAAGGCCCCACCGACGAGTGTGCCTTCCGCTGGATGTCCGGCGACAACCTCTATGCGCTGGCCTACATGCAGTGGGACGCATCGGACCCCGGCGTGAGCGACGTGTACTACCGCCTGTACTACTCCATAGCCGTGGTGAATGAATTTCTGCGCCACACGGGCGACGACGCCATCGCCGGATTCGATGCCGCCACGCAGGAGACCATCCGCGGCTTCGAGGCCGAGGCCCGCTTCGTGAGGGCTCTGGACTACTGGTTTGTGCTCGACCTCTACGGCAAGGGCCCCTATGTGGACGTGAACACGCCCACCACCGCCTTCACACCCGAGGCCTACGACTCCAAGCAGCTCTTCAGCTACATCGAGAGCGAGCTGCAGGAGCTGGAGGGCCTGCTGCCTGACACCAACGACTACGGCCGCGCCACCAAGGCCACGGCCTGGGCGCTCGCCAGCCGTCTCTACCTGAACGCCGAGGTGTACACCGGCACCAGCTACGCCACCGAGTGCATCTCGGCCTGCAAGAAAATCATGGCCACCGGCCGCTTCTCGCTGGAGCCCGACTTTGCCAAGCTGTTCAACGCCGACAACCACAAGCGCACCAATGAAATCATCTACGGAATCTATGCCGATGGCGAAAACGCCATGACATGGGGCTCCGGCACGAATCTGGTGCACGGTTCATGCGGCAGCGACAACTCGCAGGACCCCACGAAGTACGGCATCAAGAGCGGCTGGGGCAACTACCGCGTGCGTGGCGAATATGCCGAGCTCTTCGGCGACGTGGCCTCCAGCACCGACGGCCGCTGCCTGCTGTGGACCGACGGCCAGAACCAGTACTTCGACAACGCCCTGGACGACGGCACCTGCGGCTACCACTCCGAGAAGTGGACCAATCTGACCGACGAGGGCGAGATGTCCGGCGACCCCGCCACAGGCGGCGCCAATACGGACTTCCCCATGTTCCGCCTGGCCGAAATCTACCTGAACTGCGCCGAGGCCGTGCTGCGCGGCGGCACGGGCATGAGCCGCAGCGAGGCCCTGGGCCTCGTCAACGAGATTCGCGCCCGCGCCTATGGCGATGACAGCGGCAATATCTCCGACGCCCAGTTCAACCTCGACTTCATCCTCGACGAGCGCGGCCGCGAGATGCTCTACGAAAACGTGCGCCGCACCGACCTGGTGCGCCACGGCAAGTTCACCACCGGTGCCTATATCTGGCAGTGGAAGGGCGGCGTGGCCGCCGGACGCGCCGTAGACGCCCGCTACAACCGCTACCCCATCCCGGCCAGCGAAGTTTCGGCCAACCCCAACCTGTCTAACCCCGAATACTAATACACGATGAAACTCAGAAATCAGCTTCTGCCGTGCGCCGCGCTGCTGGCTGCCGCCATGCTGGGCGCCTGCGACAACGACAGGGACATAATATACATCAACGAGCCCGACGAGATAGTGCTCGCCGGCAACGACGGCGACATCGTGCTGCGGGCCGACGCGCTGGACGCCCTGGCCCTCACGCTGTACTGGAACGACAACGGCTCGCTCTCGACCAGCGACGTGCGCGTGGACGCACCGCAAAACGTGGTGCGCAACACCATCGAACTGGCTGCCGACGAGGCCTTCTCGACCAAAACCGAGATTAGCGTCGAGGCCGGGACCTACGAATATCAGTTCACCACCCGCGACCTGAACGGCTATCTGTCGAAACTGGGCTTCAGCCCCGAGGTGAGCTCGCCTCTCTACATCCGCATAGGCGGCCGCGTGGCCGACAATCTGGCACCCACCTACTCCCAGGTGCTTAAGGTGAACGTGACACCCTACCACATCGACACCACCACGGGTCTTTATCTCAATACGTCGATGGAACAGGTGCACGAGCTGTACAGCGCCGGCGACGACGGCGTATATGCAGGCTTCATCGGAGCAGGCGCCTGGGAGAACTGGTGGCTGCGCGAAGGCGACGGCACCACCTGGGGCAACGACGGAGTGAGCGGCACGCCCTTCGTGATTTCCTCGGCATCGACATCGTGGAATTTCTGGTATCCCGGCGTTTCGGGATGCTACTACACGGTGGTGAACACCCCCAAGAACGAGTGGACGGCCCTGCTTGTGGAATCGCTCGCCGTGGGCGGCGACATCGAGGGCGAAATGACCTACGACCGCAAGGCCAACCAGTGGTCGCTCCACGTGGCCGGCGGCAGCGGCAGCGCCGTCATCACCATCAGCGGCTCGGGCAAGCAGTATAATGCCGCCACCGGCACCGACGATGCCGCAGCCATAGCCACCCCCGTGGCCTTCTCCGGCGATGCGGCAGCCCTGGACTTCACGGCCGGCAACATCACCATAGCTCTGCCCGGCGGCGAGTGCGACCTGATTCTCGACCTCAACAACCCGCGCGAATGGACGCTCTCCACCGGCACCGTGGCTCCTCCGGCCGAGGGCCCGGGCGAAATCATCTGGGTGGTGGGCCACAACGACGGCATCACCGGCGGATGGAACTTCGACTCGTGGCTGCGCCTCTACAACGAAGACAACGCTTGCTACGGCGGCGCCCTCAACATCCACTCGCTCTGGGGCTACAAGCTCTACAAGGAAGAGAACAACTGGGAGGAATTCTGGGGAATGGTGGACGGCGGCACGGGCCTTGAGGGCAAGCTGCTGGCCAACGACGGCGAGAACATCTGGGCTCCCGACCCCGGCCTGTATGTGGCCGATGTGTCGCTCTCCGGCCTCACCTACAAGCTCACTCCGGTGAACACCGTGTGCTACACGGGTCTCAACGACGACTGGAGCCTGACGCCCATGACGGCCACCGACGTGCCGGGCGTGTACACCGCCACCGTGGCCAAGAGCGCCAACACTCCCTGGGGCGTGAAGGCCGTGATAAATGAAAACTGGGATATAGCCTTCGGCGGCGGCAGCGGCATGCTGCGCCTGCACCAGGACGGTTTCGACGGCGACAACGAGCTGGAAAACGGCGAATATACCCTTACTGTTAATCTGTGCGAAGGCACATATTCCTATTCGAAATGAAACACTGCTTTTTCAACATACTGGCCGCAGGCGCCGCTCTCCTGGCATGCGGCTGCACCGAGGAAAGCCCCGTGACGGTGCGCCCCGAGGGGGGCGAGCCCGCCGCCGTGGTGATAGACCGCAGCAAGTTTGCCCACGGCGCCGACGTGAGCTGGGTCACCGAGCTCGAGCACAAGGGCTACACCTTTGCCAACGCCGCCGGCACGGAAAAGGAATGCATGGAGCTGCTGCGCGACGACTGCGGCGTGAACGCCATCCGCCTGCGTGTGTGGGTGAATCCGGCCGAGGGCTGGAACGATATCCACGACGTGGCCGTGAAGGCCCGCAGGGCCAATAATCTGGGCCTGCGCGTGATGATAGACTTCCACTTCTCCGACACCTGGGCCGACCCCGGGGCGCAGATCACACCGGCCGCCTGGGCCGATATGGACCTGCCGCAGCTCAAGGAGGCCATGGCCGCCCACGTGGATGAGATGCTGACGACGCTCAAGGCCGTGGGCGTGGAGCCCGAATGGGTGCAGATAGGCAACGAGACCCGCGGCGGCATGATGCTGCCTCTGGGCGACATCGACGCCCACTTTGCCGAGCTCGTCGACAATGGCTATGAGGCCGTTAAGGCGGTATTCCCGGAGGCCAAGGTGGTGGTTCACCTCGACTGCGGCGACCAGCTTTGGCTCTACACCCGCGTGTTCGACAAGCTGAAGACGGCCGGCGCACGCTACGACATGATAGGCATGTCGCTCTATCCCGACCCGTCGAACTGGAGCAAGACCGTGGACGACTGCGTGAAGAACATCTCCACCCTGGCCACCACCTACGGCAAGCGCCTGGTGATAGCCGAGGTGGGCATGGACTACCGCGAGGCCGAGGCAGCCGACGCCATGATGCGCAGCCTTTACGCCGGCTGCACCGCCAGCGGCGCCGTAGACGGCATCTTCTGGTGGGAGCCGGAAGCGCCCGCCGCCGAAGGCTACATGAAGGGCTGCTTCGACAACGGCCGCCCCACCAAGGCCCTGGATGTGTTCAAGGAAAACATCTGAGCCTGTCATGAGACGATTCTTAGCACACGCCCTGCTGCTGCTCGCCGCCGTCTGCTGCGGGCAGCAGGCCGGGGCGCTGAAACCCGGATTTGCCAAAGGGGCCGACGTGAGCTGGCTCAGCCAGATGGAGGCCGAGGGACGACAGTTCTACACGCCCGACTCGGCGCGCCAGGCCATGGAGTGCATGCAGCTGCTGCGCGACCATTGCGGCGTCAATTCCATAAGGCTGCGCGTGTGGGTGAACCCCGCCGACGGCTGGAACGGCATTCCTGACGTAGTGGCCAAGGCTACCCGCGCCCGCGACCTGGGGATGCGCGTGATGATAGACTTCCACTTCTCCGACACCTGGGCCGACCCGGGCCATCAGGTGATGCCCGCGGCCTGGACCGCCCTTCCGCAGGACGAGCTGGAGCAGGCTCTCGCGGCCCATGTGGAGGAGACGCTGCTGGCCTTGAAGGCCGCCGGCGTTGAGCCCGAATGGGTGCAGATAGGCAACGAGACCACCCCGGGCATGATGCTGCCCGCCGGCTCGGTGGACAATCCCGTGCAGCTCACCCGGCTGAACAATGCCGGCCACGATGCCGTAAAGAAGGTGTTCCCCGCCGCCAAGACCATCGTGCATCTCGACGGCGGCAATTTCCGCGAGCCCTACGACCGCATGTTCGACCTGCTGGAAGCCAACGGCGGCCGATACGACATGATAGGCATGTCGCTCTACCCCTACTGGGCACAGCTGGCAGGCGAGACCGGCGGCTGGACCAAGGTGGCCGTGGACTGCATAGCCAATATCGCCCATCTTAAGAAGAAATACGGCAAGCCGGTGATGATATGCGAGATAGGCATGCCCTACGACGAGGGCGAGACGTGCCGCCAACTGATAGAAACCATGATGGCGACCGATGTGGAGGGCATCTTCTACTGGGAGCCCGAGGCTCCGGCCGGCTACAACGGCGGCTACACGCTGGGATGCTTCGACAACGATGCTCCCACGGTGGCGCTGGACGCGTTCAAGACTGAATAAAGCACTGAGTTTCCAATGAATAAATACATCATTACTACGGCAATAGCGCTCTCGGGCGCTATTGCTTTCAGCGCCCATGCCGGGCGCACGACCGCCACGCTGCGCCATGGATGGGAGTTCACCAAGGGGCGCCCTGCTGCCACGACGGCGTGGCAGCAGGTGAGCGTGCCCCACGACTGGGCCATCTACGGCCCCTTCGACCGCGCCAACGACCTGCAGGTGGTGGCCGTGGAGCAGAATGGCGAAACCGAAGAGACGGAAAAAACGGGACGCACCGGTGGCCTGCCGTTCATCGGGCAGGGCACGTACCGCACCACGTTTGAAGTGCCCGACACGGCCGGCCGCAGCATCACGCTGCTCTTCGACGGCGCCATGAGCAACGCCTTCGTGAAGCTCAACGGCCGCGAAGTGGCCGTGTGGCCCTACGGCTACAACTCGTTCTATGTGGACCTTGACGGCGCCGTGCGCCCCGGGAGCAACGACCTGGTGGTGGAGCTGGAGAATTTCGAGCGCGCATCGCGCTGGTATCCCGGTGCGGGCCTGTATCGCAACGTCCACCTCATCGACACGCACCGCGTGCACATCCCCGTGTGGGGCACATACGTGACCACTCCCAAGGTCGAAGCCGGCGAGGCCTCGGTGCATCTGCAGATGGAAATAGATGGAGCGCGCCGCGGCGAGCGCGTGGACGTGGCCACTGATATAGTGGCACCCGACGGGCGCGTGGTGGCCCGCAACAATTCGCAATATGTGGCCCGCGGCCAGAAATTCGCCCAGAATTTCCTGGTCGACGCGCCCGAGCTGTGGAGCCCGGAGAACCCCGCGCTGTACACTGCCGTTACGCGCCTGAGCGTGGATGGCGACACTGTGGACAGCTACACCACGCGCTTCGGCATCCGGAAACTCGAATATGTGCCCGAAAAGGGCTTTTTCCTGAACGGAGTGCCCACGAAATTCAAGGGCGTGTGCAACCACCACGACCTCGGGCCACTGGGCGCGGCCGTCAACCGCTCGGCCCTGCGCCACCAGGTGCAGCTGCTCAAGGACATGGGCGCCAACGCCATACGCACCTCCCACAACATGCCCGCCCCCGAGCTGGTGGAGCTGTGCGACGAGATGGGC
>WFLX010309473.1_pt1 | contig 17185 bp, 15 predicted proteins | sample 4967041 | NCBI WGS metagenome assembly WFLX01 (sample SAMN12857096, study PRJNA449069) | gut metagenome | isolation source: stool from male and female vole | host: Microtus ochrogaster | place: USA:Florida | collected 2017 | reverse complement strand
GTTATCAAATGGTGTTATAGCTTTCTCTGTGGCTGATGGTATGGGTGGCTACGAAGGAGGGGAGATAGCCTCTGAGATAGTGATTCGTTCTTTTGCTCAGTTTATTAAGAACCTAATGGCTGAGAAGGTTGATAATATCCTAACTGAACTCAAGGAATGGGCTATTTCTGCAAATAAGTTAATTCTCGATTCTGCAGCAATACGCACAGAATTGGCGGATATGGGCACTACTTTCATTGCTCTTATTTGGATCCAGGAAAAATTATGGCTTATCAATGTAGGGGATAGCAGATGCTATAGATACAGACAGGGAGTACTGAAACAGTTGTCTGTCGATCATTCTGAGCGTATTCGCACCGGTAATGCCGACATTCCATCCAACCTTATCTACAATTATATGGGTAATCATCCGACTGATTTTATTTCCGACGTGGTTTCAATTAATCCAATAGAAGGAGATATATACTTACTTTGTTCAGACGGCTTAAGTGATCTTGTAGACTTTGATAGTATCGAAGGATCGATTGAATCTCCCAAGCAGCTTCTTCAGCTGGCCCTGCAGGCTGGAGGGGAAGATAATGTTACTATAATTTCGGTTTTCTTCCCCAATGAGTCAAGGAGTAATCCATTCTGATGAAAAGACTTTCACTGAAGTTTTGGTGANNATTAAACTCGGTNAGATAANGGCGAGCATGTCGTTTTCCTTTGCTATTTGATCGAGGCTGCTTGTGCGGTCTTTCTCTATTANCNTGTCTAACTCNATAGCATTCTGAGAANTCNATGAGTCAGNGTCAATGCTGTCCTTGACCCAATCATCCATCCAGAGAAATTCATTTATATCAAAGAATTCTGCTGCATTGTCTAAGGCTTTCTCCATTTCGTCAATGCTATTGGCATTCAAAACTTGTTGAAAGTTTGACTCAGCAATTACTTGACCTGAAAGGTCGACCCATCGTTTAGACAATTTTCCATTTGAATTAGCCTGATTGGCTATTCCTTTTTCTTGAATGGAATGCAAGTATTTGCAAAGTGCAAGCTCATAGAGTTTTCTCCCTTTTTCAAGAGATGAACGTTTTATTTTCATTCCTTTATGACCTATATATCCGTCAGCATCTTCCGGCAGACCAAGCAAACTATCGGTTATAGCTATGGCATTTAATATCATATTTACGGTATATGGGTTAAGTGTATGATATGTGATGCGGTCGTTAAGTTTTATTCCTTTGTCAAGCCTGCGGTCTCTTTTGGGCCATTTCTCTTCATCACGTTTGAGACCATAGCTTTTAAGCATAGCGCCTGGAACCACAATAGTATAGCCATTAGGGTCGCCAAAGAGATAAGAGAAAGGAAAGTCGGAAGAATCCGGATGGTGCTTATGCTCTCCCATCACGAGGGAGTAGGCTCCAATGCGAGATCCATGCATGATATAGGAGTTTGAGGAAGTTTTAACTCCTCTTTCTAATACTCCCCAATGCATCGGTCCCAGTTTATACATATGATTGCTCATATTAGTGCCGGATCCGGCATTCATAAAGCCCGTATGGCATCCAATTAATAAGGAACTTTTATGCATACTCACGGTATAGGGTCCGGCAAGAACAGCACATGCCTCTCCANTTTCCATCGANCAATTANCAAANAANAATGAATCGTGANCAGTAAATCCCTTATCAAGNACACATCCTTGGCCTACATAAGCGTTTCTCAAGACNCATCCTCCAGTGACCACAGCATCCTCAATAATGAAATTCTCAGCATCTACTCCCTGACCCACAAAAGTCAATCCCTCCTGGCGTGAATTAGCCTCCCCCTTTAGGGGGCTGGGGGGCATTCCATTAACAATACTTCCATTGTGAAGTCGAGATGCTCCTTCTATTTTAACGCCGTCCCAAATTTTCACATCAGTAATTGGCCCGCAATCCAATATCTCNACATTGTCACCAATTTCAAGCCTATCTGGAAGATTGAGAATATGTCTGGTGATGAGNGGAAAGAGTTTACCTTCAGCAAACTCTGGAANCCTGGCGGCCAAAGTGGCAATCTGAGCAGAGATCCCGGGATAAATCCTTACAGGGCGTGTGCCGGTCTCGTCAAGGACCGCAATGTCCAAGCCTACTCCAAAAGTTGCATTAGGAGAGTTTTCTATCCTTGCTACATTGACTATCCTGACGTTGTCGCCAATTCTGACATTAGAAAGGCCTCCAGCAACATTGACAATCTCAGCATTAGCTCCAATGCTGACCATACCTCGGAAATAGACATTGCGAATCTTGTTGAGATCCGTCCCTTCCGATATCTCTACAGTGCTCCAGTCATCCGCAAAGCATCCTTGATGTTCAAGTTTCTCTATCCTTTCTTTATTCATACCACACATACTCCTTTCTTAACCATATCTCAATTAGCCCGGAGGGCTTAAATTTTGTTAACCCCCAGTCGCAACTGGGGGCAATATCTCTCAACGCCTCTTTACTACCCCGGAGGGGTAGCACATAATTCCCCCTTCAGGGGGTTAGGGGGCTTTCATCATACTTCTGGAAAAGAAAGTCATTATATGGAAATCTTTCCACATGAATCTCCTTGGCTTTCTCGTAGAGAAGTTCTTTGAGCTGATCAATGTTTATCTTGTCTTTTGCTGATATGAATACACAGTTATTGTTCATCTTGGCCATCCATGTCTTCTTGAAGTCTTCAAGACTCATGTTCTCCCTTGTGGCAGGTGTCAGATCATCGGGATCCTTTGGCGTGTATTTAAATGCGTCAATCTTGTTAAATACAAGTATCTGTGGTTTTTGAGAAGCACCGCATACCTCACTCAATGTCTTATCTACCACTTCGATCTGCTCTTCAAAATTGGGATGGCTCACATCGACTACATGCATCAGCAAATCCGCTTCCCTCACTTCATCAAGGGTTGACTTGAAAGAATTTACAAGATGAGTAGGAAGTTTACGTATGAACCCAACTGTGTCTGAAAGCAAGAAAGGAAGATTGTCGATTGTCACTTTCCTTACAGTTGTGTCAAGTGTTGCAAAGAGTTTATTCTCTGCAAACACATCGCTCTTGCTCAGAAGGTTCATGATTGTAGATTTCCCAACGTTAGTGTAGCCTACAAGTGCCACGCGGGTCATATTCCCACGGTTTTTCCGCTGTATGCTCTTTTGCTTATCAATATCCTTGAGATCCTCTTTTAGTCGGGATATCTTGTCGAGAATGATACGGCGGTCGGTCTCTATCTGTGTTTCACCCGGTCCTCGCATACCGATACCACCTCTTTGCCTTTCAAGGTGGGTCCACATTCGAGTAAGCCGGGGGAGTAGATATTGATACTGTGCCAATTCCACCTGAGTCCTCGCCGTGGCGGTCTGTGCCCTCTTTGCAAATATGTCTAATATGAGGCTTGTTCGGTCGAGAATCTTCACTTTAAGTTCTCGCTCTATATTGAGCACTTGCTTAGATGAAAGATCATCGTCGAAAATCACGAGTCCAATCTCATGGTCTTCCACATATTTGCGTATCTCTTCAAGTTTTCCTGTGCCGACATATGTCCGAGGATTGGGATAGTCAAGTTTCTGTACAAACCGTTTCTCCGGCTCTGCTCCCGCAGTCTTTGCCAAGAAGTCAAGCTCATCAAGGTATTCATTCACCTTTGCTTCACTCTGCTTTTGGGTGACGAGGCCTACAAGCACGGTCCTCTCGTTTTCTTCTTTATTTATTATGTTATCTTCTATCATAAGATATTCTGATTTCTATCGTCTTACATTTGCGTATATAATGTAAACGTTTCACGCCCCTCGCTGGTTGCGCGAAGGGCGTATAAAGATTAATTATAAATTCTGAATTCAAAATTCAAAATTCAAAATTAAGCCAGCCTTGCAAGAAGATCAGTCAAGAATTTCCAATATTCCTCCACTGATGGAATATATGCCTTCTCATTTGGGCTGTGGATATCCTTGAGAGTCGGTCCGAAAGATATCATGTCCATTCCCGGCATTTTTTCAAGGAATATTCCACATTCAAGTCCGGCATGGAGGGCTTCTACCTTAGGTTCATGGCCAAATAGATCTTTAAAACTTTCCACTGCCGTCTTAAGCAATTTGCTTTCAGGATTCGGTGCCCAACCTACACTCGGATCGTTGGTCACTACCACACATCCGATATTCTCGTAGAGTGCAGTGATTCGGTCAGTGATTTCCTCACGCTTGCTATCGACAGAAGAACGCTGGTGAGAAGTGATTACGACATTCTCTCCCTCTTTATGTACGCTTGCAAGGTTGGATGAGGTCTCTACGAGTCCGGGAACAGCAAGACTCATACCCTGCACACCATTAGGAGTGCCAAATATAGTTGCGATTAGCGGACTCACATAAGGTTCTGCAATCATTTTAGCGGGTTTCTCCCTCAATTCCACAGTAAAAGTGAAGTCGTCTCCTTCAGCAAGTTTGAGTTCATCATGGATAGTGGCGTTGAATATTTCAGCCATTTTTTCAAGAGCATCCTCTTGTCCTTCTGCAACTCCAATAAGTGCTTTAGCCTCACGTGGGATCGCATTCGGAAGCCCTCCTCCTTGGAAGTCGCTTAGGAATATCATGCCGAATTCATCTTCTGCAAGCCAGAGGAAGCGTGAGAGAATCTGATTGGCGTTGCCTCGCCCCAAGTGGATTTCCATTCCGGAATGTCCACCCTTCAGGTGGTTGACATGCACTTCATACCATACATATCCTTCCGGAGTCTCCACTTCTTCTATTGGATAAGTTGCAACGGTACACATTGATCCGGCGCAACCGATCACAATCATTCCATGCTCTTCCGAGTCAAGATTGAGCAATATTCTTCCACTGACAAGATTGGCGTCAAGACCTGTGGCTCCTGTCAGTCCCTGCTCTTCATCGACTGTGAATACTGCTTCAAGAGGACCGTGCACAAGGTCAGGATCTATCATTGCTGCCATTGCAGATGCACATCCAAGTCCATTGTCTGCTCCAAGAGTAGTGCCATTGGCTTTCACCCAGTCTCCATCCACTATTGTTGTGATGGGATCTGTCAAGAAATTGTGATCTACATCGCCACGTTTCTCTGCCACCATGTCCTGGTGGCCTTGAAGCACAACTGTCGGTGCATTCTCATGTCCTGGCGTTGCCGGGCAATACATCACTACGTTGCCTACCTCATCAGTGGCATATTTGAGTCCGTGACGCTCTGCCCATCCGGTGAGGAATTCTTTCATCTTATCAAGATGATGAGTAGGGCGTGGCACTTTTGTTATTTCGTCGAAGCATTCCCATACGAGCTTCGGCTTCAGATCTGTGATTTTCATTTCGATTTCTCCTTACTTTTAAAATTGGCATATTCTTTCGCCATTCTTGTATGGTAGCCTCGTTTAGCATACGCCGGACCGTTGTATTTTCTTGAGAAAGCAGCCCAGTCTTTTTTCTTGAGGGCTTCAAGCATTCCGGCATTCTGGATAAATACCGCAAACATCTCAAGTTGGGCGAACTCCGATTCGCATACCTTTGCCACCATCTCCTCAACGCTTTTGCAGCCACAAAGTTTGTAGTTGTAGCCTCCAATTTGGAACATACCCCAATAAGTGCCCATATCAGCGGCATCNGCATTGATCTTTCTGGCATTAGTCAGCGATGTCCATTCCTTGAGNGCATATCCNGANAGGCCTGTGGGGACNTTGGCATCTTTCAGCTTNCGTCCTTTTGTCTTGGCGCAATATTTGTTGAATAGAGATTGCACATAGTTGGCGACAGGAACTCCCGGCGCCCAAAANCCTTCAAGTTTTTCTCCGGCTTCTATCTTTACTACAGCTTTAATGGCAGCCACTTCTACTCCAAGTTGATCGGCTACTATCTTGAAGTCTGCATCTGTCAATGTCTTGTATTTGACGCTTTCGTCTTCTTCAGGCATTGTGGAAACTACAAGATTCACCAATTTCTCAATCTCTGCTTGGCTCGACGACTGAATGGTATCCGCCATTATGACGGATACATTCAGCAATAAGTATGTGCCAATCAATAGTAGCCGTCTCATGACTTGGCTACTTTTTCAAGTGTCAGGCAAAGATGCTTCCAGAATTTTTCTACTGTAGGAATAAGAAGTTGCTCATCCGGTGAATGTACGCCTGTCATAGTCGGGCCAAAGCTTACCATGTCGAGGTGTGGGTATTTGTCGAGGAATAGGCCGCATTCCAATCCGGCATGGATAGCCTTTATTGCTGGTTTCACTCCAAACAATTCTTCATAAGCCTCAGCAGCGATTTTCATGATAGGGGAGTTCATGTTGGGAGCCCATCCGGGGTAACCGTCGGAGTGGTCTACTTTTGCTCCTGCAAGTTGGAAATGAGCCTCAACTTGGCCGGCAATGTCGTATTTGCGGCTTTCTACGCTTGAACGCTGCGAAGTGGTGACTTTTATCTTGTCGTCTCCTTCCATCTTGACAGCAGCCAAATTTGTTGAAGTCTCGACNAGNCCTTCGATGTCGCGGCTCATTGAGATTACTCCGTGAGGTGCGCTGTANAGTGCTCTGACGAGAGCCAAAGATGTAGCCTGATCGATGCAATGTGCGGGCTTTTCNGTTTCTTCTATGGTGATCACTGNCGAAGGCTCAATGCCTGCGAATTCCTTCTCAATCTCAGCTGCATATGCTGCTAAGGATGCTTTTACATCTTCTGCGAGTTTAGTCTCAATTCCAAATACTGCATGTGCTTCTCTTGGGATGGCGTTGCGAAGGTTGCCGCCATCGAATTCTGCAAGCTCGAGGTTCCATTTTTGTGAACAATTCCAGAGGAAGCGCGCCGCGAGTTTATTGGCATTTGCCCTGCCAAGATGAATGTCGCCTCCTGAGTGGCCGCCAAGCAGACCGCTTACGCTTATTTTCATATATGTGAAGTGGTCAGGAGCCAATGAACGCTTATATTCAAACCATGCAGTGGTGTCAATTCCTCCGGCACAACCTACGAAAATTTCTCCATCGTCTTCAGAGTCAAGATTCAAAAGGATATTGCCTCCGAGCATACCTTCGCCCAGATTTTGGGCGCCTTCAAGCCCTATTTCTTCATTCACGGTGAAGAGAGCTTCCACAGGACCATGCTTCAAGGTAGGATCAATCATTACAGCCATTGCTGCAGCTATGCCTATACCGTTGTCAGCCCCGAGAGTCGTGCCTTTTGCTTTCACCCATTCTCCATCTACATAAGTTTCGATGGGGTCTTTCATGAAATCATGCTCCACGCCTCCATTTTTTTCTGCTACCATATCCATGTGTGCTTGAAGGATAACTGTTGGGGCATTTTCATATCCGGGGGTGGCATCTTTATGCATAAGCACATTGCCGCAGTCGTCGGTCTTGACCGCTACGTTGTGCTTCTTTGCAAAATTGATGAGAAATTCTCTGATTTGCTCTTCATGGCAAGAGGGTCGCGGCACTTTGGTCACTTCATCGAAGCATTTCCAGATTAGTTCCGGCTTTAGGTCTTTTACTTCCATTTTTCTTTTGGGTTTTATTTCGTTTTTGTTTGCTCATAGTTATTTTCAGACCTCAAAGATAAGAAATTTTTTTCATTTTAACAAATCTTTTGCATTTCTTATAGTTCCTATCACGATTTTTTATTAATTTTGCATTCGGATTGTGCCCTTCCTTGGGAAAGGCACTAATTTGACATTGATTCATCAATATACAAATATAATATAATGAAAAAAATTCTTTACTCCGTTCTTGGCCTTGCACTGGCTTTGGCAGTTGGAAATTCTATGGTCTCCTGCAATGGCGCAAAAGAAGAAAAGGCTGCTCCTGCTAAGAAGGTGGCAGTGGCTGACTCTGTGGCTCTTCCCAACTATCGCTATGTGGATATGGATACACTCCTCGCAAGATATATTCTTGCTAAGGACTATAATGAGGAGATGCTTCGCATGCAGACTAATCTTGAGAGCGAGACAAAGCGTCATCAGACTTCACTCCAATCTTTAGCTACCCAGATTCAGAATAAGGTGCAGAATAATTCCTATCTCTCTCAGGAAAGTTTTGACACTGATCAGCAGAAATTTGCTTCAATGCAGAGCAATGCAGAACGTTCAGTGGGAATGATGCAGCAAAAATATGCGGAGGCTGCCGCTAAGGCTCAGCAGGCTGTTTCGGATTCTGTAATGGCATTCATTGAAGAATATAATAAGAAACATGGCTACGATGCTATCTTCAATAAAGCTGCTGCCCTGCATTTCAACCCTGCCCTCGACATCACAGACGAGGTGGTAGAAGGACTTAATGCCCGTTATAACAAGGTTAAAAAATAATTTAGATGAAAAGGCGTCTGTGTAGATTGGTTGCTGTCGTGATGGCTTCAATGGCTGTCATGATGCCGTTGTCATCCTTTGCAAAAGGATGGGAACCGGTGCGCACCGACGTCTCAGGTCTCAATTCGGTGGCTCGCGACAATGATGTTGAAATCCGGGTGTCGCCCGGCCATGTGGTGGTGGTGGCTTCTCAGGCCGTCCAGATTAAGGTTTTCACGATCCTGGGTCAGGTGGTCAGCAGCGAAACCATTCCTGCAGGCACAAGTCGCTTGCCTCTTTCCCATGGAGTATACATTGTGAAGGTGGGCGATCTAACTTGCAAGATTGCAGTCTGATCTATTCATCACCTGAATTAACCTTAAAGTTGAACCTGCAAAACTTATAATAGATAGATATGGAAGCAATTGATTGGAAAAATCTTCCGTTCGGATATATCAAGACTAACTATAATGTGCGTTGCACTTTTAGCGACGGCAAATGGGGTCCGATAGAAGTATCTGACTCTGAGTATATCCCGATGCATATGGCTGCTGCTTGCCTTCACTATGGACAAGAGGCTTTTGAAGGTCTCAAGGCTTTCCGTGGAGCTGATGGCAAGGTCCGTGTGTTCCGTATGGATGAGAATGCTGCACGTTTCCGCAGCTCTGCCGAAGGCATAATGATGGAACCTCTACCCACCGACATCTTCTGCGAGATGGTCAGAAAAGTAGTTGCTCTAAATGCTGAGTTTGTTCCTCCATATGGCACTGGCGCAAGTCTTTATATCCGTCCGCTTGAAATTGGTATCTCACCGCAGGTCGGTGTAAAACCTTCAAAAGATTATTTGGTGGTAATGTTTGTCACTCCCGTCGGCCCATATTTCAAGACCGGTTTTGCTCCTACAAAAGTTTGCATGAGTCGCAACTACGACCGTGTTGCTCCTCTCGGTACCGGTGCATTCAAGATAGGTGGCAATTATGCCGCTTCTCTAAAGGCTGGCGAACTTGCACATGATCTGGGATATTCAGTGATGTTCTATCTCGACCCTAAAGAGAAGAAATATCTTGATGAGTGCGGAGCCGCAAACTTCTTTGGCATACGCGGAAACAGTTATATCACTCCGGATTCAAGTTCAATTCTTCCTTCTATCACAAACAAGAGCATTTGCCAACTCGCTGAGGATCTTGGCATGACTGTAGAACGACGCCACATTCCTGTAGAGGAACTTGAAACTTTCGAGGAAGTAGGCGCTTGCGGCACTGCAGCCGTGATTTCCCCGGTTGGTGAGATAGATGATATTGACACTGGACGCAGTTATAAATACGGCGACGGAAACCCCGGCAAAATATCTACATTGCTTTATAATAAACTTCGTGGTATTCAGCTTGGAGAAGAACCAGACACCCACGGATGGGTAGAAATTATCGAAGATATTTAAATTTGCATTATAAGTTATTATAATTATGCATTATGAATTTATGCATTATGCATTAATAAAACGTTACTACGAGGAGGGCTCTGCTCTCCTCGATTTGCTTCTGACACATTCAGAGATGGTTGCCAGAAAAGCCCTTGACGTGGCTGAGGCAGCGAAGCTCAATATTGATAGAGATTTTGTCTACGAAGCAGCCATGCTCCACGATATTGGGATTTTCAAGTGCAACGCCCCTGGAATATATTGCTTTGGCGACCAGCCATATATACGGCACGGAATCATTGGTGGCGATTTGCTGCGTAAAGATGGAGTGGATGAGGCATATGCTCGAGTATGTGAACGACACACGGGAGCAGGATTGACCGCAAAAGAAATTGCGGAAACGGGACTGCCGCTTCCGCATATAGATTTGCTTCCTGAGACTTTAGAGGAGAAATTAATTTGCTACGCAGACAAATTCTATAGCAAATCGGGAGATCCGAAGGAGGAGAAATCCTTAGATAGAGTGAGAAAGTCGATGGCTAAGTTCGGTTCTGATTCTCTTGCCCGTTTCAATGCCCTTCATGCCCTCTTCAACAAATAGCAAGGAACGTAAGAAAGCATGCTCCGCATACGCCCCTCTTAGGCAAAAAACTAACTTTGCTCCCGTTGCTTCTTCTCATGTGTGGCACACCAGTCGGCGATCACGCATTCCCCACATTTCGGATTGCGGGCTGTGCATACGTATCGTCCGTGGAGTATCAGCCAATGATGAGCATTTGATAGTTTCTCTTGCGGGATATTTTTGACAAGTTCCTTCTCTGTTGCAAGTGGGTTGGGGGAGTCCGTTGTGAATCCAATGCGATTGCTGACTCTAAATACGTGAGTGTCAACAGGCATGGCTGCTTTGTCCCATACCACTGCAAGCATCACATTCGCCGTCTTTCTTCCCACTCCGGGCAACTTCATCAGATTGTCAATGTCAGATGGCATCTCTGAGTTGAAGTCTTCCACCAGCATTCGCGCCGCCTTCAGAAGGTGGCGCGTTTTATTGTTGGGGAAAGTGACACTCTTTATATAGGGGTATACGTCCTCTTCTGTAGCCGCAGCGAGAGATGCCGGGTCAGGATAGGCATCAAAAAGAGCCGGAGTCACCATATTGACTCTCTTGTCAGTGCATTGGGCCGACAGAATCACCGCCAGAAGCAGATGAAAAGGAGTGTCGTAGTGCAACTCAGTCTTCGGCTCCGGCATTATCTCCTCAAAGGTAGATAATATGCGATCGTACCTTTCCTTCTTCCTCATTTATTATAATTCATAATGCATAATTCATAATGCATAATTAAGTCAAAATGACGTGCAACTATGAGATTATGCTTTTCAATTTGGTCAATTGTAATTTAATTAATTATCGCTAATGCAGGCATATTTTATTGTGCATTGTGCATTATGAATTATGCATTAAATTCAGTGTGCAGCCACAAATTCATCAAGGAATCTGACGTCGTTCTCGCTAAAGAGACGCAGGTCTTTGACAAGATATTTCAGGTTGGCAATACGTTCTACACCCATTCCGAATGCATATCCTGAGTAGACTTCCGGATCAATGCCACAAGCCTTCAATACGTTGGGGTCTACCATACCGCATCCGAGGATTTCTACCCAACCTGTGCCCTTGCACATTGCGCATCCCTTGCCACCGCATATGCCACAGCTGATATCCATCTCAGCACTTGGTTCGGTGAATGGGAAATAACTTGGACGTAGACGGATTTTTGTCTCCGGCCCGAACATCTGCTGTGCAAATTCAAGAAGCACTTGCTTAAGGTCGGCAAAACTAACATTCTTGTCGATATAAAGACCTTCCACTTGATGGAAGAAGCAGTGAGCACGTGCTGAAATCGCTTCATTTCGATATACGCGTCCGGGGCATACGATACGGATTGGAGGCTGGGTATGCTCCATGGTGCGGGTCTGTACGCTTGAGGTGTGTGTGCGAAGTAGAATGTCATCTTTTCCATCACGCTGGATGAAGAATGTGTCTTGCATATCGCGAGCAGGATGATCTGCTGGGAAGTTTAGTGAACTGAACACATGCCAGTCATCTTCAATTTCCGGACCCTCGGCGATGGTAAAGCCCATATTTCCAAAGATGGTGATGATTTCGTTCTTTACGAGCGAAAGCGGATGGCGGGTGCCAAGAGGTAGGGGTGATGCAGTTCTTGTCAGGTCAATATTAGCCTTCTCGGCATCGGCATTAGCTGCAAGAGACTCTTTGAGTGCTGCTAATTTTTCTGTCGCGATGGTCTTAAGCTCATTCAATTTCTGTCCGAGTTCACGCTTCTGGTCGGCCGGAACGGTGCGGAACTCATTCATCAGAGAAGATACTTCTCCTTTCTTACTCAAATATTTGATGCGAAGCTGTTCCACAGCTTCTGCAGTATTAGCCTGAAGCGCAGAAATCTCAGCTTTAAGTTCTTCTATCTTCGATAACATATCTAATGAGATGTAAATATAGTTGTTTTCAAACCGCAAAGATACAAAAAATTCTCCACACTCCCAAATTTCTCTCCTACCCCCACACAAAAGTTCCCCNAAAAATCCTCGCTTGCACCNGCTACAACCAATATATCTTTTTNCACAGCTCAGAGAACTANAATCGTGTCGAAACACAAGGCTTCAGTCTGGGGCCAAGGGGTGAGACTCAGTAGCCGGAGGGCGATTTGTGAAAAAATTTTTATTTCTGAATTTTTTACATGTGAATTATAGGTATTCTGAATTTTTCTTTGTAACTTTANCCTCGCATTCCTTTTGAATGCCCACTTAACCCCTTAACCAACCATTCCATGCCAGTATTTGATAGAAGAAATGAAAAGGCATCCGGAAGCCTTACTGATGATTTGATGGAATTGATTCGGGAAATCCGCCGTCAACTTTGCAAATACCACAACTTTGACACAGATTGGATCAAAGAGTATCTCGAAGACAAAGAAAGCGACCTTCTACTTGATCCTTCAGTCTCTGAGTACGAGCAAATCCGTGACAACCTTGAAATGCTACAAGAACGCCTTGAAGAGATAGAAGAGGAATACGACCTCGAAGACGAAGACGAATCCGCTGATGCCCAAGACGACCTCGAAGACGACCTCGACCTCGACCTCTAAATGGATCTATGTCAATATTCAGTTCGGAGTAATCGATCGTTTCAATACTCAGCTCGGAGAACTGTCTTCGTGTCGAAAGCCCAGACTTCAGTATGGGGTTAAGGAGTGAGCCTCAGTCGCCTAGGAGAGGAAATTCGTGATATTGTCTATCCTATACCTTATCATTCAATCCAAAGTCTTTCTTTCCAAAGAGCAAAATTCACCCAAAATTGCTCTTCTCAAAGAGCAAGCCTACGTAATTTTCTCATCCCCAGTAGAATCTGAAGATAGAAATTTGCCTAAGAAGTTCATTTCAACTTAGTTCCTCTCTTCGAAATCCCCTTAAATCGCACCTGAAGATTTATCTTGAAATAATACTTACCCTCCTCCTTATACAGCCAACCGAAAAGAAACGGCTTCTTAGGCTTTCCCGTCTTCTCATCCACCCTCACATGGCCCGGATTGCTCCCATCCTCCCCAGTTGAAGGCTGTTCCAACCGAGTAGAACTTAGCAAATATTGACGGTATCTATTGAGCTCATAAATATGATAGCAAACTATATCTCCATCTTTCTTGACGATTATTTGCCCTCCGTTAGCATCGTAAGATCCATTCCAAGGTGTTTCTGGTTTCATTCCCATAGCAGCTTCTTGCAAGAAACGTGCTATTTTGATTTCGTATGCAGAACCCTCAGGATGGATATAATAGCTCAATGGATTTTTATTGTTGAGTTCAGAAATAATCTCACTCCAAGATGTTAACCCTAATCGATATCTAATGAGAAGAGTGTTAGCAAGGATACTTGGAAGTTCACCATCAATAATGCGGAGATTTTGCGTTAGGCAATTTGAATGAATATGGTCAAATGTAATCTGACCTCCAAGTTCCTCTATTTTAGCCAAACGGGCAGCAATTTTGTTCGGCGCACCATTGTAGGTATTTTTGTTGAATGCATCACAATCAATCTCCAGATCATTGGGAAAGTCTATTCTATATATAAAATTTGTGCCTGCAGCTGGATTAAATAAGGTAGACTGTTTTCCTAAGAAAGATTTGATGCTGAAACCTAATGTTTGCGCCATCCCATTATGAAAATCCTCAATAGAAATTGTGATATCTCTCTTATGACCGATATCTTTTATGGAACAAACTTTTATTTCATTTAGGAATGATTGTATTTGTGGGTACGCAGCCGAACGACCAGTTTGATTTTTCAACTTGTCAAGAAGCAAATCAGCATTTTCCTTAAATTGCTCTACGGACATCGTGATTTCCTCAACGTTCTCGGTCACCAGTTTTTTTATTTTGACTATTATGCGATCATCACCTCTCAGGTATTTATTTACGCTTTCTGACTCCTTACGAAGTATAGCCAATATTTTATAAAANTCATCNGGAATAGCCGANANAGCATCATCCGCTACATGCATTTTTCCAGANGCAAGNAGACGNAAGAAGACATAAATTTCACTCCATTCCCCAACATTCCCAGTTAGCAACNTTTCNCTCATAAAAAAAGAACTTTNTAATTTAAAATTCAAATAACATTCAAGATTGTNTCCCTAANCGAATATTAATGTCACCGAATGNTTCTCGCGAGTCTTTTATTAGAAGAGCCGCGTTACTACTTCGATTTTTAGGACCTATTGTTATAGAAACCAGNGCTATGTTCAAGTCTGGCAATAAATTTCCTATAAATGGGAAATCTTTGTAACGAGCTCGGGTATTACCGTATACGGTTGATTGGAGGGAACCTTTATAGTCAAGGATCAATCGCCATTCATTTTCTTTCTCATACTTATTACTCTTAATGAATCGATGTTTAGAGTCGATTTCGCTAAAATATAATCTTGTTTCTCCTTCTAATAAAGATGTAATATTGTTCCTTAAGCTAACTAAAGTTTCCGACTCTTCATCAATATATTGGACTGGATGTAAAATATTGCCAGCCGTCGATTCAAATTCTAACATAACACCCATGCCATTATTTCCATAATTTTCCCACATATGAGGATCGTTGCCTTCAGTAGTAAAACAAGAAATCAAGATATTCTCTTCTTTTAGAATACCTTTTAATCGATCCTTTTCGTTTTCATACTCATGGCATAAAAAGTTGCCAAAATAAAGAGATTCGGACTCGTCGCTTTGGGCGATAATTGAGTTCATTCTGAAGGTTCGATTTTGTAGCATGTTTTCGAAAACATTAAGCGAAACGAACTTGTAAAAGCGATCAGGATGTGAAGGATGGGTCCAAATGTGCGATAAATAATCAGACGTTATAATATATCTTTTTTGATAGGTATCAAACAAGATATCAGTAGGAGAAACTTTTAGAATATGACAAATTGCTTTTACCTTTGCTTCCGAACGAGTAGGGATAATATCATCAAGTGCCTGTAGTAAACTTACAGGTTCATTATCTTTAGTATGGGTTGCATAGAATGAGCCATCATTGATATAAATGGTGTCAGTTTGGTTGTTCTCTAAAATATCTTTAGCAAAACTTGAATATTTTATGTGGATGGAAGCCCTAAATATTCTTTTTCCGTCAGAATTAGTTGCGCAGCTTTTCTCAAGAACAAAATTTGCCAATACAGAATTATCGTATTTGATAACTACCCCTCCATGATAATGATGAGATGGTTCGATCTCTTCTAAGGAAAATCTCTCTTTATCAACCTCCACATGAGATATCCATTCTTTAATAGATTCTTTCATCCAGTCAAGTGGAGTTTTTGAAATATCCATCAACAAAGATAGAGTTTTGGAGCTTGAAAAAATAATCTCCTCTTCTAATTCAGAAGATTTAATTAGCATTTTTTCATTTAAAATGAAGGTTGTTGTGCGTGTACTTGACATGTCAATTAATTGAGGATAATTTGAATGGGTTGTAAATACTCTTTTCCATTTCCAACGGGACATAAATGCATTACTGTCTCTCTAAGACTTACCATCTTCAGGAAACGACATACACTTTATTTCTATTGGATTAAATCTGGAGTAATTATGTAGTTGCTCTTGATTATGTCGATATTGCCAGCTAAATAGAAATCATATTTTTTTAGATCAGCTATCAAGTGGTCAAGTTCCTCACTTGTGCAAAGAATCGCACGATTTATCCCAATCACTTCTCCATTGCGAATTCTTTCGTTCATTAATACATATTCATGCTCTTCAAGCGTCAAAAGATAGCACTTGGCTTTTCTATGTACATATTTCAATGCAATAGCTTCAAGATCAGCCTGTTTATACCTTTCTCTTAGAGATGTCTTTAATGAAAATGCTATAGGTCCACACTCGAGGGAGTATAATATGGAATCAAACACAATATTAGGAACAAAAGCCACCTTTGCCTGAAGATACAATGGCAGTAATCCTTCTCTAATGAAAAGAGTTGCTATTATGAGTTCAAACATATTGCCATTAAGGGAAGATTTCTCCCTAACTTCTATGTATTTATTCCAGTATTTCTGGACATATTCAGAAGGAGTCTTATATTCGATATCTGTGAATGGGAGGTCTTCAAATAAAGACTCGAATAGCCTTGAAGAATCATTTTGGTTACGCACAACTTTATATTTTTTAAGAATTGATGCCATGAAGTATTGAATGTTCAGTTAATACTTTAAGAAGTTGCTCAGCAGTAGCCTGAATAGCAGGAACGGCTACGGAGTTGCCGAACTGCTTGTAGGCAGAGGCATCGGCTACGGGTATCTGGAAAACTGGGGCTCCGCTGCCGTCGTTATATACAGGATAGCCTTGAAGTGCTCCCCATTCGCGTGGTGTCATCCGGCGCCAACCATCCCTATTATACTCTCCTTTTATATGTGTAGTAGGTGTGAGATCGGTTTGGCGTGTGTCTATGACTATGTTCCTTTCACGTCCCATACCTCCTACTACAATGGCATTGGCAACTTCATTGTCTCCTACGATGGCAAATCCGAAACCGTTTCCCTTGCTTTCGTGTCTTGCTTTGTGCCGGATGAGCGTATTGACGTATGTGGTTGACAAATAGTATTTGGCTGGAACGGGATCTTTTTCTCTGATGTCTATGAAATGTTTCGTCACTTCCTTTTGTTCCGGATAGACAAAATCCTCTGGGTTTATGCCCAAGTCTTTTCTGAAACCGACTATATAGATACGCTCACGGTGTTGCGGTACTCCAAAATACATGGCATTGACTATCTGAGGAGGCACTACAGTGTATCCGACTTCATCTAGTGTGTTGAGGATTGTCTTAAGAGTTCTACCTTTATCATGAATAGCGAGACCTTTGACATTTTCTAAGAAGAATGCCTTGGGTTGCTTTCTCTTTAGAATCTCTGCCACGTCGAAAAATAGTGTGCCTCGGGTTT
>WFLX010074553.1_pt1 | contig 17189 bp, 13 predicted proteins | sample 4967041 | NCBI WGS metagenome assembly WFLX01 (sample SAMN12857096, study PRJNA449069) | gut metagenome | isolation source: stool from male and female vole | host: Microtus ochrogaster | place: USA:Florida | collected 2017 | reverse complement strand
CAGTTATAGAAGGCAGCTATACCTATTTGTGTTAATGTATTCGGCAATGTCACCTCGGCCAATCGCGTACAGCCCTTAAATGTACCAACTATTTCTGTCACCGAAGAAGGGATGACAATCTTGGTCAGTGAAGTACATTCGTTAAAGGTACCGTAGGTGTGACTAACGCGATAATAATCGTACTGTTGGAATACACCGAAGCCGGTCACTGAGTTTCCCAAATCGACAGAACTCAGACTGGAGCATCCTGAGAAGGCAGAATGATCAAGAAAAACCGCAGCATCATCAATCACCAACGCCTTCATGGCGGTGTTGTTGGCAAAAGCATTATTGTGAATTGTCTTGACAGACTTGGGGATGTTCACAAGTTCGATACCGGTGCTTTCGAATGCGTACTGTTCGATTATCTCGGTCTTGTTGCCNAAAGTCAGTGTTTTCAGGTTCCCGCAGCCNGCGAAAGCATATTCTTTCACCTCCTTCAGTGCATCGGGCAGCGTAATGCCGGTCAGGCTCTTACAATCGCGGAAGGCATAGGTGCCCATGTTGTTCAGGGTGGAGGGCAGGGTGATGGACTTCAATGTGCTGCCTTGGAAGGCGCTGTTGCCGATGGTTGTCAGTCCTTCGGGCAGCGTGACGCTTGTCACTTTCGACGATTTGAAAGCATTGTCGGCAATGGCTGTTACGGTGTAAGTTTGGCCGCCGTTGGTCACGGTGGCGGGAATGGTGATGTCATCCTCACCGTCGTAATCGTATGTTCCCTTGTCAACGCAGACAGTCTTGGTGCTTGTCCGCGTGTAGTAAANGCCCTCGGTCTCGAAGTCGAAAGCCCGGCCTTGCACGGCAGACATAAGTGCCGTGAGTGCCAATAGATAAAATTTCTTCATACTCGTCATGTTTTGTGTTTTTGATAGAGTTAATACATAATGTTCGGCTGTGAATAAGACACAAAAAAGAAACGTGGACTAATTACTTCATCTACGTTTACTGAGGTATCGCCAAACACCATTGCACCATATACGAGTAAAAGCCCACGCCTTGCGACGTGAGCATCAACACTTTTACTCTTGGTGCTTACTTAATATTGGCGATTTTCAGTAAACAAGAATCTAAGCGGACGCTTCTTTATGTATGAAAAATTGCTTTTTGTCTGTTACATAGGCAGAATGAATTGGTTTTGTGAGGCAAATTTACAGAGAAAAAACGACTTCTACAAAAACCTGCATGACATATTTATGGCAATCGGTGAAAAAACGCACATGNCCATCCGGATGTGGTCTCNNNGTGAGGCGGACAGAGGNGCTTTCTACNGAAAAAGCCTTGTTGCGAGTGCCGTGAGGAGNTAGCGTGTCGAGTAAGGCTGTAGGGGTAAAGGCAGGAAGCCTTCNCTGCGGCACCACCGGAGGCTCTCCTTTAGCCGGGACAGGCCTGACGAGCGGCGGCATTCCCCCCACAGAACATCTGTGACGAGCTGGTGAATACGTCTGTCAAGCATTGGTTCATGCAATCTTCTTAATTCTTTAATTACAAAGTGGATGTCGCATCTTCGTTTTTGCAGATGTTCAACCGATGCGGTGCGGGTTATCGTGCCGGAGTGCTGTCTGTAGAAGTAGGGCGCGATGTCTGTGGCATAGAGCTTCCGGAAGCGCAGGAATGCTTGTGGCGTGAAGAGTTCGTCCTCATGGAAGATGCCCGGATGGAAGCGAAGTTCCCCGAGAGCACTACGGGAGAAGACGTAGCCCTGAGCAGCCGCCCGCAGGTTGTGTTGCCGCAGAAAGTCCGTCCCGCTCGTCATGTACGCTTTGGGGCGTCTGCCGGAGTCTTTCTGTTGCGTGGTCAGACGGAAGAGGACAGCGTCCGGTGCTCCTTTGCGCAACAGTTCCACCACCTTGCCATAGGCGCATGGCAGCAAACAGTCGTCGGCATCCACAAATTGCAGATAGCGTCCGCAGGAGCATGCCATGCCACGGTTCCGCGCCACGGAAAGTCCTGCTTGCGCCTGTCTTTCATAGATGAGGNCGGGATGTATTTTGCGCAGCCACTCCTCGGCACTTTCTCGGCTGCCGTCGTCCACAACGATTATCTCGCGTTCCTCCGGTGGCAGCGGCACCCTGAGGATGCTCTCCACGCAAGGGCGTAGCAGCTCCGACGGCTCGTTGTGGTAAGTTACTATGAAGGAAATGAACGGCATGGTTAGGATGCAGTGTGCAGGCAGGATTCGCGATGTGACTTTATGCTATCGGGACTTTGTCCGAAGTGCCGTTCCGAACGTTCGGAAAGCAGTCGGGCGGTGATGCGTTATAGTCATTTCAACCACAAAGGTAAGAAAAATACGGCAGGTAGTGCAACTTTTCGGCCCCTTTTCGCTCGAAAAGCGTGTTTTACCTAACACAGAGAGTCATTCCGCGAGCCAAGAAAGCACGCCGTGCGGAGCCGCACGCCACGTTGTGACGGTCCGGACGGCATGTCACACAAAGCCGCACACTGTGTTGCAACAGCCATGCCGACACGGTGCGTGCCGACAAGGCGCAAAGACGGAGGAGAATACGGAGGCACGGACTGCCTGCCGCAAAAAGAGTGTGTGAAATGCTTGGACAGTGAGAAATAAATGATTACCTTTGCAGCAAAATCGGCCGCCCGACATTAGCCTGACGTGTATCTGCGGCTGAACCGATAAACAAAAACGATAAACAGGATTTCCCTAAAGAATCATACAAGGGGATACTTGCAGCCTTGTATGCAAATAATTATATGTCTCAGATGACTGTCTGCATAGCCGAGAAACCCTCCGTGGCGCGCGAAATAGCTCATATTTTAGGAGCAAACATCCCAAAGAACGGTTACCTGGAAGGCAATGGCTACCGGGTGACATGGACCTTCGGTCACCTATGCGAACTCAAAGAACCGCATGAATACACTCCCAACTGGAAGAGTTGGAGTCTGGGTCAGCTGCCCATGATTCCATCGCGCTTCGGCATAAAGCTAAAGCAGGACAAGGGTGTGGCCGAACAATTCCGCACCATCGAGCGACTGATGCAGCAGGCCGACCTCATCATCAACTGCGGCGATGCCGGACAGGAAGGCGAACTCATACAGCGATGGGTCATGCAGAAGGCGGGTGCCAAGTGCCCGGTGAAGCGCCTATGGGTGAACAGTCTGACAGAGGAAGCCATACGCGAAGGATTCCGAACGCTGAAGGATCAGGATGCCTACCAAGGTCTGTACGAAGCAGGACTGATGCGTGCCATCGGCGACTGGCTTCTGGGCATGAATGCCACGCGGCTCTACACGCAGAAGTATGCGGGCGGCAGCCGTCAGGTGCTCAGTGTGGGACGCGTACAGACCCCTACCCTCGCCCTCGTTGTGGCGCGTCAGCGGGAGATAGACCACTTCGTTCCGCGCCAGTCCTGGACGCTCTCCACGCTCTACCGTGAAGTGAAATTCACTGCCATAGAGCGCGACGCGGAGGCGGAACTGGAGGATGAAGCAGCCGTGGCAGCCGCCGCCGCGAAGGGCAAGAAGCAGAAGCCTAAGGGCGTCATCTACAAGCCTCTCGAATTTGCCACACAAGCAGAAGGAGCGGCCCTCCTTGAGCGCATCGGGCACCGCCCCCTGACCGTTCTTTCTGTGAGCAAGAAGAAAGGCACCGAAGCGCCACCGAGACTTTACGACCTCACCGGCCTACAGGTGGACTGCAACAAGAAGATGGGGCTCTCGGCGGAACAGACTCTCTCCGTCATACAAAGCCTTTACGAAAAGAAGGTGACCACCTATCCGCGTGTCGATACCACATTCTTGCCTGACGACATCTATGCCAAATGCCCGCAGACGATGAACGGTTTGTATAAGACTTCCCTGTTCGGCACCTTCCCTTACGCCGACCTCATACGGCCTCTTGGTGGCAAGGCGCTGCGAAAGTCGAAGAAGGTGTTCGACAACGCAAAAGTGACCGACCACCATGCCATCATTCCCACGGGCATTGTGCCGCAGGGCCTAACCGAATTGGAGCAGAAGGTGTTCGACTTGGTGGCAAGGGCTTTCATTGCNGCCTTCCATGATGATTGTCACTTCGAAAACACTACGGTAATGGCCGAAGTGCAGGACGCCGACCGCCGGCCTACGCTGTTCCGCTCCGTCGGGAAAGTGATAACGGAAGAGGGGTGGCGTGTCGTCTTCCGGAAGCCTGACACCGCCGGACGTCAGGCNCCTNCGCCGACAGCCGAAGAGCAAGACCTTGCCACGAGGCAGGNCNCCGAGGCCGACGGCACGATACAGGCCGAATGTCACACCTCCTTCGTCAAGGGCGAGAGCGGCCCCCACTCTCCTTTGCTCTCCGAGAAGTGGACCACTCCGCCCAAGCCCTACACCGAAGCCACTCTGCTACGCGCCATGGAGACGGCCGGCCGCACCGTGGAAGACGAAGAGTACCGCGATGTGCTCAAGGAGAACGGCATCGGGCGCCCCAGTACCCGTGCCGCCATCATCGAGACGCTCATACGTCGCCGCTATGTCACACGCCGCCGTTCCTCACTCCATCCCACTGCCACCGGCTGTCAACTCATCGACCTCATCCACGAAGAACTCCTCAAGAGTGCGGAACTCACCGGGCTTTGGGAGAAGAAACTGCGGCAGATAGAGCGACACGAATACGAGGCGCGCACGTTTCTCGACGAACTCAAACAGATGGTCACCGACATCGTGCTTGCCGTGCTGCGCGACAATACCCCGCGCCACATCTCCGCTTTGGAGGAGAATGAAAAACCGATGCAACACCCCCAAAAGAATCGGTAACGGCCAATGCCAAAGGGCTATGGCACATGCAAGTTCTGCTCCCGTTGGACAATAAAATGCAGCGCGCGCACGTTTATATATACGGGGCACGTTGCTTTGCACCTGTGTCGGCAAGACAACGCCACGCTTCGGGCAACCCACTCTGCACAGTGAACTATGAACTATAATCTGAACAAACTCCACATCCTCTGCCTGCTCTTGCTGCTGGCATCATGCACAGCCGAACGCTACATGAAGCGCGGCGAACAGTTCTATGCCATCGGCGAATACTACGATGCAGCAGCTGAATACAAACAGGCTTACGCCCGCACACCAGTCAAGGAAAAAGCGAAACGCGGACAGCGGGCGTGGAAAATGGCCCAGTGCTACCGCCGCATCAACTATACGGCCAAAGCCATCGGCGCCTATCAGAACGCGCTGCGCTACGGCTACCCCGACTCTATGGCATATCTTTACCTCGGGCAGCTTCAGCAGAAGAATGCCGACTACAAAGGCGCCACGAAGAGCTACCGCACCTTCCTCGAATTCCGACCCGCCGACACCCTTGCCCTCAACGGTCTGAAAGGCTGCGAGCTGGCACCCGTCTGGAAAGGGCAACAGTCGCTCTATAGCATAAAGAAGGAACCCATACTCACCAGTCGGCGCAGCGACTTCTGCCCCGCTCTGCTCGGCGATGACAGCGACCANCTCTACTTCACCTCTACGCGCAACGATGCCAAAGGGNTANGNNANAAGCGGCATCACCGGTACCAAAAGCGCCGACATCTTCTTCACACAAAAGGACGACAAAGGCAAGTGGGAACCCGTAGAGGCCATCGAAGGCGATCTCAACAGCGAGTACGACGAAGGTGCATGCTGTTTCTCGCCCGACGGCAAGACGATGTATCTGACCCGCTGCACCTTCGACAGCGACTATCCCCGCTACGCACAAATCTACACCAGCACCCGCTCGGACGCAGCATGGAGCGCACCACAACTGCTCCCCATATCGAAGGACACACTCTCCAGCTTTGCCCATCCCGCTGTTTCGCCCGACGGACAATGGCTCTACTTCACCAGCGACATGCCCGGCGGACAAGGCGGCTTCGACATCTGGCGCATCGCCATCACCGACCACGGCCTTGGCGGCGTGGAGAATGTGGGCTACCCTATCAACACGCCCGGCGACGAAATGTTCCCCTCGTTCCGCCCCAACGGAGAGTTCTACTTCTCGAGCAACGGCCATGTGGGAATGGGAGGACTGGACATCTTCAAAGGCGAATGCGACAGCCTCGGACACTGGACACTACAAAACCTCAAGTGGCCCATGAACTCGAGCGGCGACGACTTCGGCATGACCTTCGAGGGGCTGCACAACCGTGGCTACTTCTGCACCAACCGCGGCGATGCTCGAGGATGGGACCACATCATGGCTTTCGAACACCCCGAAGTGTTGCTTACCGTCAAAGGATGGGTCTATGAGAAAGACGGCTACGAACTGCCCGAGGGGCTCGTCTATATAGTGGGTAGCGACGGTACATACGTCAAAGCCAATGTCAAAGGCGACGGTTCCTTCGAATATGAAGTAAAGCCGGAGATGAATTATGTCTTCTTGGGCACCTGCAAAGGCTATCTCAATCACAAGGAAGAGCTTTATGTTGACACCAGTAGCGTCAGCCGTCAATACACGCTGCAATTCCCTCTGGCAAGCATCAACCATCCTGTCCTTATCCGCAATGTCTTCTATGAATTCGACTCTGCCGAACTCACCGAAAGCTCCACCATGGCGCTCGACAGTCTTGTCGATTTGCTCAACGAGAATCCCAGCGTCACTATAGAGCTGGCCGCACACTGCGACTATCGCGGCAAGGATGAATACAACGAGCGCCTCTCGCAGCGTCGTGCCGAGAGCGTGGTCAACTACCTCGTGCAACACGGCATTGACAGAGAACGCCTCACTCCTGTCGGCTACGGAGAAAAAAAGCCCAAAGTGGTCAGCAAACGCATTGCTGCCTCTTACGATTTCCTTGCCGAAGGCGACACGCTCACCGAGGCCTACATCCTGGCCCTCGACACCGAGGAAAAGCAGGAAATATGCAATGCCCTCTGTCGGCGCACAGAGTTCAAAGTGCTGCGCACCACCTACAAACTATTTGACCCACAGCCTGCTGCGCCAAAGCAGGAAGCCACGACTGAACCCCAAGAGGAGGAAAATAACGATTGACGCAAACCGCACAGACGGTCAGGGCACTTGAACGTGGGTTCTGCAAAAATGCCTGAGTGGTTTTTGCGTTAATGGCAACGCAATCAAATGCTTTGAATAAGAGGAGTGTCTGTTCGGCATATATCGAAATACAGAGCGCACATTAAACGGTTAAAAACCGTTATAAAAAAGGTTGCGCCACCCAGAACCGAGCGGCGCAACCTTGACAGTTAAGTGTATTCCTGTGTTTAATTGTTATTTAATCTGCATCATATGGCCAATACTTGAGCACAACGTGGGCCACACCATCTTGGTCGCAGCTGTGTGTTATGTAGTGTGCGGCTTTCTTTACGGGCTTTTGTGCATTGCGTGTAGCGCAGGAAAGTCCGGCCAGACGCATCATCGGCAGATCGTTGAAACCATCGCCGCAACAAATCAGTTCCCCTGCGCTTCCGCCAACCTTGTCCAGCAGAAATGCCAAAGCATCTGCTTTATCAATGCCGGCCGGAACTACCTCCAATAGAAANTTTTCGCTCCGATAAGCACAGAGTTGACCTGCAAAATATTTGTTCAGGCGACGCTCCAAATGCCATAGACGCCTTGGTGCGCCGGAAAAGAGGCACTTGTGCTGCAATTCCGTAATGGCCTGCACGAAACTCTCTACTGCTATGTATGGCATTCTATTGATGGCGGCAATGTGCTTCCCCCATTGATTTGTCGCGTCTTCGCAGACAATGCTGTTGCCTCTGTACCCCATTATGTTGAATCCTTTTGTAGCAAAGGCGGCCAGCCGGGGAATGAGTTCCATCGGTAATGTCTGCTGTTTGAGGGGGCGGGATGCAGCACAGTCCCAAATGAGGCTGCCGTTGTAGGCGATAATGTAACCGTGGAAACGTGGCAATTGCAGTTGTTCGCTATACGGAAGAATACCATAAAGTGGGCGCCCGCTTGCCAGTATGATTGTCAGTCCGCGCTCTTGGGCATCTACAAGTACGCTTTGGGTGGCGGCCGTAATCCGTTTGTCGCTGGTAAGAAGCGTACCGTCGAGGTCTGTAGCCAGAAAGCGGTACATGTCAGTCTTCTGTTAGCTTGAGGATGAGTGTGGTGGCGCCGATGGTGATGATGGAACCGTGTTGCAGACGGATGCGATCCTGGTTGCGCAGTATTTCGTTTCTGTAGAAAGTGCCTGTGCCGGATGGCGCATCGCGAAGGATGTACTGTAGTTCTCCGTTCTTGTCACGCTGCACCCGGATGATGCAGTGCCGTGTATCAACGCTTGGATCAACGGTTTCGATGGGCTTGTTGATTGACGTACCCTGTACATAGCGCCCGAAAATGTTGTCGCCCATCTCGAGCGAAATCTCCTGTTTGAAATGGAAGGCGTTCTCCACGACGATGATGGTGCCAACATCTGCCACATGTTTCTTTTCTTCGTCTTCGCTGTTGTCGGATGTCGGGCAGGCGTTTCCGTTCGGTAGGCGAATGCCGAATTGTTTGTTGCAANTGCTGCATACAAAGACGAGACGTTGACCTGGCTGATAGCGTGTCTCGTCAAAAAGGGTATAGGTATTGCATTTCGGGCAACGTACTTTCTTCATGGTCAATAGTTCAGTTCATAGTGCATCGCTTTTCGGCTGACGCTTTTGGTGAAAGCGCAAATCACTTTATTGTTATTCACGAGGATAACGTCATGGTGTCGGTGCTTGCTGCTTTTTGCAAAAGTAGAAGTTCTGTGGGGCCGACTTCGGCCTTGAAGTTAAATATGCTCAACGTGACAAAAACACCGTCCGAAGCTAATTTATGGCGCTGTCCATAATTGTTTCAACGGTCTTGTCCTTGAATTTGCAGGGCCAGACATTGGCAAATTCCTGGCTATTCTGCCGCATCTGTCGTATTTCGGCATAAGCCGCATCTTTGCTTTCAAAACCGGGAATGATAACGCGTGTCATGCCGTCTATGTTGCAGGCAATGGCTTTGTAGCCCTTTTCCTGAAGCTTGACAGCGTAGTTGACAGCGCTCTTTACGGGGATGGCGCTTGCTATGACGATGGAGTATCCTTCGACAAGTGACATGGCAGAACCCGGCGTAACGTTTTCTTCGGTTGTGGATGTAGGCACGGCCTCTTCTGTTTGTTCTGCTGAAGACTGGCGGTCGATGTCAACCGACGTTTCCTCACTTTCCGTAGATTTTGTCTTCTGCTGGTCTATGGGAAACACTATGGGGGACAAGAGTAGCTCGGTGTCAGCCTTCTGTCTTTCGCCAATAGTGGCCGGAAAGTTGAGGGGAGAGGTGAAGATGAAGAAGAGTGCTGCCGAAGCAGCCACGGTGGCGACATAGTTGAACAGTCGACGGTTGATGCGGATGATGATTGTATTGTCATCGCCATCAACGGCTGTCACCTTGGTGGTGCGTCGGGAGTGATACTTGTCGCGCTGCTGTCGCGTCTCTAAAGAGAGTTTGTCAAAGCCAATAGCATCCAATCCGTAATACGCCGGAGAAGCTATCCCCGACTGCATAGGCATGAAACTGACGCTTCCGCTTTGGGCGTCGTAGAGAAGAAAACCCATGCTACCTATGCCGACAGTCCCTTCTTCGCGCAGTGTCTGCTGGAGTTCGAAGGCATATTCCGAGCATGCCATGCGTGCTTCCTGCAAGGTGAGATTATGCGTCTTTGCAAGCGACAAAGCAAAGGCATCACCCTCTTCCAGCTCATTCTGGCAGAAAGAAACGCTACGATAAGGGGGCAAGAATATGCCCTCCTCATCCACGCGTCTGCTTGGCATCTCCCTGACAGTAAATGTTCCGAGTTGGGGGACGCCCACCTCACTGTTGCCAAGGAGCATGTACTCTATGTGTGTAGATAGTTCAATCATGACCGCAAAGATACGACAAAAGGGCGAGAGGCCAAAACTTTCCAGCCATAATTTGCTGACTTTTTTCGAGCAAAACTTTAATGCTTCACTTACTTGTCGGCTTTAATCTGCTCTGCAACATCGGGTTTAATCTTGTAGCATTTGTTCAATCCTTTAACCACGTCATTCGTGATGTTGTACTTAGGATTGGAGATGAGCAGGTTGTCTCCGGCTTTGACCATCACATAGTCATAGTGCTTTGATTTGTTGTATCGGTTGAGGAAAGACTGTATGCTGTCGCGGGCCTCTTCGTTGATGCGCGCCTGCTCCATGGCGAAGTCATTCTGGAGGCGTTCGGCAAGGGCAGCCAAATCGCTCTGCTCCTTTTGTACTGCAAGTTGTGCACGTTCCAATTCGTCGCGTGTAGTGAAGCCGTTACTGTCGTACTTCTTCTGCACGGCTGCGGCATGATTCTCAAGTGCCCGCTCTTTCTCAGCCAGCGTTTTCTGGATATTGTTGCCCTTGCGGGTAAGCACTTCGCTGTAGTCTTTGTAGAGCTGGTACTGATTCATCAGGGAGTCCAACTCGACGTAGGCAATCTTCATCCCCTCGGTTGCGCAGGACTGTGCATCGTCTGACAATGGTTTCTCTTCGCTGTTAGCGCCGCAGGCAATGATTAGCATGGTGGCAGCCAGTATAGCTGCGCTGTACAAATACTTTTTCATATCTCGTATATACATTATATATTATTAGCTTGTCTTTCCTTCACACGCAGTGGGTTCTTCTTTCGCTCCATACGGTCCATGCTCTGCACGCAGTGTATACCGCGCGCACGCATTGCCTTGCTACCGCTGATATGTGTGCCGGCAAAACGGCTTCCCGGCTTTAGAATCATCTTTATACACAAAAAGAGGACAGAAAAACCAACAATTCCGAGCGTAAAGAGTGCTGCTTTCAACATATTTTACTACATTTGCAACTGCAAAGGTATAAAATATGAATCTAACATCCAAATAAATCATGCACGAAAACATNCTCCAGCCTGCAAGCGTATTCAAGTGCTTTGCGCAAGTGAACAAAATACCCCGTCCCTCCAAACAGGAGGAGCAGATGATTGACTTTCTGCTGGCTTTTGGCAAAAATCTCGGACTNGAAACNCTCCGCGACGAAACGGGTAACGTCATCATCCGCAAACCNGCCACCCCAGGAATGGAAGGCCGCAAGACGATTGTTCTGCAAAGCCACATGGACATGGTGTGCGAGAAGAACAAGGACGTCACATTCGATTTCACGCACGATGCCATACAGACTTACATAGACGGCGAATGGATGAAAGCCTGCGGCACCACTCTCGGTGCTGACGATGGCATAGGTGTGGCTATGGAAATGGCGCTGCTCGAAGCCGACGACATTGAACATGGTCCGTTGGAATGCGTCTTTACGCGCGATGAGGAGACAGGCCTTACGGGTGCAGAAGGAATGCAGCCCGACTTCATCAAGGGGNGTCTNTTGGTNANTCTCGACAGCGAGGATGAGGGGCAAATCTTCGTGTCCTGTGCCGGCGGATGCCGTACTTTTGCCCAGATGCCGTATGAAGAAGAGAACCTGCCCGCAGGCTTCTTCACCTTTTCGCTGAGCATCAAGGGGCTTACGGGCGGACACAGCGGTGATGACATTGACAAGAAACGTGCCAACGCAAACAAGTTGCTGGCACGCTTTCTCTACCTCTCACAGCAGAAATACGACCTGCGTCTGATTGACATTCAGGCGGGCGGACTTCACAATGCCATCCCACGCGAAGCCTGGTGCATGTGTGCCATTCCTTCCAAGGACAAGGAGCNNATCANCATAGNNTNGAACNTATATCANTCNNATATAGAAGAAGANTANAGNCTCACGGAGAAGAGTATTCGTTTCAGCCTTGACAGCGAGACGCCTGCCGCCACTGCCATTGATGCAGATTGCAGCCATCGGCTCATCATGGCGCTTCAGGCAGTCCACAACGGCATCCTGTCCATGTGTCAAGGACTTGACCTGGTGGAAACGAGTAGCAATCTGGCCAGCATCCGCAAGAACACGGAGACAAAGACCATCGACATTAACAGTAGCCAACGCAGCAGCATCTATAGCGCCCGCATCAACATGGCCAACACTTTTGCCGCTGTTTTCGAATTGGCCGGTGCCAAGGTGACAATCGGCGAAGGCTACCCCGGCTGGAAGATGAATCCCAACAGCGACATCCTGCGCATTGCCGTAGAGCAATACAAGGCGCTCTTTGCCAAGGAACCCATCGTGCGCGGCATCCATGCTGGATTAGAGTGCGGACTCTTCAGCGAAAAGTTTCCGGGCATGGACATGATAAGCATGGGGCCGACGCTTCGCGGCGTACACAGTCCCGACGAGAAACTCCTTATTCCTACAGTCAAAATGGTATGGGACCACTTGCTCGCCATTCTTAAGAACGCTCCCTTGTCATGAAATCAAGCTCTCTCCTGCTTTCCCTCCTTGCGCTCATTGTTGCCGCGTGCTCCGACTACGAGAGTTTTTCCGATAGTCCGAACTTTCGGCTGACCTTTTCCACCGACACCGTTGCCTTCGATACGCTCGTCAGCACCATCCCGAGTAGCACCAAGACTCTCTATGCCTTCAACCGTAACGCCGACGGAATGCGCATCAGCAAGGTGGCACTGGAGGCCGGAGCAAACAGTTTGTTTCGCGTCAACGTGGATGGGCGCAGTCTGGTGGACGGCCAGTGGCAGGACTTCGAAGTACTTCGGGACGACAGTCTTGTGATTCGCATTGAGATGACTCCGCCAAGGGCAAACTCTAACGAGCCTCTCTATTTCTCCGAGAAGCTCCACTTCACGCTTCAGAACGGAGCCGTTCAGACTGTAGTGCTGAGCGGCGGCGCTATTGACGCATACATACATAAAGGCATTATTATCGATACGGACCAAACGCTCTTGACCGACAAGCCATACGTCATCTATGACTCTCTTTACGTCAAGCCGGGCGCTACGCTGACCTTGACCGAAGGCACCACGCTGATGTTCCACGACAAGGCAGCGCTCAAAGTGCATGGCAAACTGGTTGTGAATGGTAGCATAGAAAAGCCCGTAGTGCTACGCGGCGACCGCATGGACCACATGTTCGACTATCTGCGTTATGACAATACCCCCAGTCGCTGGGAAGGTATCATTGTCGATCAGAAGAGCCAAGGCATAATGCTCACACAGTGCGACCTGCACAGCGCACGGTTCGGCATCATCTACGAAGACACTGTTTCCGCTATCATCGACCAGACAAAACCCGTCATCACCTTAGACGGCTGCATCCTGCACAACATCGGCGGCAACGGTTTGTACATCAAGAATGGCGTCAGCCATGTCACCAACACCCAGATTAGCAACACGCTTGGCAACACGGTGGAACTTGATGGAGGCTCGCACACATTCATCTATTGCACGCTGGCCCAGTTCTATCCCTTCATCGGCAATCATGGCATGGCACTGCGTCTGGCAAGTTGCGAAGATGGCGGCAACTATGGCATGTTGCACAAAGCGCACTTCATCAACTGCGTCATCACCGGCTATGGCAACGACGTCATTCAGGGCGAAAATATCGTGACGGACACATATACCTGCAATTTCCTTTTCCATCACTGCTTCATCAATACGCCCGCCGATACGGACGAGCATTTCGTGGACTGCATCTTCGACCAAGACAAAAAGGGAGATGAAGAGAAGAAACCACTTCGACAGGACAACTTCGTGCTCTTCGACACCGAGAATATCCTGTACGACTTCACGCCGAAAGAGTCGAGCGCCATCCGCCACCTTGCCGATACGGCCTATCCCGGACTGCCAACCGTAGATCGCAGGGGTATAAGCCGCCAAGGTGAAGAAGGTGCCGACGCCGGCTGTTACCAGTATGTGGCACAATCCGCCAAGGAGGAAACGCCATGAAGAGCATACTCATTGTGGTGGGCAAGACCGCCGACAAGCGTTTCGATGCCATCATACAGGAATACATCGACCGCATCGGCCACTACATCCCCTTCTCCCTTGAAGTCATCCCCGAACTCAAGAATACCAAGGGGCTGAGCCGAAATGAACAAAAGGAGCGTGAAGGCGACCTTATCCTGCGCAACCTGCAAAGCGGCGACTATGTGGTGCTGCTTGACGAACATGGAAGTCAGCGCAGCAGCATGGACTTCGCATCATGGATGCAGAAGAAGCTGACGGCGGGCCCAAAACGGTTAGTATTCGTTGTGGGAGGCCCCTACGGCTTTTCGCCTTCCGTACATCAAAGGGGGAATGAGGAAATCAGTCTCAGCAGTATGACCTTCTCACATCAGATGGTGCGCATGCTCTTCGTGGAGCAGGTATATCGCGCCATGACCATCTTGAACGGCGAGCCATACCATCACGAATAAGCGCCTTACGGCGCAATCCAACCGAAAATTGACACATTTAACAGATTATTATGCTTACAATAGAAGAACTCAATGACAGACTCATTGATCTGTCTTTCGCCGAAGACATTGGCGACGGCGACCACACCACNCTTTGTTGCATACCCGCCACGGAGATGGGCGAGAGCAAACTGCTCATCAAGCAAGAAGGCATTTTTGCCGGTCTGGAGATAGCCAAACGCGTGTTCCACCGCTTCGACCCTGACATGGAGATTGAGACCTACATAGAGGACGGTGCACACGTCATGCCCGGCGACATTGTGATGAGCGTGAAAGGCAAAGTGCAAAGCCTGCTCCAGACCGAGCGTCTCATGCTCAACATCTTGCAGCGCATGAGCGGCATAGCCACTATGACACATAGATATCAGCAGGCGCTCATCGATGCAGGCACCAAGACACGCGTGCTCGACACCAGAAAGACAACGCCTGGCATGCGTATGCTCGAGAAGGAAGCGGTCAAGATAGGTGGCGGCATGAACCACCGCATCGGGCTCTTCGACATGATTCTGCTCAAGGACAATCACATTGACTTCTGCGGTGGAGTCCACAACGCCATTTCCCGTGCCAAGCAGTACTGCAAGGACAAGGGCAAGGATTTGAAGATAGAGTGTGAGGTGCGCAACTGGCAGGAGCTGGAAGAAGCACTCGCCGAGGGCTGCGACCGCATCATGTTCGACAACTTCACACCCGAGGAAACCCGCAAAGCCGTGCAGTTGGTGGCCGGTCGTTGCGAAACAGAGTCAAGCGGTGGCATCACTTTTGAAACGATGATACCCTACGCCAAGGCGGGTGTCGATTTCATTTCGTTCGGCGCACTCACACACAGCGTCAAAGGCCTCGACATGAGCTTCAAGGCAGCAGGCAGCGACAAACTCATCGTCAAATAACACACTCACACACATTATATCATGAACAGAAAACTCCTTCTCACGCTCGCCATCGCACTGCTTGCCGCATTTCCCGCGATGGCATGCACAAACTTGATAGTAGGCAAGAAAGCATCTGCCGACGGCTCCGTCATCGTCTCATACAGCTGCGACAGCTACGGCGCATACGGTGCGTTGCAAGTGATTCCCGCCGCCGATCACCCCGACGGCACCATGCACCCCATATATCACTACGAGACCAACAACTATCTTGGCGAGATTCCGGAAGTGCCGCACACCTACGGTGTCGTTGGCTTGATGAACGAGTTCCAGCTGACCATACATGAGACCACCTTCGGCGGACGGGCCGAATTGGCCGATACCATCACCGGACTCATCGACTACGGTTCGCTCATGACCATTGCCCTGCAACGTGCCAAAACAGCTCGTCAGGCCATCAGCGTCATGGCGGAACTGACAGAAAAATACGGCTACGAGAGCGAAGGCGAGAGCTTTACCATAGCTGATCCCAACGAAGTGTGGGTCATGGACATGATTGGCAAAGGCCCCGGTCGCAAGGGTGCCGTATGGGTTGCCGTGCGCATACCCGAAGACTGCATCTGCGCCCACGCCAACCAAAGCCGCATCCGTCAGTTCCCCTTGAAGGACAAAAATAATGCCCTATATGCCAAAGATGTTATCAGCTTCGCACGCGAGAAGGGCTATTTCAGCGGGAAAGACACCGAGTTCTCGTTCTCGGCGGCCTACGCCCCAACGAATTTCGGTGCGCAGCGCTACTGTGAGGCACGCGTATGGAGCTTCTTCAACCGATGGGCTGACCGGGACATGGACCCATATCTCCCTTACGCCATGGGTGACACGACTGCCGCTCCCATGCCCCTCTACGTCAAGCCTAAGACGCCGCTCAGCGTGCAGGATGTGAAGAACATGATGCGCGACCATTACGAAGGCACGCCGCTGGCCATGACCGATGACCTCGGCATGGGCGCGTGGGAAATGCCCTACCGCCCTACCCCGCTCAGCTATGAAGTGGATGGTCAGACTTATTTCAACGAGCGACCCATTAGCACGCAACAGACATCGCATGTATATGTCAGCCAGATGCGCGGCTGGATGCCGGACCACATCGGCGGTGTAGTCTGGTTTGGCAACGACGACACCAACATGGTGCCCCTGACGCCCGTCTATTGTTGCACGCAGTCGGCNCCGGAATGCTATGCCGCCACCACGGCGGATGCCTTCCATTTCTCTACACGCTCCGCTTACTGGGTGCAGAATTGGGTCAGTAACATGGTCTATCTGCGCTACAACATACTCTTCCCCGAACTACAGGCTGTGCGCGATCGGCTTGAGGCCGACTTCAACTCCCTACAGGATGAGGTAGAGAAACAGGCCGCTGCNATGGGGCAAGCCGACGCAGTGCGGCATCTCTCAGCCTACAGTCACCGCACGGCNGCATCCATGATGGACGAATGGAACCAGCTGGCGCAGCTCCTTGTGGTNAAATACAACGATATGGCCGTTAAGCGNCAGANCGAGAACGGCCGGTACGAGAAGACTCCGGGCGGATGCCCTCGTCCCGTGGAACGTCCCGGCTATCCTGAACGCTTCAAGCGTAACGTAGTGCAACAGGCAGGCGGCCGCTATCGACTGCCTTGAAGGAGATAAATCAGAATGCCTCTTCCGTCATCGTATTAAATGACGGAAGGGGGAAATATGATTCAGGGGCCGTTCTGAATGACATAAACTTTCGTCATTCAGANCGGCCCCTGAATCATGCTTGTTTTCACCAGCAAGGCGTGNAAGAGAGCTACGGCTGNCCGTCCCGGTGCGGCNTATGCTGTTGTCCGAAACAGCACGCTGTGGCGCTTATTGCAGCGTGGCGTAGTGTTTTGTGCGGCATGTCGTGTGGCCCGATGCAACAGGCTGTATCATGAGCCGTGGCACGTCAACGCAACCTGTCCAGCGAACGGACGAGCAATTCATCCTTGAGGATGGCCCTGAAG
>WFLX010206480.1_pt1 | contig 17194 bp, 25 predicted proteins | sample 4967041 | NCBI WGS metagenome assembly WFLX01 (sample SAMN12857096, study PRJNA449069) | gut metagenome | isolation source: stool from male and female vole | host: Microtus ochrogaster | place: USA:Florida | collected 2017 | reverse complement strand
TGTCTGACAGGCTTACGACGGAGCGACGTTCTCCGCCTAACGTGGGGCGACGTTCATAAACAGGGCGAGTTTACCCGAATCATCTTCCGACAGAAGAAAACGAGCGGACAGGAGTATCTCGATATTTCTCCACAAGCGGCTGAACTTATGGGGAAACGAGGTCTCCCCGACGAACACGTCTTTACCGACATTCATTCCCCCTCTTGCACGAATAACACTCTCAAACTGTGGGTGGCAAAAGCGGGAATCAATAAGACGATTACGTTTCACTGTGGGAGGCATACGTTCGCAACTCTTATGCTCGACATCGGGACGGACATTTATACGGTGTCGAAACTCCTCGGGCATCGAGACCTCTCGACGACGCAGATCTACGCAAAGGTTATGGATAAAAACAAACAGGCGGCAGTCGCCTCGATTCCGACGATTCTACCACCTGATATAACTCCGAAAGAGGAGACGGGTCAGGAATGACACTCCGACAGGGAGGACGCTAAACAGAGGTGTCCTCCCTGATTTTCTTTTTACGAGACATAATCTCTCCACGTCCCGTTAAGAGCCATTCTGCCGAGACGTTGTATTCCTCGACGAGATAGTTCAGCCACGCCGTCTGAAAAATGTCCCTCGACATATCTTTTTCGAGCGAGTTCAGATTCCAACGATTTATCTCGAACTGTTTTGTAAATGTTTGCTTGCCTCTGATTTCTCCGAGAGATTTCAGATGATAGAGAGCCTGAAAGAATCGGGCTATTATTTTCTGACTGTCCTCTGTTTGCATACTCCTGTCGATTTAGCGATTGCGGCGGCGAATCTCGTCTCTATTTCCTGTTCACGAGCGTTTGCCTGTATTTTCCATTTGTCGAGCGTCTCGGGGCTATAAACAGGTGTTCTGCCGTTCCTTACAGCCTGTTCGTATTCCCTCAGTTCATCGGGAGACATCACGGGGATATACTTTTCGATTTCGAGGATAGCCTGAACCTGAGCAAACGCCTCCCGTTGGAGATTGAACAGTTCTCCGATTTCGAGCATATCTCCCTGACCGAGCAGTAACCACCGTCCGCTGATTTCAGGGAGTTTTTCTAACAAGGTTACGACGGGTTTAATCCCGAAATTCTCACCCCTGAGGAGTTTGGCAAGATACTGAGGCGTCCACCCTAAAAGAGCGGCGAAATCAGTCTGTCGCCCTCCTGTCTTATACTTTATTATTTCGAGCAGTCTGTTATTCATTTGAAACGGGTGTTACGTTCATATTGTCGAGAATATATGTCCCGAGGAAAATGCTCTCAGGAGTTACTCTGTGGGCGAGGAATCGGTTTACTCCGTCCCATTCGTGTAAAACTCCGTCGATGTGGTAACGTCTGTTTCCGTCAAGTTTTGCTGCTGTCTGAGAATCGACACGACCCAAAACGCACATTTCTATCGGTGTTATAATATACTTATGCGCTCCGCTTTCGTCGTCAATCTGAGAAACACACCCGACCGCCGAGAATAGAGCGGAGGTCGTATCGTTGTTCTCGAACAGTTCCTCGAACTTAAACTCTATTCCGTTCAACAGTTCAGGCGAGTTCCCGATAGCGGAACGCCCGAGAACCTGAATCGAATCCCGAACGGCTCGTTTTGCAATATCGTTAGAGGCGAAATTGGGGTATTCAGAGACAAGCCTATCGACATAATCGNCAGCNAAGTTTTTTTCCNNGNGAGNNGAACAGGCGGAAAGAGCGACCGCCAGCGCAAATAATATCTTTTTCATTTCACTTAGTATTTAGGAATGATTCTTTGAAATTGTCCGAATCCGACTATCCGACAGCGGCACAGGTTGCACCGTCGTCCTGTCGGGCAACTGTTTTTTCTTTTTCTGCAATCTGATTTTTTAGGAGGGAAATCAGGTCGTCGATTTGGCGGTCTCGGGCGGTCAGGCTCGCCGCCTGTGCCTCGATAACCGCCCACACCGACCGAGGAATCGAAACCGAATCGTTTTGCCCGTTCAGGCTATCGTCGGAGGCGGTTTTGAGCATATTTCCCTCGCCTGATAAAATCCAAACATCGTTTATATTTTCATCAAGAGAGCAAAGTTTTTTCACAAACTTTTCAGATAGAGGGACTTTGCCGTTCACTAACTGAGAGAAAGAGGATTTTTGATAGCCCAACAATTTAGCGAGGGCGGTTTCACTCTCTGCAATCTCCTGATATATAAGCCAATTTATGACTTTTTTGATACGTCTCGTTGTTTCCAATATTACTTAAAAAATGTTAAAGTATAAAATTTGTTGCGATTTATTCGTTCCGAAATCCAAACTTTGTTTATATTTGCACTCGGTTACGATTTAATCGACGCACAAAGATACGAAATCGGAGAGAAAATCGGAAATAAACCAATAAGTAAAATCGGAAATTTAACATTTAACAAAATTTCAAGATATGAAATCGACCCCAGTNTTTAAGACTGAGTGCCAAACCGAAAGAGAGAAAAGGGACTTGGCAATCTACAACNAGTATCAGGAACTCGNATCGGTCGAGGGACAGAGCCGAACCCTCGTCGTGNANCACCTGATGAAAAAGTATAATANCCACTCAGCGGGGACGGTTTACGTTATCCGTCGCCGTGTCGAGGAACGCTTAAAGAGGGAGGAGGAAAAGATATGAAAATAACCCGCACAAGCGTGATTCAGCACGCTATCCTCTACGCTCTGTTCTCTGTTGGCTTTTTCGCATTCCTATTCCTTGCGGGAGACGACGACCCTATGAATCCGCTCCCTCTCGGAGAATGGTTCACAATCAAATTATGCGCTGCCGCCGTTATCGGTCTTTGCGTTCTGCTGGGGAAATACCTCTCTCGTAAAGGTCTTCTCCCTGAAATCGACGACCCCGAAATTTAATGATTATGGAGGCAACAGCAATCAACGAGATAAACGTCAAACTCGACCGAATCGAGCGTCTGACACTCTTAGCGGCGAAACCTGTTCTCGACATTCAGGAGGCGGCTCTGTTTACGGGATTCAGTCTCGGACACCTGTATCGCCTGACGAGTAACAAAGAGATTCCCCACTACAAGAAAGACCGAAAACTCTATTTCAAAAAATCGGAATTGGAGGAATGGATGCTCGATAATAGAATCCTGACGAATCAGGAAATCGACGCACAGGCACAATCCTATGTTTTAAGGCATTAAGCAACCCAAATATAAACAANAAACTCCACGAAAATGGAAAACGAANTCATCGAAATCAAACAGGCGGAGGTTANCTCCNNAATCNATCGGGCGGAGGTCGATATTCAAATCGCCACTGCNAAGCNGTACCCCCGAGACCTGACCCGTGTTCTGAACACCATCGCCACCTATGCGACAATGGACAAAGAGACCGCCGAGGACTGTTTTTACGTCCTCCGTCGCAAGGACAAAGACGGTAACGATTCCGTTATCGAGGGACTGTCAATCCGTATGGCAGAAATCATCGCCTCGGCTTGGGGCAATCTCCGCATTCAGACCCGAATCGTCGGGAACGACGGGAAACAAATAACGGCTCAGGCAATGTGCCACGACCTCGAATCGAACGTCGCCGTCTGTAAGGAGGTCTCCCGTTCAATCCTGACGAAAAAGGGCTACACCTACTCTCAGGATATGCAAATCGTTACAGGGAACGCAGCCTCCGCTATCGCTTTCAGAAACGCCGTCCTGTCGGTTATCCCGAAAGCCGTAACCAAAAAAATCATCAACGAGGTTAAGGAGGTTGCGTTGGGTCAGTCAATCGACCTCGAAACGAGCCGACAGAACGTCCTCGCCTATTTCAAGAAACTCGGCGTAACTCAGGAGCAAATTTTCCTGTATGTCGGCGTGAAATCTCTCGACCAAATCGACAAACAAATGATTTTTGAACTCCGAGCCACAGCGACGGCAATCAAGGAGGGAACGACCACAGTTCAGGAGACGTTCGTCAATCCCGAGAATGCCGCTAAGGCTCAGGATGCGGTAGATAAGAAAGCGACGACCGCTAAGGACAAAGCCGCCGCCGCTATCGCTATATCGACAGGCGCAGCCACCCCACAAATCGAAACTGTCGAGGCTGAGGAAATCGACCCCGAGACAGGAGAGGTAATCAAAACAAAGAAATCAACCAAAAAATAACAGACTATGCAACCCACAGAAAAAGACATCATCAAGGCGTACAACGTCGCAAAAGAATCAGGAGCAGACAGCACCTGCAAAGTTCTCGAAACCCTCTATCCTGACGTGAATTTCACGCCTCAGGACAACCGCCCCGTAACCGAGCGTATCAAGACGTTCGAGGACGCAGTCGAGGCTCTCGGAGAGGAGCATCCGTTCGTCGTCGCATATCGAGCAATCGAGGACATCGACGAATGTTCAGGCGACATCGAGGCTTACCTGAAACTCCGAATCATCGTCGCCGCCCTGAACGAGGGCTGGGAGCCAAAGTTCACAGAGGACGAATGGCGTTACGTCCCCGTTCATTTCCTCTACACAGACGAGGAACTCGCCGACAAGGACGAGGAGTGGAAACGAGACCGCTGTCTGATTCCCACAGGCGACTATGTAACAGAATATGCGGGTCTCGCCTATGCGNACTCGGATGACGCCCCCTCGGATACGAATGCGAACTTCGGCTCTCGCCTTTGCTTAAAGAGCAGCGACCTCGCCACGTTCTGCGGAAAACAGTTCATCGAGTTATGGGCTGATTTTTGGCTCCTCCGCCGCTGATAAACCGTTCGGGAGGGTAACCCTCCGTTGCTCTCCCGAACTCCCCGTAAAATCAAAATTTAATCAAAATAACAGACAATGGACACAAAAGCAGAAAAAGCAATCGAAACCCTCAGCAAATGGGCTGAGGAGGACAGCGAGAACAGAGCGATTATTTGTATCGCTTTCGAGAAACAATCAGAATCCCGAGAGGGTGTTCGGGTTCAGGTTCAAGCCGAGCAACAGAGCATGAATTTCGGTCAGAGGCAGAATTTAGTTCTCGCTCTGACGACCGCTCTTTCAGAGAATGACAAAGCCCTCGCAAGGCTCGTCGGTTTAGCCGTTGCAACACTCCAAAACAGAAATTTTAATTCAGCAGTACAAAAATGAGTAACACAGTAATTCGCCCGAAAGACAGAGCCGAGTGGCTCAAAGTAAGAGAATCAGGAATCGGTTCGTCCGAGGTTGCGACTATCGTCGGACTGAACCCGTGGGAAACCCCGTATCAGTTGTGGAGACGCAAAGTCGGTCTCGACGCTCCGAAACAGGAGAATTTCGCTATGAAAGCGGGACACTATCTCGAAGATGCGGTTGCTCAGTTTTGGCACGACGAGACGGGTCGAGACANCATCAAAGCCTCAGCGGGGGATTGGATTATCCGAGACAACGAACGACCGTATCTCCAAGTCTCTCCCGACCGAACTTTTTGGCTCGGGGAAAGCAGATCGCCGAGCGAGAAAGGAATCCTCGAATGCAAGACGACCCAAATGTCAATCGACGGAGACGACCTCCCGAAACATTGGTTTTGTCAGGTTCAGTATCAGCTGGGCGTGGCGGGCTATCGGACAGGCTCTCTCGCTTGGCTCTGTTCAGGTCGAGAGTTCGGTTACAGAAACCTCGATTTCGTCCCCGATTTCTACGGGTGGCTGATTGAGGAGGTCGAGCGTTTTTGGGTCGATAACATTCAGGGACGCAAAGAACCCGCAGCGACGAATGTCAGCGACGTAGTCCTGAAATTCAACCGCCACACCGACGGGAAAATCATCGAGACCTCAGAGGAGATTTTCGAGGCTTACAAATCCCTGAAAGAGGTGCGCCGAGAACTCGACTCTATCGAGGCTCGAAAATCCGAGTTGGAGGACAAAATCAAACTCGCATTCGGGGACGCTGAGGGTCTCAGTTTCGGAGGTCAGACAATCGCAACGTGGAAAGCCCCGAAAGCCTCGACCAAGTTCGACGCTAAGGCATTTCAGGCGGCGCATCCTGACCTCGCCCGAGAGTTTACAGTCCCCTCTCAGGGAGCGAGACGATTCCTCCTCAAATAACCCATTCAGTCAATCGGTCGTATGATAGTGATTTCAAACAAACAGCGAGACGACATCGTCCGTTACCTCGACCTCCTCTGTCAGACTTTGCTGGGGACGGACACTCGGACAACGCAGACGAAACGCCTTGCCCGAATCCTGTCAAAGAGGCTCGACGCTAAAACGCCGATTTCGTCCGACGAATTGACTGATAAGTTAAAAAATCAATCGCAAATAAAGTGGTTACGAAATAATCACACTAAATTTGCAATAACCGAAATAGACAGAATGATAAAATTCCAACATATTCGCTCCGTGAATGGGCGGGAACACCGAAAGGATTCCCGACGCAACTGTTATGCGTGGTTAGCCCTGAATCACGGAGCATTTTTTTGATTATGATAACACTCAGGGAAAATCAGCCCGAACCGATACAGAAAGCGATTCAGTTTTTTCAGGAGAAAAAGCCGAAACCGAGCCTGATAGTCCTCCCGACAGCGTGGGGAAAATCAATCCTGACAGCGTTCGTCGCAAAGAACACGACAGACCGTCTCCTCGTTCTCCAGCCATCGAAAGAACTCCTCGAACAGAACTATCGAAAATACTGTAACCTTTGCGAGGTTTTCGGGTGTAATGCGGGAATCTATTCCGCCTCGTTCGGACGACGGGAAATCGCTCAGATAACATACGCCACAATTGGTTCTATCAAAAACCTCGGAGAGACATTTAAGAGACACGGGTTCACGAAAATGTTAATCGACGAGGCTCACTTATACCCCCGAGAGGCTGACAGTATGCTCGGGAAATTTCTCAAAGAGAGCGGGATTACCCACGTCCTCGGAATAACTGCAACGCCCGTCAAATTGCAGACCAATCGAGACAGGGACGGTCAGTCCTATTCAAAACTCGTTATGCTGACCTCCCGCTCTAAAAAGGGGAATTTCTATAAAGACATTATCCACGTCGGACAGGTTCAGGAAATGGTTCGTCTCGGCTTTTGGTCTCCGCTCAAATATGAGGAGAAAGGGTTCGACGACAGCCTCCTCGTTTTCAACAGTTCAAAGTCAGAATACACCGAGGACAGCGTTCAGCGGGCTTACGACGCTAACGGAGGAACGCAGAGTATCATCGACGCTCTCGACAAGCACAGCGAACGGAAACACGTTCTTGCGTTCGTTCCGTCCGTCTCTGACGCAATCTCCCTCTCGGAGAAATACCCGAACTATGCCGTTATCTACGGCGAACAGGACAAACGGGAGAGAGAACAGACTGTCGCTCGTTTCAGAGCGGGCGAAATCCGTGTCCTGTTTAACGTCCGAGTTCTCTCGACAGGTTTCGACTACACGGGAATTGACTGTATCGTTCTCGGAATCTCGACTGCCTCTATCGCATTGTATTATCAGATTATCGGTCGAGGAACTCGAATCGACCCCGAGAAAACCGACTGTCTGATCTGCGACCTCGGAGGAAACGTCTCCCGTTTCGGACACGTCGAGGACATCGTTTTCGAGAAAGGGAAACTGTGGAGAATGTTCGGTTCAGGAGGTCGTCTCCTGTCAGGAATCCCAATTCACGACATCGGGAAATACAGCCGAGAGGACACGAAAGCAATCGACGCACAGGCGGAACAGCCTATCACGATTATGCCGTTCGGGAAACATCAGGGCGAGAGAATCGCTGATATACCCCTGAATTATCGTCAATGGATGATACGGGCGTTCGATTGGAATCCTCGGAACGAGAAACTCAGGAAATCAATTTTGGCAACAATGTAAACAGGCTCAGACTATGGCTCGACCGAATAAAAACAACGCCGAGTATTTCAGCCACGATGCGGATATGAGGAACGACGTAAAAGTCAAAGCCCTCCGCCGTCGGTTCAGCCACACAGGATATGCCGTGTGGAATTATATACTCGAAACTCTGACCGATACCGAAAATTTCGAGATTGATTTTCGGGAGGTAAACAAAGAACTCCTCGCCGCTGACTATGACGTTTCGGTTCAGGAATTAGACGACATTGTCGAATACGCCTGTCGAATCGACCTCCTCCAACTGACAGAGGACGGGTCGGTTCTGTTCAGTGCCGCCCATAAACGCCGTTTCAGTCAGTTATTGGAACGGCGGGCGAAACTGTCCGAGGCGGGCAAAAAAGGAATGGCGAAACGGTGGTCGTCGAGCAACTCCGATATAACAGACGATAAGGAGGTTATAACATCGGATAGCAAAGTAAAGGAAAGTAAAGCAAAGGAGAGTAAAGTAAAGCAAACAGAAATAAAATATCCTTATCAGGATATTGCCGACCTGTGGAACTCTATCTGTTCAACTTTGCCGAAAATCAAGTCAATCAACGACAACAGGCGACAGAAAATCCGCCTCCGTCTTGCCGAAATGTCGGCGGACACTCCGACAGCCTGTATCGACCGTCTGAAAGAACTGTTCGAGCGTATCGCCGCCTCAGATTTCCTCTGCGGTTCGAGCGCAAACGGTTGGACGGCGACGTTCGATTGGGTGTTCGAGAACGGCAAGAATTGGGTTAAAATCATCGAGGGCAATTATGACAACGACCGAGGCTCTCGTTCTGCGGCTCTCAGAGCCTCTCAGACGGGCGCAAATCTCGGAGTGGGTGAATATATCGAACAAGGGACAGGACGGCGCACATACGGCTCAGGACGAGCCACAATCCCCGCCGACGCTCCCGCTCGACCCTCCGACAGACATTCTTGGGACGCTGCCTCTAAAACTTGGATTCTGATATGAAACTGAATTGGGACAAATACGGAATCGACGCTCCCCGAGGTGGCTCAGGAAACAAGAAAGTTTTCTGCCCTCAATGCCATAACGAGCGTAGAGATAAGAGGGACAAAAGTCTCTCTATCAATCTTGCGACAGGCGAGTTTCATTGCCACTATTGCGGATTCAGCGGATGCGCCGCCGAAAAGGATTCTTGGGAGCGAGAGCGGTCGTGGCACAATTACGCTCCTATCCGCCGACAGAAACCCGTCTATAAAAAGCCTCAGCCCCGTCCGACTGTTCCTCTCTCGGCTAAGGCTCTTGCGTGGTTTAAGTCGAGAGGTATATCTGAACAAACCCTCGCCGCTCTGAGAATCTCTGAGGGTCAGGAGTGGATGCCTCAGAAGAACGGACAGGCGAACACCGTCCAATTTAATTATTTTCATAACGGAGAACTCGTAAACACAAAGTTCAGGACGGGCGACAAATGTTTCAAACTCGTATCAGGAGCAGAACTCCTCCCGTATAACATCGACGCTATTAAGGGGGAGAAAGAATGTATCATCACGGAGGGCGAAATGGACGCTCTGTCGTTCTATGAGTGCGGTCGGCATGACGTTATATCTGTCCCGAACGGAGCGAACGCAAATCTCGACTATCTCGACGATTATATCGAGGACTATTTCGACGACAAAGAGACGATTTTCATAGCCTCCGACACTGATACGAAAGGGGTTCTCCTGAGAGACGAACTCGTTCGACGTTTCGGGGCTGAACGCTGCCGAATCCTCGAATACGGAGAGGGGTGCAAGGACGCAAACGAACACCTCCAAAAGTATGGTCGAGACAGTCTCCTCGCTTGTCTCGCCTCCGCTCCTGAAATCAAATTGGAGGGTATTTTCACGGTCTCGGATTTTGAACAGTCTCTCGACGCTCTGTTCGAGAACGGTATGCAAAAGGGAGTAACAATCGGACACGAAAATTTCGACCGCCTCTGTTCGTTCGAGACCAAACGCCTCTGCGTCGTTACAGGTATTCCTCAGTCGGGAAAATCCGAGATCATCGACGAGATTCTCGAACGACTGAATATGCGTTACGGCTGGCGTGTTGCCGTGTTCTCTCCTGAAAACGCTCCTCTCGCCTATCACGCCTCGAAACTGATTGAAAAGTTCACAGGCAAGAAATTCGACAAACAGCACCTCACGTTCGGGGAGTATAAGCAGGTCAAAGAACACCTCGAACAGAATTTTTATTTCATATCTCCCTCGGAGAATTTCAAACTCGATACAATCCTCGATAGAGCAAAATATCTCGTCCGCCGTCGAGGAATCAAAATCCTCGTTATCGACCCGTATAATCGTCTCGAAAGCGAACAGGGCGGACGGAATGAAACTCAGTATATTTCAGAGCAGTTCGATAAACTGACGACGTTCGCTCAACTGAACGACGTTCTGATTATCCTGATGGCTCACCCGACAAAGCAACCAAGAAACAAGGACGGAGTAATCGAAGCCCCGACCCTGTACGATATAAGCGGATCTGCGAACTTTTTCAACAAAACGGATTTCGGTCTCGTCGTCCACAGGAACAGGACGGACAATACGGTCGAGGTTCACGTTCAGAAAGTCAAGTTCCGACACCTCGGAGAGTGCGGCACGGCTCTTTTCAAATATAATCTCAACAACGGACGATACGTCCCGTTCACGAACGGCGCAGAGCCTGTTTGGGATAACTCGAACCATATTCAGGAGGAGTATCGCAGACGGGTTATGGAGGCGGAACAGGCGGCGACGTTTGATTTCGACCCGTTCGGCTATCCTGACGGGGAGGAGGTTCCATTCTGAATAATTCCAAAATAACAGCAATATGAAAGAATTTAGACTAAGAATCCCGACCTCGTTTTCTGAGGCTCGGCAAATCATCAAAGAGAGAACAGACAGCCGCCTCAGGCATAACCAAACCGTTCTGAGGGAGTTTGCTCAGGAGGTTAGTAATCTTGCGAATAACGGTTATTGGCGAAACGATATTTCCTCGGAAATGAAATCGATAGTTTTTGACCTCAAAGGCTCGTCGCGATTACAAGCCCTCCTGTCGAAATATGTCTCAAAAATCAAATAACAATGGGCGAGAGAATCCACCACCGCTGCCGCTGTCTCGACAGGAATTTCACTTTCGAGGAGTGGTGCGCCTATCTCCGAGAGAATCCCTCGGGAGGAGTAGTCCTGACTGTCGGGAATTTCGGGTTCAACATAAACGACGTATGTCTGACACCGAACACACCCGTAAAACTCGATAAAAGAATCTGTGCGCTCGAAATCAGGACGGCTCAGTCCCTGAACGGACGTTGGAGTTACGGTATCGACCTGTCGCTCCATTCTGAGAGCAGCTCACACGGAGCGAGGTACATCGACGACACCTCCGAGGGATTCCCGACAGAGAANAAGGCGATTTACGACGCTCNCCTGTNTTCCGAANGCANAACCCTCAGAAAAATCAAAGAGACCGAGGAACGGGGCGACAGAGCCTCCGACGATTTCGACGAGGACAGTCCCCGAGAGCCGAAAGTCTCGGCGGTTCTCTCGACTATGAGAGCGTTCCTGAACGAGATTCAGCGATATAAACAGTATTATGACCCCAAACAATTAAGTCTATTCGATATATGAAAACTTTCGTAATAACTCTGTCGAGTGTATTCCCGACAACACACCCGAGAAATGGCAAAGGAACGGCGTTCGCTCCCGCATTCAGGAACGGACAGACCTGTCGGAAATGCAAAGATAATAACCCAGCCCTATGTTTGGGCGATTGCTTTTCAGTCCGTAAGATTCACACAATACGGGCGAACTTTCCGCTGTGGGAGAAAAGAATCGCTCAGATTCGGAACGGCGAGGCGGTTCTGTCAATCCGTCAATGGACGGGCAAACCCTATCGGAGTAAACAGACTGAAATCGCTCGACTGTCAGCCGAGGATGGGGTCGGGATTCAACGGCTCGACCTGTTCGACCTTATGAGACCGACGACCATAAACGGAGAACAGGTCGAACTCCCTAATCTCGCTCAGAACGACGGTCTCAGTTTCGACGATTGGTTTAATTGGTTCAAAGGTTACGACCTCTCGAAACCCCTCGCTATCATTCATTTCACAAAGTTTCGATATGGCAATGATAAAGATTAACGGGGTCGAGTTTCAGGAAAAACCGAGACGCTGTTACGAGTGTCCGTTCTATTCGAGCAGCGGTTCTCGTCTCGCTCCCTCCTCCAACGGATTCTGTCGGCTTTTCTCTGAGAACCACAAATCATACATCAATACCCCGAAACGCTGTCAGAAACTTTTTAATAAGGCTTTCAGATACCCAGAGGGGTCAGAATTGGTAATCGTCGCAAACACGGAGGAGGTATGAAACAGCCAAACGGAAACGGTCTCGTCGAGATTAACGGCTCAAAATCCGCTCCTGAGCGGGGTTTCAACTGTATGAAACTGATTATCTATCTGACAGAGGACGGAGTAACAGAATGGGAGGAATGGCACGGCGCACACCTTAAAGCGGCAGCGGGTCAATGCCCCTATACAGGACGCTGCCCTATTCACGCTCGGAGCGTCGAGAAAATCCTGAACAATCCTCGAAAGCCGCTGCAACTAACACTATTTTAACAACCTTATAACGACGTTATAAAATGAATAATATCAGAATTAGCCCTGACATAGTCGAGGGCATCGAAATCAGACTGACTGACGGTCAGCAGTACACTCTCAGGGGGAAAGACACCCTCGGAGAAATCGACAAAGAACAGAAGGCGATTTTCCTGTTCGATAACGGACAACTCTATCAGGGACAGTCAGACGGACAGGTGGACGAGGAGGGCGATTTCCCTCTGTTCCGTCCCACATCAAAAGTCGGGATAGCACTCCCGTTCGGTCGTCTCGTCGGCTGGGCGTATCTGAAAGAGAAAAGAGACCCGCTCGTCTCGACCCGAGAACTCCTCGGAAAACTCGCAGAACAGGTCTCTCAGGATTTCGGAATCGACCTCCTCTCTGTCCGATTCAAAAGAAACGAGGAGGGGGAACTGACCGACATTCTCCTCAGTTACGACGAGCGGTCAGCAACAGAATCAGAGAACGGAAACCCTCAGCCTGAGGGAGAGCGCAAATAAATCGAACAAAAAATCAGAAACAAAATCGTAAAAATTATGGCAAATTACGGAATCCGAATCGACCTCCTCAAAGTGAGAGGAGCGTTCATGCGAAACCTCAAAGGACAGACAGCGACCAAACGCTGCCTGATTATTCCTGTCGATGAAACCGACGGCGTGTTCCTCGGCGAAAAGGGCTGCTATCTCAACCTGACGGCAATCGAGATGCAGAACCCTCAGTTCAACGACACCCACTGTATCAAACCCGACATTCCCAAAGAACAGCGGGAGGCAATGTCCCCCGAGGAACAGAGGGCTATCCCCATTCTCGGCGGTCTCCACGAAATCAAGGTCGAACAGGCTCAGATGAATGTCAGCGGAACAATCGGACGAGACGCATTCGCCGACGGAGACGACCTCCCGTTCTAATCTCTCTCAAACTCTCACTCAGGCGACGCAAAGGCGTTCAGGTCGGGGGTCTAACAGCCCCCGATTTCCTGTGCGCTCCATTGCGCCTCCACAATCGACGAAAAATTTATGGATAACCAATCTAACCACAGAAAGCCTAAAGCCCGTAAAACGGAAAATTCTCCAAAATTAAGGGACGTTTTTACTGTCCTCTGTCAGTCCGACCTCCACGTCGAATGTCTAAAGGAGTTCAAATTCCACCCCCGCCGCCGTTGGAGGTTCGACTATGCAATCCCCGAGCATAAAATCGCAGTCGAGGTCGAGGGCGGAGTTTGGACGGGCGGACGGCACACCCGCCCTCAGGGTTTTCTCGGCGACATCGAAAAGTATAACACCGCCACTCTTATGGGGTGGAGAGTGTTCAGAACGACCCCGACAGAACTCGTCCGAACGGCGACCCTGAAACTCCTGAAAACGGCAATTTCGGGCGATTTTGACCCCGAAAACGACCTTTTTTCGCTCAAAATGTGATTATATTGTAATCATTTCGCTACCTTTGCAGTATCATTCAAAAATCAGGCAAAATCAATGAAAACAGAAATCGTCAAACTCTCACAGGTTCAGGTAAACGAATCGAATCCTCGAACCATAAGCAAAGAGAAATTCGAGAGCCTAATCAGGTCGATTCTCGTTCTCCCAAAAATGCTCAAACTCCGCCCTGTCGTAACGGACGATTCTCTCGTCGTCCTCGGCGGGAATATGCGCCTCCGCTCACTTGTGGCAATTTCCCAAATGTCCCCTGCCGAAATTAACTCCTCCCTCAATAAGTGTTCGGGGTACGCTCAGAAAACAGAGGCGGAACGCTCAATGCTCAGGGATTTTTGGCGGGATTGGGTTCAGAACCCGACCGTCGAAATCGTAAAAGCCTCGGAACTCTCGGAGGCTGAACAGCGGGAGTTCATTATCAAAGACAATGTGGGTTACGGCGATTGGGATATGGATATGCTNGCAAACGNATGGAATCCCGANGAANTCCAAGATTNGGGCGTGGNTATTNNGTNNANCGATTCANGAGAAAACGGTTCTCAGGGAGGCGGAAATAGCGGGAGCGACAAGCCCGACCACCTCTCCCTGAACGACCGTTACGTCGTTCCCCCGTTCTCAATCCTCGACACTCGTCGAGGATATTGGCAAGAGCGCAAAAAACAGTGGTACGCCCTTATAGGCGATATGGGCGAGAGCCGAAACGACACTCTCGTTACGTCGCTCGAAATGAAATACAAAGACCTCTATCAGCGGACGAAACACCACAGGAAAGAACTCGGAATCTCGTTCAAAGAGTACATCGAGAAATATGTCCCTCAGGAGGAACTCGAAAAAGAACAGTCGAAAATCGTCGCTCAGGGGGTTTCTATACTCGACCCCGTCCTCGCCGAGATTGCCTGTCGGTGGTTCGGAACAGAGGGCTGCAAGACGTTCGACTGTTTTGCGGGCGATTCCGTGTTCGGATATGTCTCGGCACACCTCGGGAACGAGTTCGTCGGGATTGAACTCCGCCCTGAACAGGCACAAATCAATAACGAGCGGGTCGAGGGAATGTCCGCACGATATATCAACGACGACGGACAGAACGTCGGGAAACACCTCGAACCCGAGAGCCAAGANCTCCTGTTCNNCTGTCCTCCATATTTCGACCTCGAAAAATACTCAGACCTCCCGAATGATGCCTCAAATCAGGGGACATACGAGGAATTTATCGAGATTCTCCGTAACGCTTTCACGTCGGCGATTGGCTGTCTCAAACAGGACAGTTTCGCCGTGATCTGCGTCGGCGACGTTCGGGACAAACGGACGGGAATTTATTACGATTTCGTCGGCGACGTGAAACAGATATTCAGGGACGGCGGAATGCTTTTCTATAACGACATCGTCCTGATAGAAATCGGGGCGACCGCCGCAATCAGAGCCGCCCGATATATGGANANNCGAAAGGTCGTCAAGATGNACCAAANCGTCCTCGTATTCTACAAAGGCAATCCCAANAACATCAAAAAGAATTTCCNNAAANTTGAGTATGNAAGCGAAGATTTGGAATTTTTCAGAATGGATTCAGGAGACGAATCCGACGATACTCAGGACAATGTTTGACGATATTCTCCGCCGCTCGGGGTTTAACGTGCTGAACGTCTCGGAACACCACTTCCAACCTCAGGGATATACCGCCCTGTGGCTTTTATGCGAGAGCCATTTTGCCGTTCACACGTTCCCCGAGTTCGGTCGGAGTTATATCGAACTGTCGTCCTGTAATCTCGAATACTATCAGAATTTCCTCAACGAAACCAAACAGTTATGAGTAAGGCACAACATCAGAAACAGAATCAGATTAAACAGGCTCGTCTCGAAATCGTGGCGCAGCTTTACAAACGTGGATGGACACAGCGTAAGATTCAGGCGGAGGTTATGCGACGGCTCGACCTCCCGACCTATTCTTTGAACACCGTCCACCGTGATATTCGACACCTCCTCGACGAATGGAGGGAATCTCGCCTCGACGATATGGACGACGCTCTCCAGCTCGAACTCGCTCGAATCGACGACACCGTTCGGGAATTGTGGGAACAGTGGGAAAAGTCGAAAGAGGACTACACCCGCACACAGATGAAACGACGGGGAATGCCCGCCACTCGACAGCCGAACGGACAGGTTACTCAGAATCAGGGTCAGGGTCAGAATACCGACCGAATCAGAACCCTCGTCGTCGAGGAGAAAACTCAAAACGTCGTCGGTCTCGGCAACCCGTCTTACATCGCAGAAATCAGACAGCAACTCGCCGAGCGTCGTAAACTCCTCGGACTTTACGCTCCTGAGAAAAAAGACATTCAGGGGAGTATGTCGTTCGCCTCTTTCCTTATGGAGAGCGGGGCGTTGGACGACGCAGAGCGAGAGGCGGGAATATTCGACAACGGAGACAGCCTCGATTAGCCTCCTAAGAGCCTCTCTGTGGCTTTTTATTCTCTCGACTGAGGGATTTATCCAATTTTGAAACAAAACGCAACAGCGGTCAAATAAACAGCCAAATTNTCAATGTCAAGACACGACGACATAATGCGAAAACGGGGGGTGGCTCTCCTGAACAGTTGGCGGGCGGATTGGAACAAATTCGTCCGAGAGGCTCTCGGCGTGAACCTCGACAAAGAGCAACAGGCGATTCTCTCCTCCGTTCAGCATAACCCGAGAACCTCTGTCTCCTCAGGAACAGCGAGAGGGAAAGATTTCGTTGCCGCCTGTGCTGCCGTCTCCTGTCTTTATCTGACCCCGATTTGGAATCGTCGAGGAGAACTAATCGAGAATACGAAAGTCGCCCTCACAGCCCCGACGGACAGACAGGTCAAAAACATTATGCTCCCCGAGGTTTCCCGTCTGTTCAATCGAGCGAAACGGCGGGGAATCATTCTGCCAGGTCGTCTCAACTCTTACGACATCAGAACCGACAACGAGGAATGGTTTCTAACGGGGTTCAAGGCGGACGAGCATAATCACGAGGCGTGGTCGGGATTTCACGCCGCCCATACAATGTTTGTGGTTACTGAGGCATCAGGAATCGCCGAGGACATTTTCAACGCTATCGAGGGAAACCTGCAAGGCGACAGCCGTATTCTCTTAGTGTTTAACCCGAACGTCCCTGTCGGTTATGCCGCCCGCTCTCAGAAATCCGACCGTTGGGCGAAATTCCGCCTGAACAGTCTGACAGCCCCGAACGTCCTCGCCCGAAAGAATCTGATTAGCGGTCAGGTCGATTACGATTGGGTCAAAGACAAACTCGACCTGTGGTGTTCTCCAATCTCAGAGAATGAGGTCAGGGACGAACTCGACGATTTTTTCTTTGAGGGTCGTTGGTATCGTCCCGAGGATTTATTCAGAATCA
>WFLX010239246.1_pt1 | contig 17208 bp, 19 predicted proteins | sample 4967041 | NCBI WGS metagenome assembly WFLX01 (sample SAMN12857096, study PRJNA449069) | gut metagenome | isolation source: stool from male and female vole | host: Microtus ochrogaster | place: USA:Florida | collected 2017 | reverse complement strand
CAATTATTGTTGCATTAGTAAAGTTATGGATTAATAGTTAAATTAGGATTAGGACACACGGCATCTCGCGAAGGATTTCGAGGGATGCTGGAAAAAAGGGATTCGTAGCGATACGAGTCCCTTTTTTCATTGGCCGGAAAGTATCTTTTTGGCTATTTTACTTGACTTTAGAGAAAAAATGTATTATCTTTGCAGTCGGTATTAACCCGCGAGACGGGCCATACGGAAAAATACGAACAATGAAGCCACAGAAAGAGGTAAAGATATCCAGCTGGGCAGCGCATACCACAACAGGCGTGAGCGTGACTCTCGCGTTGCTGACATTAGGACTGATAGCAATGATCTGGATTGCGGCTGCGTCTGAATCGCGCCGCATGATGGAGAAGATAGAGATCAGCGTAGTGATGGCCGATAATGTCGGCGATGATCGTGCTATGTCCATATGCAAAGCCATAGAAAGCACCCCATTTGCTCAGAATGTCAGATTCATTTCCCGCCAGGAAGCGCTTGAAAATTGGAAAGAAGCTACGGGAGAGGACCTTGAGCATGTGTTTGGCGTAAATCCTCTTTCCCCTGAAGTGGCTTTCACTGTGGCGGCTGAGTATTCCACGGTGAATGGAATCGCAAGCATAAAGAAAAGCGTATCGGCAGTAGATGGCGTAGCCGAAGTAGGGGCTCCCGACAGCCAGATGATAGCGACGATGAATTCTAATATCAAGAAGCTGACCATCGCCTTCATTGTCATCGCGGCTATAATGCTCATCATTTCATTTGTGCTTATTAGCAACACCGTAAGGCTCTCTATTTATTCTAAAAGATTTACTATTCATACTATGCAACTCGTCGGGGCTACCGACGGGTTCATTCGTCGTCCGTTTATCTCAGCCAACTCTATTGTTGGTGCTATATCCGGATTAGTGGCTGGAGCCGTGCTCTCCATAGCGCTTGCTGCCAGTGGCAGACTCGGATTCGGACAGCTGGAAGAGCTGGTAGATTGGAAATGGATGTTGGTCGTGGATTGCGGTCTGATGATTGGAGGAGCATTGATATGTGCTTTTGCAGCTTTAGTGGCCACTACGCGCCACTTGCATCAAGACTATAGCGAGCTTTTCAAATANANANNNATAACANTAGANNAATAATNTAGTTTATCATTTATCATNCGNNAATAAAGATGAAGATAAAGNTNCCNTCTCCNCAANCTGGAGACATAAAGAANGTAGAGGAGNNNCANCGTCCTTTNGGNCGCAGNAATTATATTGCNATGGCNGNNTGCCTNGCGCTNATNGTGATNGGNTTCATATTGATGGCNGGTCCNGGNAGTTCGGTAGAAGGAGGNTTNAATCCTGATATNTTTTCNNNNCGCCGCATAGTNATAGGTCCCGCTGTGACATTCATTGGGTTTCTTTTGATGGCTTTTGCCATACTGCTCAAACCCTCTAAATAATTCAAAATTCAAAATTCAAATTCAAAATTCTAATGGATTGGTTAGACGCCCTCATACTCGGCATCGTCCAGGGACTTGCCGAATACCTTCCGATTTCGTCAAGTGGACATCTCGTCATCTTCCGTGAAATACTTGGTCTTCATCTGCNAGGAGATGATGCCTTGCNGTTNGATGTGATTCTTCATNCANCCACAGTGCTTAGCACGGTCGTGGTGCTATGGNCAATGTTCAGAGGCTNGTGCAAAAGTTTCTTCNCTTTCAGCAGANACGACAATTTCTGGTATGTAATCAAGATTCTGGTAAGTTGCATCCCACTTGCAATTGTCGGATNCTGCTTTAAAGACCNTGTAGAGAGTACATTCACANGCAATCTGACTATAGTAGNCATATGCCTTCTTGCNACNGCGNNCTTGCTGNCCTTTGCACATTATANTGATCGCCTGATGAATGGCAAGATGGTCAGTGCGAAGCGCGGCCGCGACATAACATTTGCCGATGCTTTGACTATAGGTGTGGCTCAGGCTGTAGCAGTGCTTCCGGGTCTGAGCCGAAGTGGCACCACTATTGCCACTGGTATCCTTATTGGCGATAAGCGTGATAAAGTGGCTTCTTTCTCATTCCTCATGGTCATTATCCCTATTGTAGGAGAGGCTTTGCTCAGCATAAAGGATATAATTGCGGGGGAGGCAGCCGGTCAGACTCCAGTGTCGGGCACATGTCTGATTATCGGATTTGTGGCTGCTTTTGTGGTAGGTTGTGCTGCCTGCAAATGGATGCTCAATCTTGTGAAGAAAGGGAAGCTGATTTGGTTTGCGGTATATTGCGCGATAGTAGCTATTCTTTGTCTTATTTGGTAAGCCATAGTTAAGATGGATTTTATTTCAGGAGAAATCATCGGAATAGAGAAGCCCCTTGGCTGGACCTCATTTGATGCAGTAAAGCGGGTGAGGGGAGCAATCCAGNGGCGTCTTAATGTCAAGAAGTTCAAGGTGGGACACGCAGGCACTCTTGATCCTCTTGCNACGGGGGTGNTGATCATCTGCACGGGGCGGGCAACGCGCGATATAGAACGCTTGCAGAATGGAACAAAAGAATATATCGCTACCATTCGCCTTGGAGCCACCACGCCCAGCTTCGACCTTGAGACGGAAATAGACGAAGAATATCCCTACGAGCATATTACAGAAGATATGGTCAGGGATTTGCTTCCTCGATTCACGGGCCATATCATGCAGGTGCCTCCAGTATACAGTGCCGTTAAGGTAGATGGCAAACGTGCATATAAGTATGCGCGAAAAGGAAAGGAAGTGGAGTTGAAGGCAAAACCATTAGTGATTGAGGAGTTGGAGATGCTTCCATCTCAACTGCCGGAATTGAAACTTCGCATCGTATGCTCCAAAGGCACATACATTAGAGCACTTACAAGAGATATTGGGGCCGCTCTTGGCTCAGGGGCGCATCTGACGGCTCTTTGCCGCACAAGAGTAGGCGATGTGAAGCTATCGGATTGCCTGACAGTAGATCAGGCAGTGGAGAAAATCGCAAATTGCGAGCTGACATATCCAGACGACTTCAAGCTGAATGTAGCAGATTAAATATTAATGATTAAATACATAAGAAAATAAGGACCACTCTTTTATAATGAAACTCTCACAATTCAAATTCAAACTCCCGGATGCTCAGATAGCAATGCATCCATCAGAAAATAGAGATGAATGTCGCCTGATGGTGGTAGACGCCCGCGATGGCAGCATCAAGCATTGCATATTTAAAGAGATTATTAATTTCTTTGAAGACCAAGATGTAATGGTCTTTAATGATACCAGAGTATTTCCGGCTCGTCTGTTTGGCAATAAGGAGAAGACCAACGCTAAGATCGAAGTGTTTCTTTTGCGTGAATTGAATGAAGCCAATAAGTATTGGGATGTGCTGGTGGAGCCGGCACGCAAGATAAGGATTGGCAATAAACTCTATTTTGGTGAAGACGACTCGATGGTGGCAGAAGTGATCGACAATACAACGTCGAGAGGTCGCACTCTGCGATTCCTTTATGATGGCCCTCACGATGAATTCAAGGAGGCTCTGTATGCATTGGGCGACACTCCTCTGCCTGATTATATCACTCGCGATGCCGAGCCAGACGACGTAGATCGCTATCAGAATATATTTGCCACAAAAGAGGGAGCTGTGATGGCTCCGGCAGCCGGACTTCATTTTAGCAGGGAGCTCATGAAGCGCCTTGAAATAAAAGGGGTAGAGCGTGGGTTTATCACTTTGCATTGTGGTCGTGGTAATTTTCGGGATATCGATGTGGAGGATCTCACCAAGCATCGTATGGACTCAGAGGAGATGTTTGTGGAGGAGGATGTAGTAGAAATGGTCAATGCAGCGAAAGACCGCGGTTCGCGTATCTGTGCCGTGGGGACATCGACTATGCGTGCCTTGGTGACTGCCGAGTGCATGAATGGGCATTTGATGCCTTTCGAAGGATGGACCAATAAGTTTGTCTTTCCGCCTTATGATTTCACTGTCTGCGATTCAATGGTGTCTAATTTCCATTTGCCTTACAGCACTTTGCTGATGATGGTGGCAGCCTTTGGAGGATATGATCTTATCATGAAGGCATATGACATTGCCGTCAAGGAAGGGTATATGTTTGGTGCCTATGGCGACGCAATGCTGATACTAAGATAAATCTGATTGCATCATACTTTAAAACCTCGTCGCGGCGTCACCGCGACGAGGTTTTTATTTATATAATATTCATTAGATGTAGTTAACTATAATATTATTTTAAAGTTAATTATGCTTAATCAGACAATTTTTTTTATCTAAAAACTTGACAAACTCCCCAAGATGTATTATCTTTGCATCGTGTTTTTCATGGTATTAGATTTAAGGTTAGAGGATTAGTTGTCGTGAGACAATTATTCCTTTTTTTTATCCCCGATTGTATAGTTCTTATGAAAATATTTCTTTCATGATTTCCAACGACTTAAGGTTGTCGCTGCCAGGAAAATGAAATCCATAGTATTTTAGAATATAGTCAAGTAGCTCACTTCTCTCCTTCCCGGAGAAGCGAAAGAATCTGGCATTTGCAAAATTTATACGAAGAAGGGTAGGAAGAAAGGATGTCTTGATGGAGTCGAGTCGTATGCCATTAGGAGAAATTGCACTAAAAGGGAAAGCGAGAGTTCCAGATTTCATGTCAAACTCCATTCCTTCCCTGTATTCGCTGACGTCCGGTTGGACTCCCATCATGTAGGTCAGACTAACCAAAAATGTGATGTGGAAATTTGCAGCTGCTATGCGATTGTCAGTGGCGTCGAGTATTGCCATCGAATTAGCGATGAAGTCCCAGAGGCGAGGCTCTGAAGGGGCTTCTCGAAGAAGCTTTGTGAGGAACTCAGACAGAAACAAGACAACGGAAGACTTGAATGGATCATAATAGAGAGTTTTCCAAACNTTGATNGGGAGTATAGTCGATAATATATGCAGATCTCGNGTAGGGGATATGTTTGCTTCAGCCTCGATAATGCTCATTGGCTGAAGCCGCGCCGCAGTCTGCCTGCTGCTTTTCGAAGAGCCAGCAGGGGAGAGAAATGCCATGCGTCCACGTTCGCGTGTATAGATGCTCGTCACGTTATGGCGATCGCTGTGTTTGACAGTTCCTAATACTATTCCTGATATATGTTCTTTCATNCTGTAGNGGTGTTAGGAGNGAGATTTTGGNNTGGGTATAAAAAAAGATCTAACTCTTTTCACAAAGAATTAGACCGAAACCTTAATCTTAATTTAATACTATGAAAAACACACTTGCAAAATTAATGATAATTTTTGAAACTACAAATAAATTTACTAAAAATTTCAAAAAAAAATTGTTAAAATCAATTTTTAATCTGAAATCTCGTTATATAAGTGTTAAAATTGAAGTTGGTTTTGCATTTCAAGGTGCATTTCACTTGAATTCTCTAAGACCCAATCTCAAAAAATGTGGATATGAAAAAATATAACATTGCAGTAGCAGGCACAGGATATGTGGGACTGTCGCTCGCCACACTTCTTGCTCAGCACAACCACGTCAAGGCAGTCGACGTAATCCCTGAGAAAGTGGATTTAATCAATAAAGGCATTTCCCCAATCCAGGATGAATATATAGAAAAATTCCTTGCGGAAAAAGATCTGGACCTCGTTGCCACGCTTGATGGAGCAGAGGCGTATAAGGATGCAGATTTTGTGGTCATAGCTGCTCCTACCAACTATGATCCGGTGACAAATTTTTTTGATACCCACTGCATAGAGGATGTCATAGACCTCGTGCTTTCGGTCAATCCTGATGCTGTCATGGTCATCAAGTCGACAATACCGGTAGGCTATTGCAGGTCGCTCTATCAGAAATATGCCAATGCGGGGGTTGAAAAGTTCAACCTTATGTTCTTTCCCGAGTTCCTGCGTGAATCAAAAGCACTCTACGACAACCTTTATCCATCGCGTATCATAGCAGGCGTGCCAAAGGTGATTGAAAACGCCAAGTATGCCCATGAGAATGATGCAATTCTGAAGGTGACAGACATAAAGGCTATGGAGCAAGCCGCGCATACGTTTGTGGCTCTTTTGGAGCAAGGCGCAATGAAAAAGGATATTCCTGTGCTCTATATGGGTATGAAAGAGGCTGAGGCGGTAAAGCTTTTTGCTAATACGTATCTTGCCTTGCGAGTAAGCTATTTCAATGAACTCGATACATATGCAGAAGTCAAGGGACTCGACTCCAAAGCCATTATAGAGGGAGTAGGGCTTGATCCCCGCATAGGCTCGCACTATAACAACCCTTCTTTTGGCTATGGAGGCTATTGTCTGCCTAAAGACACTAAGCAGCTATTGGCCAATTATGCCGAGGTGCCACAAAACATGATGTCGGCTATCGTAGAGTCAAATCGCACACGCAAAGACTTTATCGCCGATCAGGTGCTTAAGATGGCTGGATGGTATGATTATACGTCCAACAATCATTTCCCACATAAGTATGGAAAGCTAAAGACGGAAAACGTCAAGCTCACCACCCCTGTCATTGGCGTATATAGGCTCACTATGAAGTCTAACTCCGACAATTTCCGACAGTCGAGCATCCAGGGAGTGATGAAGCGCATAAAGGCCAAGGGAGCTCAGGTGATCATCTATGAGCCAACACTTGAAGACGGCACTTCCTTCTTTGGAAGCACCGTCGTCAATGATCTTGAAAAGTTTAAGCAAATGTCTCAGGCCATCATCGCCAATCGTTATGATTCAGTGCTTGATGATGTGGCTGAGAAAGTCTATACGAGAGATATTTTCCGCAGAGACTAATCTGAATGCATAATGCATAATTCATAATGCAAAATTATTCGATGAACACTTCATTCGGATAGATTAAGCATTGTGAATTATGAATTATTAAGAGTAGAGGAAGCGTTTGATAGAGCGTTTTGGAGTCTTCTCAAATTCGTTTGGAATAAGCTGGATCTTTGAGATCTGTTCGTAAGGAGCCACCAATCGGTTGAGCTCCTTTCTTATTTCTTCCATCTTCTCAGTCATGTCTGCACTTGTGAGGTCAAACTTGTCGAGGGAAGGATAGTCCGGATAGACGATGGCNACAAGCTTCCCATCGCGTTCCACTACGAGCGACTCTGCCACGAATGGCATATTATTGAGCTTTGCCTCGATTTCCTCCGGATATATATTTTGCCCGCTTGCAGAGAGGAGCATGGTCTTGTTGCGTCCGCGCAAGAAGAGAGTGCCATCGGGTGTGCGGGTGCCCATGTCTCCTGTCTTAAGCCATCCTTTTTCGTCGAGTACTGCCTCTGTGGCTTCTGGATTGCGGTAATATCCTTTCATCACATTCACACCTTTCACGCAAACTTCGCCAGGGATATTCTCTGGATCTTCACTGAGCACAATTGATTCCATCGTAGGGAGTGTGCGTCCGGCACTGCCTGGGATGAACTCACGCCAGGGAGTGTATGAGATCAATGGCCCGCATTCCGTCATTCCATATCCTACGGTGAACGGGAATTTTATCTTGTGCAAGAAGTCTTCTACCTCATGATTGAGGGCTGCCCCTCCTACGATCACTTCTTCAAANTCCCCTCCNAANGCNTCTAAGAGCTTCTTGCGTATCTTCGAGTAGACNANATTNTCGAGCANTGGCACTGCAAGTGTCCATCTGATGGGACCTTTAGATATCATCGGGAGTATCTGGGTCTTATATATCTTCTCAAGAATAAGGGGCACGCAGATGATAAGATTAGGTTTTACTTCGCCTAATGCCTTCAGCAATATACGTGGGGATGGAGTCTTGTCGAGAATGGTGATATGGCTTCCTACTGCGAGGGGAGTGAGCATATCGAATGCGCAAGCATAAGCATGCGCCAATGGGAGGAAGTTGAGCGCGCGGCTTGAGCGGAAATGGAGTTTGCTATGTATTCCAAAGCATACATTTCCGGCAAGGTTTTCTCCTGTCAGCATTACACCTTTAGAAAATCCGGTGGTGCCCGACGTATAGTTGATTTCGGCGAGCTCAGAATTGTCGCGGTCGATATATTTCACGTCTTCCGGTCCGAATCCATTCGGATGGGCACGGTTGAAGCGACGTCGCGTCAGTCTGAAATGTCGTTTTATTTCGGCTCCCTCTGCTTCATATAGCACGTCGTGGCCCTTTAGCGAGAATACGGCTTTCACTTTTGAAAGGGAGTCAGGGTCCATTTGTTCCCAGATGGATTCCTGCACAATAAGCACAGAAGCACCGCTATGGGTCACGATGTGTCCTATGTCGATAGGATTGAACTCAGATAGTATCGGCACGACTACTGCTCCATAAGTGACTACACCCATATATATCTGCACCCAATCAGAACAATCTTTTCCGCATAGTGCAATTTTGTCGCCTGGCTTGATGCCTATGGCTTTATAGAATGTATGTGCGAGTCCTATGTTGAAAGCTAATTGCCCGTAGGTGAGTGTTTCCCCCTTGGTGTAGTCGGTAAGGGCAGGAAGATCCCAGTTTTCAGCGAAGCTTTTTTCGTAGATTTTAATGAAATTAAGTATTTCCATGGTTTAGTTTTAAGTTATGAGTTGTCAGTAATTATAACGCAGAAGACCGGGCTAAGGTTAGCTCGGTCTTCAATATTCTATGACAGAATGAATGTTTTATTCAAAGTTTTCTGCAATCGTGGCGGCGATATGAGCCATTTCTGCAGGATTAGGATTTTCAATCTTCTTTTTGAAGTCCATATCCCCTTCTGAAGAAAGAGGCACGAGATGGATGTGGGCGTGGGGAACTTCCAGGCCGAGAACTGCCTGCCCTACTTTCTTGCAAGGAATAGCTTTTTTAATGGCCTTAGCCACGCGCTTAGCAAACACTTGGAGGCCGGCGAGGGTCTCATCGTCAAGATCGAAAATATAATCTGTCTCCTGCTTTGGAATCACGAGGGTGTGGCCCCACTGCAGCGGATTGATGTCAAGGAATGCGTAGTAGCGCTCGTCTTCTGCCACCTTGTAGGAAGGGATTTCACCTGCCACTATTTTTGAGAAGATAGTCATAATTAGAGTTCGATTTTGATGATTTCGAATTCAAGCACTCCTACAGGAGCATCTACTTTGACAGTATCACCTACCTTATGCCCCATCAGGGCTTTTGCAATGGGAGTGGATGAAGCGATTTTCTTCTCAGCGAGATTTGCTTCATTTTCTGTGACGATTGTATATGTCATCTGCATGCCATTCTTGACATTTTTAATTGTCACTTTATTTAGAAGCCCTACTTCATCGGTAGTGATTTTGCTGTCGTCGATGATGCGAGATGAAGCTATAAGTTCCTTAATCTTGGCGATTTTCATCTCCAACATGCCTTGTGCTTCTTTTGCAGCATCATATTCTGCGTTTTCTGAGAGGTCGCCTTTGTCGCGGGCCTCAGCGATTGCGTTTTTGATGGCCGGACGCTGCGCCTCAAGTTCGGCAAGCTCAGCCATCTTCTTGTCATATCCTTCTTTGGTGAGGTAAGTAGCCATATCTTTTTGCTTGTTCCGGATAGGTCCGGGATGAATAATTTTCTTCTTGTTTATGTATGAAGAGTTTTTATAAGGGGTTAAAAAAGATGAGTCCCCTTTGTCAGCTATTATCAAGCCTCTAAAAGGACCCTCGTCATTTTGCTTGCAAAGTTAGCAAAAAAAAGTGGTATTTGCAAATTTAGGATGATTCCTTTTATTAAAAAATGTTATTAAAACAAAGGGAATGCCGGTTTCTGATGAAACTGGCATTCCCTTAAATATTTATCTCATTATAGTGCAGATTATGTGTCAATATTAGCATAAGTGGCATGCTCTTCGATGAATTCTTTGCGCGGAGCCACTTCCTCTCCCATAAGGACCGCGAATGTATGGTCGGCACTGGCTGCGTCGGTGAGTGTGACTTGCTTAAGCATTCTGTTTTCTGGATCCATTGTGGTTTCCCAAAGTTGTTCGGGATTCATCTCGCCAAGACCTTTATATCTCTGCAATACAAACTTATTGCGGTCTCCTCCGCAATAGCGGTCTACGAAAGCTTGCACTTGCTGGTCAGTCCAAGCATATTCAAATACGTTTTTCTTTCCTTTAAGTGTGCATTTGTAGAGAGGTGGCGTAGCNATGTANAGNTANCCATTNTCNATGATNGGACGAATNCGNCGGAAGAAGAANGTCATAAGGAGNGTCGCNATGTGGGCNCCGTCGACATCGGCATCTGTCATGATGATGATTTTGTTGTAGCGAAGTTTAGATATATTAGGCTCCTTGGAATCCTCTTCGGTGCCGATAGTCACCCCAAGGGCTTTAAACATATTGACAATTTCTTCAGATTCGAACACCTTATGCTCCATAGCTTTCTCCACGTTAAGTATCTTACCTCGAAGAGGCAAGATGGCTTGGAAGTTAGGGTTGCGACCCTGTTTAGCACTTCCGCCAGCAGAATCACCCTCGACGAGAAATATCTCGCATTCAGCCGCATCTCGGCTCTTGCAGTCGGCAAGTTTCCCTGGCAACCCAGCACCTGCAAGAGGAGTTTTGCGTTGCACCTTCATTCGGGCATTATATGCTGCCTGACGAGCGGTAGCTGCAAGAACTACCTTGTCAACAATGGCACGTGCCTGTTTAGGGTGCTCCTCGAGATAATTGCGGAGAGCTTCGCTGACNGCAGTCTGCACTACTCCCATCACATCATTGTTCCCTAATTTAGTTTTNGTCTGACCTTCAAACTGGGGTTCGGCAACTTTAACCGACACTACGGCAGTTAGCCCATCACGGAAGTCTTCCTTGGAAAGTTCAATCTTTTGCTTGTTGAGTTTATCGAGAAGGTTGTTGTCGTCAGCATATTTCTTGAGAGTGGCAGTTAATCCACGACGGAAACCGGTCAGGTGTGTGCCCCCTTCAATCGTATTGATATTGTTGACATAAGAATATATATTCTCATTGAATGAAGTGTTGTAGGTCATAGCCACTTCCACTGGAACACCATTACGTTCTGTCTTTAGGTCGATGATGTCTTCGATGAGAGGTTCTTTGCCTTGATCTATATATTGGACAAACTGTTTCAATCCTTCTTCGCTATGGAAACGTTCAGTGCGCGGATTTCCTTTCTCATCTCGGAAACGCTCATCAATAAGAGTTAGAGTGATGCCGGCGTTGAGGTAAGCNAGGTCNCGCAAGTCGGTTGGCNAGTNTNTCNTAGTCGTAGACAGTCTCCGTGAAAATAGTTGCGTCCGGATGGAAGATGATGGTGGTGCCTGTATGGTCGGTTTCGCCAATCACCTGGAGGTCGCAAGTAGGCTTGCCATAGGCATATTCCTGCATATGGATTTTCCCATCACGATGGATTTCTGCTCGAAGATAGTCGGAAAGAGCATTCACGCAGCTTACGCCTACGCCGTGAAGGCCACCGGATACCTTATAAGAACCTTTGTCGAACTTACCGCCGGCATGAAGCACTGTAAGCACAACTTCAAGTGCAGGCTTGTGCATTTTTTCATGCATGTCTACCGGGATGCCTCGGCCGTTGTCGTCGACACGTATGGAGTTGTCTTCAAGAATTGTCACTTTGATGTCTGACGCATACCCGGCGAGGGCTTCGTCGATAGAGTTGTCTACCACCTCATATACGAGGTGGTGAAGACCGCGGCCGGAGATGTCGCCGATATACATCGCGGGGCGTTTCCTGACGGCCTCAAGGCCTTCAAGCACCTGGATGTTGTCTGCCGCGTATTCGTGTTGCTGTATTTCTTCTTGTTCCATTTAGGATTTTTAAGATGGGGGCTTAATTTTCAATTATTTTTCTTCAAGAGCCTTGACTATCGAGGAGAAGATGGAGTCTACGTCACCAAGCCCATTGATCTGCATATATGAGCCTTTGCCTTGGTAGTGCTCTTTGAGGGGCTCTGTCTGATTGTGGTACACCTTGAGCCGGTTGAGAATTGTCTCAATATTGTCGTCGGCCCTTCCAGTCTCTGCGCCACGCTTTAGCATGCGGGCTACGAGCTCTTCTTCCGGCACTTCAAGTCCCACTACGCCGGTCAGGTCAGAACCGATTTCAGCAAGCAGTGTCTCAAGTTCAACAGCCTGTGGAATAGTGCGGGGAAATCCATCAAAGATTACTCCTTTTGTTTCTTTAGGAAGTGATTTGAGTTCTTGACGCAGGATGTCGATCATAAGGTCGTCGGGAATAAGATGACCTTTGCTGATATAAGAATCAGCTATCTTGCCGAGTTCAGTGCCTTCCTTTATCTGCTTGCGGAGCACTTCGCCAGTGGAGATGTGGTGAAGTCCATATTTTTCAATTATCTTTTCGCTCTGAGTGCCCTTTCCGCTACCAGGAGCACCGAATAGTACCAGATTCAACATGTGAGTATTGCTAATTGGATTGTCTGAATGGGTGTATAAAAATGGCTTAGTCTTCTTTGATGACGTAGATGTCTGGTATGTTGCGAGCCTTTCCGTCAAGGTCAAGACCATAGCCTATTATGAATTTCGGGGGAATCGTGAATGCGACGTAGTCGGGTGTGAATCCTGTCTGGCTGCTCACCGGCTTATAGAGGAGTGTGGCAAACTTTACAGATGCCGGATTTTGCTTCTTTAGGTCTTCAATCATACGGCAGGCTGTCAGGCCAGTGTCGACGATATCTTCAATGATGATTACGTCGCGCCCTTCAATGTCGTCGGTGAGGCCAATTATCTGCTTCACCGACCCGGTGGATGANGTGCCTTCGTAAGACTTATATCTTATGAAGGAGATTTTGGCATCATTGAGGCCAGTGGCGCGGATTAGGTCGGATGCGAAGACGAAGGCACCGGTGAGTACGCATAGGAAGATAGGGGCTTTCCCTTCGTAATCCTTGGCGATCTCGGCAGCCACTCGCTCCACTTGCAAGGCGATTTCTTCGCGTGTGAGGTAGGGGACGAAAGTGAGCCCGTCTACGATAACTTGCTTATCTTTTTGCATATGACAATAGTTTGTGCAAAGATACGANAAAATANNGACAATGCAAAATNAGAGAAGTGCNTTTTGCTCTCNTTTTGCTNTNCATTAGCTCGAAATCAGTGTCAATGGCAGTGACTTGGAATTCTGTGCGCCTGTTGATCTGGTCGGCGGCTTCCTGGTCTTCTTCTGATAGAGTCTCGATATATTCAGGCGTCAGCTCAATGCCTTCCTCAAATTGCGGAAATTCCTTGTTGATGCGCTTGGTGACTGTCTTTGGACGGCTCTTCCCATAGCCCACCCATGTGAGCCTGCTTGGATTGATTCCTTTCTCCACAAGATAATCCACTACACTCTTGGCTCTGCGTTCGGAAAGAGACACATTGTATTCCTCGCTCCCCTTGCGGTCAGTGTGGGCGCTCATCTCAATTGACACGTTGGGATTATCTTCAAGCATTACAGCCAACTCGTCGAGGGCTTCTTTCGATTCGGGGCGCAGGGTTGCCTTGTCGAAGTCGTAGAAGATGTTTTCCACTACGCTGGGTTTGGAAATGGATGCCAGGATGAAGTCGATGCCATATTCTGCGTCTTCCTCAGCCGAATCACTTTCAAACTCCACCTTTTGGTTGAGATAGCCTTTGGCTCCTGCCATCATCACATATTTCACGCCGCGTTGCAGATTGAAGCGGAAGCTTCCGTCGTCTCTCGCCACTTCCTTTTGGTTTGAGCCGTCGTTGCCTACTATTCTGATTATGGCATTGGGCACCGGTTCATCGTCTTTGTCTACTACCCAGCCGGCTATGCTTATCTTTAGGTCGGGAAGAAGAAAAGAATATATGTGGTCGTAGCCCCTGGCATCTCCACGGTTGCTGCTGAAAAAGCCGGATTCGCCGGGACCAAAAGTTATGCCGAAGTCATCGCCTGTGGAGTTGATGGGTTGCCCCATATTGTAGATGCTCCAGCGGTCGCCTGTTGAGTTCAATTGAGCCCTGAAGATATCAAGGCCTCCGAAGCCGGAATGTCCGTCGCTTGAGAAATAGAGAGTGGAATCATTGCGAAGATAAGGGAAAGACTCGTTTCCAGCAGAATTGATCTGCGGACCAAGATTTTCCAGTGATCCTCCACGTTCTTGAAGGTTGATACGCCATATGTCGAGCCCTCCATATCCTCCCGGCATGTCAGACGTGAAATAAAGGTATCTGCCATCGGGTGAGACAGCCGGATGTCCGACGGCTGTCACCGTATCGTTAAGGATTTCAAATTTTTGAGGTGCGCTCCAGGATGCTTCGCTTCGGCGAGATGTGTAGATTTCTACTGACGTGCTTGATGTCTCCGATCGTTTTGCCACAGTGAGATACATCGTCTGGCCATCAGGAGAGAATGAGATGATTCCTTCGTCGGCGTCTGAGTTGAGCTCTCCTTCTGCAGGGGCCGGACGCAACCATTCTCCTTTTTCATTTTTCTTTGCCATCCAGATATCGCCCTTCTTCATTCCTGTGATTTCCGATTTGTTGTCGCCTGTGGCCTTCTCATTGGTAGTGGTGTAATACAGCACGTCGTAGTTTTTGTCGAGATACATAGGAGCGAAGTCCGAACGTCGGGAGTTGAAGAGCTTAGGCTGTTTCACTACATATCTGCTTTTCGGTGCTTCTTTCGAGGATATCGCTATGTTGCAACCGCGTATCCCGGCTTTGGCTATGGGGTCGTCAGGGCGCCATTCAAGATATTTTTCATATTCAGTGATGGCTTGAGGATATTTGCCAGAAGCTTGGAGCATCTGTCCGAGGCGAAGATATATCACGGAGTCAGTCTGCCCATATCTCAGGGCATTCTGATAGGCTGCTGCAGCATTTACAGGGCGGTTGAGACGCTGATAGCACGTGGCAAGTTTATATGCCACCTCGCCACGCAAGGGGCGTTCTTCTGGTTTGGTGAGCCGGTTGTATATCTTGCGATACATGTTGGAGGCGTTGAAAAACTCTCCTCTGGCCAAAGTGTCGTCAGCATCAGAGAGCTTGACCGATTTGCAAGAGGGAAGAACCACGATAAGCAGCAAGATATACAGCGCAGTAAGGTATATATGTCTATTCTTAGCCATATAAAAAGAACGCATTCCGGGTGGCGTTTATTGTCGTACGTTAGTCAGTTGAGGGAGTCGGAGAGAGTCTCGAGGCATCTGCGCACTTCTTCGTCGGTCTTGAAGAGCTTTTCCTTGCAGATTTTCAGCAGTTCGAGTGCTCTTGAGGTCAGGCTTGCGAGCGAGTCTATGTCGCAGTCAGGACTCTGCATCTTGGCGGTGATGGCTTCTAATTCTGCAATTGCTTCTGAATATTTCATCTTTGTTTTTTCCATAATATGATTCAATGGGGTGAAAGTGAGGTTCAAAATTACACATAAAATATATATTATGCAAACGTTTCGGGATTCTTTCTTTCTTATGTCGCCTTTTTTTGTTAAATTTGCGCTATGAAAAAGATAGCAAGTTTCACAATTGATCATCTGACGCTCCTTCCAGGTGTCTACCTAAGCCGAAAAGATGTCACTCCCTCGGGCGATGTAGTGTCGACTTTCGACATACGCATGACTGCGCCCAACCGCCAGCCGGCACTCTCCATATCCGCACTTCATGCAATGGAGCACTTGGCTGCGACGTTTCTGCGCAATCATCCGGAATGGGGGAAGCAAATAGTCTATTGGGGCCCAATGGGTTGCTGCACCGGCAACTATCTATTGCTAAACGGCGACTATGAGAGTGAGGATATTGTGCCTCTTCTGAAGGAAACCTTCCGTTTTATTGCTGATTTTGAAGGTGAGGTGCCAGGCGCAAGCCCTAAAGACTGTGGCAACTACCTTCTCATGAATCTTCCGGAAGCCAAAATGGCCGCCCGCGACTATTTGAAGATACTTGAAGACCCTGAGAAATTAAAGTTAAAATACTAAAGACTAAATATACGAACAATGGCGCATCTTTCGCAGCGAGGCTTTGAAATGCCCGCATCTCCAATACGCCGCCTTGCCCCTCTCGCCAACGAGGCTTTGGCAAGAGGCACCAAGGTGTATCGCCTTAATATCGGACAGCCTGACCTTCCTACTCCTCCCCAGGCTTTCGAGGCTTTGAAAAATATTGACCGTGATGTTCTTGAATATAGCCCTTCGGATGGACTGCCATCTCTGCGTGCAAAACTGAAGGAATACTACCATCGATTCAACATTGATGTGGATGTTGACGATATTATAGTGACATGCGGCGGCTCTGAAGCAGTGCTCTTTGCTTTTATGGCTTGTCTTGATCCCGGCGATGAAATCATTGTCCCGGAGCCTGCTTATGCCAACTACATGGCTTTTGCCATATCTGCCGGAGCAAAAATTGTCTCTATTCCTTCATCGATCGACAAAGGCTTTGCCCTTCCCCCAATCGATGAATTTGAGAAACTCATCACTCCGCGCACAAAAGGAATACTTATTTGCAATCCAAATAATCCTACCGGATATCTCTACACTATAAAGGAGATGATGCAGATTCGCGACCTCGTCAAGAAATACAATCTCTTCCTTTTCTCTGATGAAGTGTATCGTGAGTTTTGCTATACGGGTGCTCCTTATGTGTCGGCTTTCCATCTTCCGGGGATTGAAGAGAATGTGGTGCTGATAGATTCAGTGTCAAAGCGCTATAATGAATGCGGCATACGCATAGGAGCACTGATCACCAAAAATAAGGAGTTGCGTGCCAATGTCATGAAGTTCTGTCAGGCTCGTCTGAGTCCTCCTCTCATCGGGCAGATAATAGCAGAAGCATCCGTGGATGCAGATCGTGAATACATGCTTGACGTCTACAATGAATATGTGGCGCGCCGCAACTTCCTTGTGGATGGCATCAATAAGATACCCGGATGCTATTCGCCGATTCCTATGGGTGCTTTTTATACGGTGGCAAGCCTGCCAGTGGATGACGCCGACAAATTCTGCGAATGGTGTCTTCGTGATTTTTCATATGAGGGTGCCACTGTCTTCATGGCTCCTGCATCTGGCTTCTACACCACTCCCGGAGCTGGACGCAATGAGGTGCGACTTGCCTATGTGCTCAATCGCGAGGAACTCGGCAAGGCTCTGGTAGTGCTTGAAAAGGCTCTGGAAGCTTATAATTCAAGACCAGAAGCCAAGGAGAAAAAGGCATAAAAAAAATTGATTGTCATCACGACAACCAATCTTCTGTTAACCTTAAAATCTAATACCATGAAAAACTCGATGCAAAATTAGTGATTATTTCCGAAATTATGTTGTAAAAC
>WFLX010096132.1_pt1 | contig 17210 bp, 12 predicted proteins | sample 4967041 | NCBI WGS metagenome assembly WFLX01 (sample SAMN12857096, study PRJNA449069) | gut metagenome | isolation source: stool from male and female vole | host: Microtus ochrogaster | place: USA:Florida | collected 2017 | reverse complement strand
CACTGACATCGCCGACCGCAGTTCCGACTTTGTCATGATATGCCTTCTGTCGGCGCTGGCGCTGATAGTTGCCAATCCAGCCTTGACACGTTTCTTCGACCAATATCAATTCGGGCGCGACGTTGAGAATATTTTCTCTAAATGGGAGTTGTGGACGGGAATCGCCGTAGCCATCGGGCTCTTCATTCTGTGCGACTTGCGGTTCCGCAACATGAAGTTCTTCCGGGGAATCAACGCAAGCATGTCGCGCATGTGGCAAGGCTTCAAGGTGATCTTCACCATGAAAGGGCGCTGGATGTATCTGTTTCTCACCGTCGCCATCTGGGTATGCTATTTCTTGAAAATCTATCTTGTTTTCTTCGCATTCCCCTTCACAAGGGAGCTCGTCAGCCATCCCGGCTATGCTTTCGGGCTTCTTCCGGGGCTTGTGGCGTTTGTGTTCGGGTCATTCAGCATGGCGATTCCGAGCAACGGAGGTCTTGGACCCTGGAACATCGCTGTCATGTATGCCCTCATGCTCTACGGCATAGGTCATACCGATGCCGCCGCATTCTCAATCGTGGCATGGGGCACGCAAACCTTCATGACTATCCTGCTGGGCATATTCTCGATGTTCTATACCGCAATCACCAAAAAACGGGCACATCCCGCCTCATAAACCTTGCGGTCGAGATGCCGCTCTCTCAGTTGTCTTTTATCTGGCGCAGGTACTCCGACGGGGTCACTCCCGTCTGTTTCTTGAACATTCGGCTCAGGTGCTGCGGATATTCCAGCCCTATGTCGTAAGCCGCTTCCGCGATTGTTTTGCCCTCCGCAAGCCTGTTCTTGGCTTGGATGACGAGGAAATTCCTGATGTGGTTCCCTGCGGTCTCCCCCGTGGAGCGTTTAATCAAGTCACCGAGATAATTGGGCGACATGCAAAGCCTTTCGGCGAGATATTGGATTGTGGGGATGCCGTGCTTGAATTGCATCCCCTCGGCATAGTATTTCGACAACGTGTCCTGAAACCGTGCCAGCACGTCGGTGTTTTCATGCTTTCGGGTGACGAACTGGCGGTTGTAGAATCTCTTGCAATATTTCAGCAACACGTTTATATACCCCACTATGATATCATCCTGCTCATTGTCGTGCTCCTCGGCGATTTCACGCTGAATAGCCTTCAGCAGCGACACGATGATGTCATGCTCCTCCTTGCTCATGTGGAGCCCCTCGTTGATGTGATAGTCGAAGAACGAGTATTCGCTGATAAGTTTTTCAAGCCTCGTTCCATGCAGGAGGTCGGGATGAAACAGCAGCGCCCAGCCCGAAATCGAAATCCTTTCTCCGTCATCCTCCTTACCTCCAATCTGCCCCGGCGACACGCACAGCAAAGTCGACTCCTTGTAGTCGTATTTGCCGCAGCCGTATTGAAGATTCACCGAAGCGTCGTCCCTGAGAAAGATGCCATAAACGCCATAATGATTAAGGCTGGAACGGATAGGGGAGATGTCATTATAGTCGATGACGCTCACCAGCCTGTGACGGTCAGTTTGACCGAGATAGGAACTATAATCGCCCGGAGAGTTGACTTTGAGTATCTTTTTCATATCGCAAATTTAGCAATATAATTCTGATTTTTAGCGCCGAAAGGTCCTTATCAGTGCAAGTGATACATTGTGCCATGCAATTGATACGTCCGGCTATGGCGGTGTCGCTAAATTTGCGCTATCATAAATTCAGAATGGCAATGACAAGCAAAATATTGATCTCCTCCGAGGTGTGCAACGATGAAGTGATCCTTTACTTGGCGGCAAGATACAAATGCAACCCCGCCGACATCATCACTCGCTTCATGCGGCAGGAAAAGATTGTGAAAAACGCTTCCCTTGAAGACGGCGCCGAGCGGATTGAAACGCCGCTGGAGGAAAACGAAATCGAAATATTGAGGGACATGCGCCTCAACCCCACTGAAATAGAATTTGTATAGCTGTTGACGCATTATTTATGCGGTCATCAGTCTTCCAATAGGTTAATAAACGATAGAATGATGGCGTCCGCCCTTATAAACAAAGGGTTGACGCCATCATAAATACATTGTCAAGCAGTGATTATTTTAGAAATTCACCCTGAATGGTCCGGCGACCGAATTGAAGAGGAGGCTTCCCCCCTGAAGATACTGGATTACGGCGTAGGCGCCGTTGCCTCTATTGTTTTTGCCGAAAGCTACGCGATGACGCGTGGCGCCCGTTTTCCAATCCATTCCGGTGACAACCCAACCGTCGTTTTCATATCCATTTACAAAAACCATTTCTGAAGGAACGCTGACCGAAGGAATCATGCTGATTGAGCTTACGTCAGGTCGGCACCACTTGCTGATCCATTTATTTTCCTTGACATCCCATCGTACGCACTCCGCTCCTTTTGGTCCGGGAGTCAACGGACCGATTGCCAACACTGCGATCACTTTATCATCTATCACAGCCGTGGCGGGATCAATGTTATTCACCACAAAAGCGTCATATCCTCCTGCAACCACCGACTGCTCGGATTGCACCCATTCCGTGCCCGCAGGTAAACCGCAAGACACCTCATATTGATTCGCAAGCCGAGGGTTTGACGGGTCGATAGGATTGGCATCTGAAGGGATATCATCTCTCCAGAAAGCTACAAGCTTCATCCTTTTAGCGCCATCTGTAATTACCACCAATTTATCTTCCTCATCTCCAAATCCCATCAAAGTAGGCGTTGAGCCAGTGCCATATCCATGTTTTATTGCCGGAGCTTCCGGTCCTCCGTCATATCTGGCTTGCCAGGCGCCATCCGATTCTATGTTGGAAAAATGCCCGTTATTGCAGATAACTTTCTACATCAGCCCATCTCCACCCGCTACAGTACTATTGCTTGCTACATACACACCGCAATTTTCGTCATTGGAGATTGAATTTGTCAGAATCTGGTCATCTCCCAATGGATAGGAATCCACTACTGAGGACAACCCTCTGTCCACGGTTACCAATCCTTTTTGAGATGCCACTATCAGATATCCGTCATAGCTCATTGAAACGCCGACAATGGTGAAAGATCCGAAGATATGGGGAGTCATATCGATTTGCCCGTTAAGTTGAATCCCCTTGCCGGGATCATTTTTATCCATAAGGCTGTAGCTTGCCAGAATCCTGCCGGCATTCACATAAATATTATTGTCGCGATCACAAAGCACATAGTTGCCGTTGGCTATAGCAAACTGAGGATAAGCGCCCAAAACATTCTTGACTGCAGTCTCAAGTTCTGGGATGGAGCCATAGTTGGCAACTAATTTTTCAAGACCCTCTTTCGTGCGCATATTGCATCCGGGCATTGCTGCCTCAGCCACTTTCTTAAAATCTCCATCAGCCACTTTAATGTATGAAACCCTGTCGCTTCCCACACCCCACATATAGGCGGAAGAAGTTGATGCAATGGTCATCAGATTGACCGGTCCGCTCCAACTCGCTTGGCAATCATCGGGATTCACATTATAGAACCCATCCTTGACTGTATATGGGAATGCGTCGGTCTGAGCCGAATTGAAATGTGTTATACTGTAAATATCACTCGCCNGCCAAGGATTGGTCGCCGGGGAGTTANATTGCGATNATGGTTTATCTTCATTGCCGGNTCGGTCGTCATTNCNATCCGAATTACAGCCGTANGATAGCNTTGCGCATGAAACAACGCAAAATGTGATTCCTAAAGGTGTTCTGAATTTTTTCATCTATTATCTTCTATTTTAAGTAGGGGGTTACGTTAAGGATGATGGAAATGAGTCTGCAAAGTAAATAAATTTTGTAGAAATACGGGCTATTTTGATTATGGTAATTTCGCTCTTGATGGCGGGGAAGGAAAACCGTAAAATTGATACATTAATTCGAGTTTTCGATACACATAAATCAACATATTCTTATAATTTTGCATCGAGAGTTATAGATTCTTTCCCTTTTAAACTTTAAAACTATCGTTAAACCGACATGAAAAGATTCTGCATCCTTTCATTGATAATGACATTAACATTAAGCGTTATGGCACAACAGAAAATAGTACAGACCGCCGGGCGCGCCCAGCTCGGAGAGTTTGCTCCCGAGTTCGCCCGTCTCAATGACGACATCCTCTTCGGAGAAGTGTGGAGCCGCAATGACCTTCTTTCGCTCCGCGACCGCAGCCTCGTCACCATCACCTCCCTCATCTCCCAAGGAATCACCGATTCTTCATTGACTTTCCATCTTCAGGAAGCAAAAAAGAATGGCATCACCCGCACTGAAGCCGCCGAAATCATCACCCATATAGCTTTCTATGCCGGCTGGCCGAAGGCTTGGGCGGCTTTCCGACTCGCAAAAGATGTGTGGAGCGACGACATTAAAGGCGACGATGCGAAAGCTCAATTCCAGAAACAGCTGATTTTCCCTATCGGCGAGCCCAATACAGCCTACGCTAAATACTTCATCGGCAACAGCTATCTGGCTCCTGTCTCCACCGAGCAGGTCAAGGTGTTCAACGTCACCTTTGAGCCCGCTTGCCGCAACAATTGGCACATTCACTGCGCTACAAATGGCGGCGGTCAGATGCTCGTCGGAGTCGCCGGGCGAGGTTGGTATCAGGAAGAGGGCAAACCCGCCGTCGAGATTCTCCCCGGCACGGTGATCCACATCCCCGCCAACGTGAAACACTGGCATGGAGCTGCCGCCGACAGCTGGTTCTCCCATCTCGCTTTTGAAATCGACGGCGAAAACACCGCCAACGAATGGCTTGAGCCCGTCGATGACGAGCAATACAACAAGCTAAACTAACTATCCTCGCGCACCGAATTCCTTAAACTCCAAGCCAATCGCCCCAAAAAGTAGTGACATGGCGCGCCATGTTATATTTGAATCTCTCGATATCTTGTGATGACTTTTGTGTGTAAAGCATAGTGGTGCCCATGTTACCCCTGCGGTCCTGAATCCACGAGCCTGAAAGGCTCACCCCCTATGGTTAACCCTGCACTACGAGCGAAGCGAGGTGTGCAGGGTTAACGCCCACATCCCTCCTGCACTCTGCAAAGAGTGCCCCCTAAACCGCACATCTATCAATAGCGAGGGCGAATTTTTTCTTAAGTAAACAGATTAGGAGCATTGTAAAACAGGTAGCTTGAATGTGATATACCCTCCCGGTTATCGCATTTTGCCAATAGTGTCCACCCTCAAGGCTATGCTTGCCGCTCTCCCGTTGATGAAATAGTTAAGCCTTCTTGAACGACAGCAGGGCGGCTATGGTCGAGCAGATAATCAGCGTCGAGTAGGTCGACAGCTGGATGTTGCCCATCCCCACAATNGGAGTGACTATGCCCCCGAACAGGANCCCTGTCGCGCCGATGATTGCCGACGCCCAGCCTATCATCGACTTCCCTTCGGTCATCGCCATAGTCGTTGNCGNGGGNAATATCNGCNCNAGCGAGAAAAGANTAAGAAAGGCGAATNTNTCANAGCCCCAGAATCCCGCATTCGCATAAAACCCTATGAGCATGGCAATCGAGCACACCAGCATCCCGAACGCTCCCGAGCGGATGGCGAGCGTGAGGTCCTTGAATTTCAGGGAAATCATCGACCCTATCCCTATCCCGAGCGAGTTGGCGGCAAATATGATGCCAAACACCAGTTCCGACATCCCGAAATCATTCTGAAGAATAAAGGACGCCGACGAGATATACCCGAACAGAACCCCGTTGGATAGCCCGAAAAGCGCAACATAAAGCATATAGGAGCGTTTCTTCAGCAGCAACGACGATTGCTTCATCAGGCTCCAGAAATTGCCCGTGTAATGCTTCTCCTTGGGATGCGATTCCCTGAAGGGGAGATACATAGCGGCGAGCGCCACCCCTATCCCGAGCAATATGCAGAATATCCCTTTCCAGCCTATTGATTCAGCGAAGAGACCCCCTATCACCGGAGCCGTCACCGGGGCTATTCCGTTTATCGCCCCTATTATGGCGAGAGTTTTGGCGAGTTCACGACCCGAATAGCAGTCGGTCGCTATCGAGCGCGACATCACCACGCCCCCTGCGCCCGCAAGTCCCTGGAAAAATCGGCACATATTGAAGCACTCCACCGTCGTTGAGAGAATGCACAGCAGCGTGGCTACGATAAACAACCCCAGCGAAGCCCCTATCACCGGGCGCCGTCCGAACTTGTCGCTCAGCGGACCGAAAAACAACTGTCCCGTGGCGAGCCCTATGATGCACATCGCCAGTCCCATCTGTATCCCCGACGGTGACGCGTTGAAGTCCACTGCCATTGCCGGAAGAGCCGGCAGATACATGTCGGTCACAAGCGGAGGGAATGCCGACAGCGCGCCCAGAAAAATGAACAAATAGAATAGATAACGACGATTATAACCTGTTTCCATAACGCATTTTTAATAAATAAAGCTTGTCGAGGTCTTCCCAACAAGCTCTTATTCTTTTACACGATCTTTCGATCCGGTGGCTTTCTGTGCGCAAAGTTATAAAGAAAATTCCATGCGGCAAAACTCCTCCTCATCGGAAAAACTTTGCGCTATTCAGCGTTGAGCGCCTGTTCGATGTCTGCGATGATGTCGCCCGCATCCTCGATACCCACTGAAAAGCGGATCAGGTCGGGACGCACTCCGGCTTCCATCAGCTGCTCGTCCGATAGCTGGCGGTGAGTGTGGCTTGCCGGATGCAGCACGCACGTGCGCGCGTCAGCCACGTGAGTCACTATGGCGGCGAGCTTCAGGTGGTCCATGAACTTGATCGCCACGCCGCGTCCGCCTTTAAGCCCGAACGAGATTACCCCACACGAGCCTTTCGGCAGATATTTCTTGGCAAGTTCGTGATACTTGTTGTCGGGCAGCCCGCAATAATTCACCCAAGCCACCTTGTCGTTCTTCGACAGATATTCCGCAACCGCCTGCGCGTTCTCGCAATGGCGCGGCACCCTCAGGTGCAGTGNCTCAAGNCCCANATTGAGAAGAAATGCGTTCNNCGGCGACTGGATGCNCCCCAGGNCGCGCATCANNTGGGCGGTCAATTTGGTCGTATAGGCAAGCTTCCCGAACGCCTTCGTGTACGTAAGCCCGTGATAAGACTCGTCGGGGGTGCAAAGTCCCGGAAACTTGTCGGCATGAGCGTCCCAGTCAAAATTTCCGCTGTCAACCACCACGCCCCCCACGCTCGTGGCGTGTCCGTCCATATATTTGGTAGTGGAATGTACCACTATGTCGGCGCCCCATTCCATCGGGCGGCAATTGATCGGGGTGGGGAAGGTGTTGTCAACAATCAGCGGCACCCCGTGGCTGTGGGCTACGCGGGCGAATTTCTCAATGTCAAGCACCTCGAGCGACGGGTTGGAGATCGTTTCGCCAAACAATGCCTTCGTGTTTGGGCGGAAAGCTGCCGAAAGCTCCTCCTCCGAGGCGTCGGGATTGACGAAAGTCACCTCTATGCCGAGCTTCTTCATCGTCACCCCGAAGAGGTTGAAAGTGCCACCGTAGATGGCTGACGAGCACACGAAATGGTCACCCGCCTGGCATATATTGAAGATGGCATAGAAATTGGCGGCTTGACCGCTCGAGGTGAGCACTGCGCCAACGCCCCCTTCCAAAGCGGCGATTTTGGCGGCTACGGCGTCATTTGTCGGGTTTTGAAGGCGTGTGTAGAAGTATCCGCTATCCTCCAGGTCGAAAAGCCGTGCCATCTGCTCGCTTGTGTCATACTTGAACGTGGTGCTTTGATAGATGGGTAGCACTCGCGGCTCCCCTTTGGTCGGAGTCCACCCCGCTTGCACGCATAGGGTTTCAGGTTTGAAATTGTCAGCCATTTCGGTTATCTGTTTTGTGGTTTTTTACTGTATTGTCCAATTTTATTACAAAAATACATAAACCGAACCCTTACTTGGGAAAGTAAAGTTGTTTTAACAGTTTTTCACATCGATGTGCGGGTATTCAACCCATGCTGCATGGTAAATTTGCAACAGATAATTCAAAATAACAACACATATAACTAATATTATGACCAAAACACACCGATTTTATGATTCCCGCGACCGTGATTTTATCAGAGTCTGCCGGTCGTTGATGGACGCGCCCGCCGCAAGTGAAATAACCTCCCTCCGAGAGCTCGCTCAGGCGGCTCTCGCTTGCGGGGCTCCGCGCTACTATGTCGACATCGACTTCGCCTACAATATGCTCATGAGCATGAAAGTCGCCGGCTTTGTCCCCCGCCGCCCCAAGGCTCGGAAAATGTGGGAGGAGATTGCCGCCAAAGTCGGCGCCTTGATGAGGGCGCATAAAAAGATGTCGCTCATTCGAGCTGTCACCGAGGTGATTGTGCGTGAGCCTGCGTCCGAATTTTTCATTGAATCCGCTACGGCTGTCAAGATTCTCAGGCAGCACAATCGATGCGGCAAGGGTCGCCGCTTCATCTTCAATCAAAAAAAGTAATTAACCGATAATTCATCTCATTATGTCAGCAAATGAAACTACCGCCATCACCCTTTCCCTCTCCGTTGAGGCGATAAAGGAGTCAGTCTACGCCATTTCCGCCATGCGTTCCTATCTCGCCGACACCGCCTGTGAGCTCCCGCCTATGCTCACCCGTGACCACAGCGCGGCGCTCACCCCCGTCATCCGCTCGGCGGCGGTCTATGTGGCTATGCGATTGCCCGAATTGGGTATGGATGTCACCCTTGGCGGCGATGACGATATCTTGACGATTGCCGTCGCCGCGCCCTCCTCGCTCCTTTCGCCGTTGCGTCATGCGGTCGAGGAGGCGGTGCTGGCGCGCGCCCTCAGCTGTTGCTTCATGTCGTGCGATGCCCCCCTCTCGGCTCGATATGCCGCCGATTGCGATCGCTTGATCGACTCGGTAAGAGACAAGGCGGGCGCAAACATGGCTGTGCCGCGTCTGCGCCCGGTTCGTTATTGAAACAGTGTGCCGTTACCAGATTACCACCTGCTCCTCGGCGGGACGATAAAGTTTGTCGCCCGGCTTGATGCCGAATGCCTCGAAGAAGGGAGTGATGTTGCGGAGTGTCACGTTCACGCGGTTGGCGCCCAGCGAGTGGGGATCCGACGTGGTGAGCTGGCGTATCTCCTCGTCGCGGATGTTACCTGCCCATATATTGGCGTAATTGAGGTAATAAACCTGCATCGGGTCATAGCCGTCGATTTTAGCCTCGGGCGAAGTGATGTCCACACCCTTTTTCTTCTGTGAATCGATGAATGCGGTGCGAGCCACGCGGAGACCGCCCTGGTCGGCGATATTCTCGCCGAGGGTGTACTGACCGTTGGCGTGAAGTCCGGGGAGCACTTCCACTTCGTTGAACTGAGCCACGAGTCCCTGGGTCAGATTGGCGAATGCGGCTGCGTCCTCAGCTGTCCACCAGTTGATCATGTTGCCGTCAGCGTCAAAGTTGCATCCCTGGTCGTCGAAACCGTGGGTAAGCTCATGGCCTATCACCACTCCGATGCCGCCATAGTTCTCTGCGTCGCTCGATTCAGGATCGAAGAACGGAGCCTGGAGGATACCGGCGGGGAACACGATTTCGTTAGCCAGCGGGTTATAGTAAGCGTTGATAGTCTGAGGTGTCATGCCCCACTCGGTGCGGTCAACCGGTTTGCCCCACTTGGCGAGACGCTCATTCTGATGCCACATGCCCACGTTGTGCATGTTCTCGTAGTAAGAGAGTTTCGGGTCGATTTCCATTGTGGAATAGTCTTTCCACTTGTCGGGATAACCGATCTTCACTGTCACCGAGTTAAGTTTTTTGATGGCGTTGAGTTTGGTGTCGTCGCTCATCCAGGGAAGATTGATGATGTGCTTGCCAAGGGCGGTGCGAAGGTTCTCCACGAGCCCCACCATGTACTGCTTCGATGACTCGGGGAAATAACGCTCCACGTAAAGCTGTCCCACGGCTTCGCCCATGGCGCCTTCAGTTGCTCCGAGAGCGCGTTTCCAGCGGGGACGCTGCTCCTGAACGCCGCTCATCACCTTGCTGAAAGCGAAGTTTGCGTCGGTGAACTTGTCGCTCAGTTTGCCTGAAGCCTGCGAAACGTATTCCCACAGGTAGTAGTCCTTGATCTCGCGGTCGGTGAGCGAGCCCAGCAGGTTGTCGCCCTGCTTCACGGTGTTGAGCTCGGTTACGATCACTGTCTCCGGAGCCTCTATGCCCATTGTCTCCACGAAGAAGCGGTCCCAGTTCACGTTGGGATAGAGCTCCTTAAGCTGGGCGAGAGAGCGGGGGTTGTACATTGCCGGGATATTGCGGCTCTGCTCGCGGGTCCACGCTGAGTCGGCGAGAGCGGTTTCGATTTTCATCACGTTCTTCATGATGCGGTTTGCGTCCTTCTTAGAGTAGCCCGCATTCTGCATCTGGGTCACGATCAGCTTCTTGTAAGCCTCGCGCACCTCGGTGTTGCGCTTGTCGTTGAGAAGGTAGTAGTCGCGGTCGCCCATTCCCATGCCGCCGCCGCTCACATACATTGCATACTCCTTGCTGTTCACCAGGTTCTCCATCGGACCCGCGCCCAGGAAGGGGCTTGAATAGTTCTTGTGCATCCAGAAGAAAAGATCCTCCATCCCTTCATGGGGAGTCTCTTCAATCTTCTTAAGGTCGGCGAGAATAGGAGCCGCTCCCTCGTTGTTGCGACGGGTCGAGTCCATTGCCTGGGAATAGATTGTCCATACCTTGTAGGCTACCGTTCCCGGTTCGGGATTTGAGTTACCGAGATTGAGAACGATATTCTTAACGCGCACTTCCGAGCTGTCGTTCAGAATGTTGAATGCGCCATAGCGCGAATGTTCCGGAGTGAGGGGATGAGCCTCTTTCCACCCCTTGTTCACGTGCATGTAAAAGTCGGTTCCGGCAGGAATCGAATTGTCGAAATAGGCGGGATTCAAGCTTTTGAGGTGCTCCTCGGCTGAAACCGCCGTCGTCGACATTGCGGCTGCCGCCGCCAATGCGATAATAAGTCTGGCTTTCATGTTTTTTGGTGTAGTATAAAAATCTGTGTATTTAGTATTGTTCCTTCTCATTGGGGAAATCGCCCGTTTTGACATCCTCGATATACGAGCCCACAGCCTCGTTGATCACAGTGGCGAGGTCGGCGTAGCGGCGCAGGAAGCGCGGCGAGAAACCCTTGTTTATTCCAAGCATGTCGTGCATCACCAGCACCTGTCCGTCGGCGCCACCTCCGGCGCCTATCCCTATCACCGGGATGGAGAGCTGCCTGGCAACTTCGGTGGCGAGCTTTGCGGGAATCTTTTCGAGCACCACGGCAAAGCAGCCTATCTCTTCAAGCATCTTCGCGTCCTCTATCAGCTTCTTGGCTTCGGCATCCTCCTTGGCGCGCACGGCGTAGGTTCCGAATTTGTTGATCGACTGAGGGGTCAGTCCCAGGTGTCCCATCACGGGGATGCCCGCTGAAAGCACTCGTTCAATCGACTCTCTGATTTCAGAGCCACCCTCCATCTTCACGGCTTCGGCATGGCTCTCCTTCATCATTCTCACCGCCGAGGTCAACGCCTCGACGCTATTTCCCTGATACGTTCCGAAAGGAAGATCCACCACCACGAGAGCGCGTTTCACCCCCTTAACCACCGATTTCGCATGATAAATCATCTGGTCGAGCGTCATCGGTAGCGTGGTCATGTTTCCCGCCATCACGTTTGATGCGGAGTCTCCCACGAGAATCACGTCCATCCCTGCCTCGTCGATAAGCTTAGCCATTGAATAGTCGTAGGCGGTAAGCATGGCGATCTTCTCGCCTCTCTGTTTCATTTCAATCAGGCGATGGGTTGTGACCTTGCGCTGATCTTCAGTGTAAGTTGACATAATAGCTTTGATTAGTTCAAAAATCAGGGCAAAGTTAAGGCTTATAACGTACGCGCGCAACATTTTCCCCTTTAAAGTCCTTAATCGGGCTTAACCGCCACGCCGCTTCTTGCGGATTTTCCCCCGATTGCTTATCTTTGCGCCGAGAGGGGAACGCCGCTTCCCCCGGCTTGTATTATATGCATTATTAAAATAAACCGGTTATGTTAAGAAAAGCGATTGTATTTGCGCTGTGCTTGCTATCCCTGCCCGTTGCTATGGGAGCGGGGAAGCTCAACAAAAATTATTCCTTATGGTATGAACGTCCCGCCCCCAACCGCGGCAGCTCCTATGACAAGGTTGTTTCGCGAGGATTCCCATTTGACGAGGATTGGGAGCGATGGTCCCTCCCGCTCGGAAACGGCTATATGGGGGTCAATATTTTTGGTCGCACCGACACCGAGCGAATCCAGATTTCTGAGAAAANCCTTGGCAACATGGGTCCCTACAACGGGCGAGGAAATTTCACCAACTTTGCCGAAATATATCTCGACATCTTCCACAACGGCACCAAGGGCTACCGCCGCGAGCTAAGGCTCGACGATGCTATATCCACCGTAGGATATGAGCACGACGGAGTGAATTATTCGCGTGAATATTTCGTGAGCTATCCCGCCAATATTCTTGCCGTCAAGCTCGTTGCCGACGCTCCCGGAGCGCTTTCGTTCCGCGTTCGCCCCGTGTTGCCCTATCTGCATCCCGGCAGGGAGAACGACGATCGCACCGGAACAGTCCGTGCCGAGGGCGACCTCATAACCATGTCGGGCAAAATGGAGTACATGAATCTCGACTACGAGGGGCAGGTGAAAGTGCTCAATTTCGGCGGTTCCCTCTCGGCTCGCAATAATCCGGCGGGCGACGGCGGCACGATCGATGTCGTCGGAGCCGACAGCGTGGTCATCCTTATCGCCGCCGGAACCTCCTACGTGCTCAACGAGGGAGTCTTCGCGCTTCCCCACGATGAGAAATGCAAAGGCAACGAGCATCCCCATCGCCCGGTTTCCGAGCGCATAGCTTCGGCTGTCGCAAAAGGCTATGACGCTTTGAAAGCCGAGCACGTAGCCGACTATCAGTCCCTTTTCAACCGTGTTGACCTCTGCCTCACCGATGAGGTCCCCGGCATCCCTACCGATAAACTCCTGCGAGCCTATCAGGAGGGAACGCCGAGCCCCTATCTCGAGGAGCTCTTCTTCCAGTATGGACGCTACCTTTTGATTGCTGCGTCGCGTCCCGGATCATTGCCCGCCAATTTGCAAGGCGCATGGACCCAATATGACTTCTCTCCCTGGTCGGGAGGCTACTGGCACAACATCAACGTCCAGATGAACTACTGGCACGCCTTCAACACCAATCTCACCGAGCTTTTCGAGCCNTTNGTNAACTACAANGAGGCTTATCGNAAGGCGGCTCAGAACAATGCCGTCAACTANATCTCNAAAAANAATCCTGAAGCCCTGAGCCCCGTCGAGGGCGACAACGGTTGGGCTATCGGCACCGGCGCGTCGGCATTCGGCATCGGTTCGCCGGGCGGACACTCAGGTCCCGGCACCGGCGGCTTCACCACCAAGATGTATTGGGACTACTATGACTTCACCCGTGACCCCGAAATCCTTGAACGCCACACCTATCCCGCCCTGCTCGGAATGGCTAAATTCCTCTCCAAGACCCTAAAGCCCTCCGAAGACGGATGGTTGCTCGCCGACCCCTCCTCATCGCCCGAAAATCAGCACAACGGAGTGCCTTACCAAACAAAAGGGTGTACCTTCGACCAGGGTATGATATGGGAAAATTTCCACGACCTCCTCGCCGCGGCGAAAATCCTCAAGAAAAAAGACCCCTTCCTCAAAGTGGTGGAAGAGCAGATCACCAAGCTTGACCCCGTCCACATCGGCGCCTCTGGACAGTTGAAAGAATATCGCGAGGANAACCACTACAGCGATATCGGCGACCCCCACCACCGCCACATCTCNCACCTCTGNCTTGTCTATCCCGGAACCCTCATCAACAGCACCACTCCCGAGTGGGAAGAAGGAGCGCGCGTCGCNCTGAAGATGCGAGGGGAGAGCCCGTCGCTCAAAGGGTGGTCCATGGCTCATCGCCAGGCTACATGGGCGCGATTGAAAGACGGCAACCGGGCTTACAAATTCTACCGCATGATCCTCACCGATAAAGTCATGGAAAATCTGTGGGGCGTTCATCCGCCCTTCCAGATCGATGCCAACTTTGGCGGCGCCGCCGGTGTCGCTGAAATGCTCCTCCAGAGCCATGCCGGCTACATCGAGCCGCTCGCCGCGCTCCCCGACAGCTGGCGCGACGGCTCTTTCAACGGGCTCAAAGCGCGAGGCAATTTCGACATCTCAGCGTCATGGAAAGACGGGCGCTTAACCGCTATGTCCATCCTCTCCAACAAGGGCGAAACCTGCCGCCTCAAACTGGACGGCATCGCTAACCCCCGCCTCACCGATGCCGCCGGCAACTCCGTCAAATTCAAGACCCTCGCCCCCTGCCTCATCGAATTCAAAACCGCCCCCGGCGCCACCTACCGTCTCATCCCCAACTAACTCACTTCGCCACCGACCCGCAAGCCTGAAAGGCTTACCCCTATGGATAACCGGGGAGAGTTGAGCGTTCGCTCACTCTCCCCGGAACCCCTCTCCGCAACCGTACTCTGCAAAGAGTGCCCCCTAAACCAATCAAGATAAGCAGCGCAAAAATCGCTATCTTTGCGCTGGCTCATATAAACATTACCGGTATGCGCAATTTCATAATCACCTTCATTTTCTGCATAACCTCTATAGCCTCTTCGGGAAAAGTGGTCGCTCTTTCCGGCTCCACGTATCAAGAACGAGCGGAATCGCTCATAAACCAAATGCTAAATGCTGATTTGGCGCAGGATGGAGATATAAAATATGTCTCACCATTCTATTTCGCTCGCCTGCTTGGCAACGAGCGCAGGGAAGACGCTGTCAAGAATCTCCTTGACATGTACCATAGAGCTATGCAACGTCCCGACGAGTTCTACGCTTCCGGGTCAAATCAGGATTTTTGCGCTCATGCTACCATCCACGGATATCTTCTCACAAAAGAGTTTATGCCTGATACGCTTCGCAAAACCATAAGGTCCTTCATGGCAATGGGTAAATATATTCGTAAGAATGTTACGCTCAACATGAAGATGATGCAGGAATGTAGCGGATATCTTTGCGCGCAGGAATGGAGCGATTTTATCGATGCCGACGGAAATGATGCTCTTAAGCTGAAGAAAATTCTGAAAGAATACATCCTCAACACCATCCTCCCTTTCGTGACAAAGAACTGTCCGGAAGCTGACGCGTTCACTTATATCGGTACAAATTTGCAATATCTGCGAATGCTGGCGGAATTTTGCGACGATGAAGAATTGCGGCATTCCGCCGAAAATGCCTATCATCATATTATCGCTCAAATGCTTCTCCCTTGGAACAAAGGATTGTATTGCGCCAATCCACCGCGGAGCAAAGGGTGGGCTAACTTGCAGACCGGGAATCTCGATTGCAATGTTCAGATAGGGCAGCTTGCCTGGCTATTTTACGGTGCGCAAGATGAGAGGCTTGTAGAGACTTCCGTCGGCAACCGTGACAACTTCGGGTGTTTTAATTTCTGGATGGCTTATCAGCGTAACATTACCCCTGTCCCGTTTCTTGATTCCCTTAACCGGCAAAAACGCTATCCCTACTCATTTGAGGCTATGAGAATGGAAAGTAAGTACCGATACTCAAGATACACGTATCAAAGCGATAATTATGGTCTTTCCACCCAGCATATTGAGGCGGAGCCTAAATACTTGAAAGGATTCCAGTACACTTACGCGTTCAAGGAAACCCGCAATCTTCATCTCGTGTGGCAGAGTGAAGCATCGCCTGTCAGCGTCTTCAGTGTATGCCATGATAACCCTGAAAGACCACAGCCTCATCAGTCCCGATCCAATAAGCTCGGCTACGGAGAGAACCCCTATCATCGTGTATTCGGACGTGGCAAAAGTGCGATAGGTGCTTATGTGGTGCCAATGAATTATATGGACACCCCCTTATTTTATAGGATGTATGTCCCGTTAACACGCAAAGGTATTCTTAAAAGAATTGTAAAAAGTATTGGCGACTATAAGTGGATAATCTGTCATACCGGCAGCATGATGTTTGCCTTCACTACGCCCGAAGAGTGGGCATGGGAGAAACCCGATGGCAAATATGCCATTCCGGGGCATGATGTCCTTGTGTTGAGTGATGCAGATTGCAGGCGTGGCTCTTGGATTCTTGAAACGACCGAAGTCACCGCCGACTATCGGGACGAAAATAGAAACCTTTCAAAAGAGTTGGATAATTTTGCGGAAAGCCTGAAGACAAAAGTCCGTGTGGAGTTGTCGGAAGACTATGCAGTGTCCGATAATCCGGTCATCACCTATCGGAATATAGACGGGGATATCCTTCAACTTCAATATTTTTCACCCGAAACACCTTATGAGGATTATTACCGCATGAATGGCAAAAATATATTGCCCGATTTTACGCATATATCCAAAAGTCCATATATGGAACAGGAGGCGGGAAGCCATGCGGTCACATTCTATCTGGCAGATGGCGAGCGTGTATTGAACCTTGAATAGTGAGCCAATCAATCCAAGCCTCCGCTCTTCCTCAAGTCCCCTCCGCAATCGACCCGCAAGCCTGAAAGGCTTACCCCTATGAACTCGGGAGGGCGGGGGAGCGTTATACAGGTCCGGGATTGATGGGAATGTCGGAAATATGATGTAACTTTGCATTCCCCGCTTTCGGGTTGTTCATAAATCTTATTCTGCGATATAGATATGTTTAAAGACGGAAACGACGGCTACACCATGCTTGAAGCTATATGTGAAGCAAAAAGATGCTTGCTTTGTAAAGTGCCGCAGTGTAAAAAGGGATGCCCCATTTCAAATGACATTCCCGACTGGATGCGCGAACTGTCGATGGGAAACCTTGGAAACGCGATGGCGTTGATCAATGCCAAGAGCAGCTTGCCCGCAGTGTGCGGACGCGTCTGCGCCCACGAGCGTCAATGTGAAGGTCACTGCATCCTTAACAAGAAAGGCGACCCCATCCACATTGGCAAAATCGAGCAATTCATCGCCGACTTCGATTCCGACATGGGGCTCACCCATGAAAACATCCTTCCCAAGAACCGGGGTAGGGTGGCGGTGATAGGAAGCGGTCCCGCGGGACTCACCGTTGCTGGCGAGTTGGCTCGAAAGGGCTTTGCCGTAGAGATTTTCGAAATGGAACCCGAACCCGGCGGAGTGCTCATGTTTGGCAT
>WFLX010308499.1_pt1 | contig 17214 bp, 11 predicted proteins | sample 4967041 | NCBI WGS metagenome assembly WFLX01 (sample SAMN12857096, study PRJNA449069) | gut metagenome | isolation source: stool from male and female vole | host: Microtus ochrogaster | place: USA:Florida | collected 2017 | reverse complement strand
GGTAATTTTTATATCCAGGATAACTCCGTAATATATGATTCCAGTGCCTTCTCTTCTTGGAGAGAGAAGGTGGAAAACAATACAATTGACGAATTTTTTAAAAGTGATGAAATAAAAGGAATTACTATATATAATAATATGGTTATTTCCGATAATTCATCAGATAGCAACTATAAAATTTTCTTTTCGAGATTTTCAAATCAAATTAATACGGGGAAAAGGGAACTTAAACAAAAACTTTCTCCTTGTGCTGGTGAGGTATGTCAATTAATAAATGACTTTATCAATGGAATCAGATTATCCCATAGTGAGTGGTTTGGACTGATGCTCAATCTGATTCAACTGAGTGGTGGAAAACAGTTATTTATGAATATTCTCGAAAAATATTCGGAGCAGTATGGTGATATTCAAAGAAAATTTATACAAATGGAATGTGCTATAAGAGGAGATTACCATGCATCAAGATGTGATAGTTTTTGCCCCTATTCTGAAAATTGCAACCATGAATCAAATATGTGCTATACATTAAAAACATCGGGAAGAAGAATAGTTGAAATTGAAGATAATGTTCATTATAAATCAATAGATGATATGCGAGATGAATTATGTGAAAAGATAAAAAAATCATTGATTTTACCTGGCATCAGAGTAATAAAAGCACCTGCTGGAGCAGGAAAAACTTATGCTTGTTTACAGGCGGTAAAGCAATCAGACAAGCAGTGTATTATGGCTTTGCCTAATGCAAGAATTATGAAAGAAATTGAATACAAGGCAAAGAAAATGGGAGTATCTTGTATTTCGTATCCTGTTGTTGAAGAATTGCTTGATAAGCTGCCTGATGGGCTTTCAGAGGAAATCAGGAACGCTTATACGATTGGTGACGAAACGGCTGTAAACTTTATTTTACGAGATTCTCAGAATCCTTATGCAATGTCATACCTTAATCAAATCAGTACTGCACATAAATTCAGGGGACAGCTTGTTTTGACTACTCATGCGAGATTGTTGAATCTGAAAGAAGATTATCTCAGTACAAAATATGTGATAATTGATGAGGATATTTTACCTATAATAATGCAGACAAAATCAGTATCGAGAAATGAAGTGATTAGATTGATTTACAGCTTACAGAACAGCGAAGATTATATTGACGGAAGACTGATAAATAAGCTGAAATCAATTGTAAATGTGAATCAGTATGAATTTATTTCGGCTCTCTCAGATGACTGTATATCATATAATAAGTCTGTTCTAAAAAATCATATAGAATGTTGTAAATCAAATCTGTTTCAGTCATTATCAGCTGAGTGTTTTTATCATGATTCGGAAAGAGATGATATACTATTTATATATGAAAAGAAACTTCCTGAATGTAACTGTATTATTTTATCGGCAACAGCAGATAAAGAGATATATTCAAAAGTATTCAATGACAGACTGAGTGAATTTTATGATATGGGATATTTGAAATATAAAGGTGATTTGATTATTCATGCAGACCATACATACAGTCACGATTGTTTTAATCAAAATCCAGAACTGATGAAGGAAATATGTGAAAGACATTCTGATTGTGCAGTTATTTCTTTTAAGAAGTACACAAAATATGGAGGAATATATCTTGGTGCTGCACAGGGATTGAACTGTTTGCAGGGTCAGAATATAGTTGTAGCTGGCACTTTTCATAGACCTGATTATGTATACAAACTTTGGTATATGCAGATATTGGGAAGCATTCCAAATGATACAATAGCTAAAAGGAGAGTACAGAGAAACGGCTTTTTATTTCTTTTTATGACTTTCAAGGATTCATTTTTGCAGGCAATACAGTTATACATGATAGAAAGCGAACAGGAGCAGGCGGTTGGCAGAGCAAGGCTTGTTTCATATAAATGTAAAGTACATTTGTATTCAAATTTTCCTTTACTACAGGGACAAATTGATTGTAATAATTTACAAAAAAGTATGTACAAATACTGAAAATTATGGTATAATGAAATTATTCCAAATCGGAAAATAATAGAACGGGGTTGTAAAGATGGACAGTAATAACAATACTCCAAATTTGGTTTTTGAAAATTTGTCATCGGTTTCAAGTCAGCATACAAATAATGTAAATTATCCTGATATTAGCAAAGAATATGGTAAGCCTGTAACACCTCAGGACGTTCAGCAGGAAGTAGGTAATGATATAGTATATCGTCCTGGAATACAGTTTTCAATAAATGAACTTGGCGGAACATTGGATATTCCAGAAGATGTTGATGATATTGCTTATCCGACAGAGTTGTTTCCGCAAGCTCCCGTAATGTTTGTTGTTGAATCAAAAAACTCTATAGCACAGGAATCAGGCAAAGATGCCATAGGTGAAGATATTAAACGCAGTAAAAAAGCCACTAACATCAGAACTCGGATAGTTGCAAGAATGTATATCAGTAATGTGGTTCGGTATGATGAATATTATAAATTATCAGGGTTTTATCGCACATTACAGAATCAAATAATTAATTTTGAGTTTTCATTTGATACTGATAAGTACAGAGATAATTTTCGTCGGGCTTTTATTGATAATAAGGTTGACTGTTTTAATGATAAGATTAAACAGACGGATATAAGCCGATATTTGAAAATTCTTCTTGAAAGAAAAGCAATAAATGGCGGTTTTTCAGCAAATAAAACAGGTTTCTTCTACAACAATAATGTATTATACTTTGCATCTGCGGGATTTTGTGAGCGTTATCATCTTCCGAAGAGAATTAATAAGCATTTTAAATCGTATTCGACTTTTATGCCTGATATTATTTCGGAAAATTTTATTGATACGGCAAGAAGACATGAGGATAAGTTATTGTATATGCTTCTGAATATAATAAGAATTGCTGGTATATACTCAAGTTTGTTTAATATATTGGGGACTGCTTTCTGTAAAATTGTTGTTATAAAAGGTGACTATAATAAAATATCACCGTATCTGCAAGTATATGGAAGGATGATTGAAAGGGAAAAAGAACTGTCTGTAAATATGCAATCGGAATGTGCCATAAAGTTGATGTCAGAGTATAAGGATGACGTTTTTCTGCTGAATGACGATAAAAATGACTCAGACTATAAACGTAGAAATGGTGAGGAAACCATCAGGAAAATTGCCGAAAGAATTTCTGGATATAATCCTGATACTGACTTAGAAGAAATAAAAAAATATCCCTATGTTACTTGTGTTATAAGTGACAGATTGGGTTCTGTGCTTGACGGTAATTCTGTAATGATAATAGATGCTTCTACACTTACAAGAACGCTTGCGATAACTTCTTCTGATGTTGAAGTTATGCACAGATTTGATGAATATATGATAGACCATATTATAAACAATTGGAGATTTATTTATTTTTCTATAGATAAGAAAATAAAAACGTTTAGAGAACAGAAAAAGTTCAGATACGCATCATCAAATCATGTATATGCCATATGTATGGAGATATATAGCTATATGAGTAACTGTATAAAAGNATGCTCANANNNANCANTTGATATTANANAAGAAGAAATGTCAGATTACATAGAAAAAATAATTCGTAATTCGGAAGAAATAGATAACTTCAATACTATCGAAAAGGAATTTATCCATGTTCTTAATAAGGCTATTTTAAGTGATTCTCTTGATGAAAAANTTGAGNTTGTATATCATTCAAAATNATCAGGTTGCTATGGTGAAACTGGAGACTATCCTGTTATTTACAGNGTTNGCGATAAACTTTACATTCATGATAAGGAGTTTGATATACTTGTTTCAAGAATGAATATAGCCGATACTGCCTGTCATGTGAGAAAGGCACTGTACGAAAAGGGATTGCTTTACTCTAACGAAAATCTTAAAACAAAGGTCAGATTATTTGGCAAGAGGCACAGTGGAGACATAAGNCTGACTGTTCTGAGCGANACNGTTTTATCTGAGCAGACACAAAAAGCTACTGTGGGCGGTAATCAGAATTATACGCCATGTATATTTAATGATGAGCAAATTTTCTTGGGATATGATAAAAACGGAAACAAGGTTGGCTTGGAATATGGCAATCATCTTTTTACTGGACTTACAATCGTTGGTAAAAATACATTATGGACATCAACTCTTGCTGACCTGATTGCTTTACAGCTTTCAGAAAAAAATGCAGTTGTTTTCTTTATTGATGAAGAAGGACATACTATTGTTAACAATATGAGGAACTATGGATTTGATGAAGAAGCCATCGAAGAAATAGTATATGAAACCAATAATTTGAATGAAATAATATTTGATGAAGATATTCAGGAAATTTATGTTGAAAATGATGATAGGAGAATTTTTTCTTTGTATGGTGATAATATCGAAGAAATTTTAACTTATTTTCTTGAAACAAAAAAGAAGATTTTAGAAAAGGAGATTTTTCTTGTACTTCACACAGCGGGAGCATTTGAGCGAAAAGTCAGTAGTCCGTTTTATAAGCTGATGAAAGACATGGTTAAGTTAAATATAATTGTTATAGCGGTATATCAGGGTGCGTGTGAACTCAGAGGAAGAAATCATGACATTGTAAACCAGTCTGATATAAAAATGATTTTCAATGAAGGTAACGCTGAGTTTGCAGAACAGATTGCGAAACAGAATTATCTCAAACCATATTCGGAGTTTGGAGAGCTTATTTTTAAACAGGCGAAAGAACAGTTTATCCTTACAGGTATTTTGGAAGATGCTGAAGGCAATGAGAGTAATGGAAGATTCATTCAACTTGAATTACCAGATGATGATGAAATTATTCAAACTTTTAATTTTGATATAAATAAAACCAATTAATAAATTCCTAATTTTAAAAAAATATATTTGATATAATACTTAAAAATGCACTTTTTATATAATAATGGCAGTATATTTTTTAAAAAACTGGAATTAATTTTAGATTTTATGCGCTTTATAAGTTTTATAAATTAATTATATTNATGNTNATATGGTTTATGTTTAAAATTTTTAACGGTGTTTTAACGGAGTACAAAAGAGAAAAAGGTGAGGCGAATATTAAAATTCCTGATGATGTTAGGGTTATTGGGGAGGGTGCTTTTTGTTGTTGCAGAACTATAAAATTCGTTGAACTGCCTTATAGTGTTACGAAAATTGAACCGCAGGCATTTAAAAATTGTACTAATTTGAAACGCATTATTCTTTCGGAACAGCTTACTTCAATTGATGATGAAGCCTTTTATGCTTGTGTAAATCTTGATGAAATAGAGTTTCCGAGTACGCTGTCGTACATAGGTTCTCGTGCTTTTTATGGCTGCAAGTATCTTGAAAGAATTAAATTTCCAGACAGTTTGACAGAAATTGGTGATGAATCTTTTAAGATTTGTGTTGATTNGGAANAAATAGAATTNGGAAATGGTATTCAAAAAATCGGTAGGNAAGCATTTGCAAATACAAGTTGGCTGGAGAGAAAACGGAAAGAGAATCCGCTTGTAATAGTGAAAAATATTTTGATTGATGCNTATAAATGTAAAAATATNTTATCTATACCCAATAATGTTTCNACTATTTCCGAGNGTGCATTTGAGAAAAATACTAAAATTTCTGAATTGTTTTTGAAAGCAGACCAGTATGAAAAGAGTATTAAAATTAATAACAGTAGTGAGATTGAAAATATTTTTAGACTGATAAATTNCAGTAAAAATATANAGGAAATCCTGCTCCGACAGATTGAGGATGAAGAGTTGAAAATCCAGGTTGCAATGTTTCTTACATTTGGAAAAGGGAGTTCTGTAGGAGAAAAATACTTGTCGGATAATATCATTAAAACAGTCAAAAGCCTTATTCAGAGCAATGATATAGAAAATATGAAAAATATTCTCAAAGGGAATTATATTACAGATAGTAATATCAATGAACTGGTAGGTTACTCGATTGAGTATGAAAGATTTGAAATACATACGTTGCTTCTGGAACATAAAAATGAAACTGTCGGTTTTCAGAATGTACATGATAGATTTAAATTATAGAGGGTGAAGAGCTTGGAAAATGAACTTGATGAACTGGTCGGTGAATCGATAAATTACATACAAAATAATCTGTTAATGAAATTTGGCTTTCTTGCAAGAGCATTTCAGCAGCTTAACACTTTATCAAGTGAAAAATACAATATTGATTCCGACGGTAGTAATATCTATTGCAATAGCAGGTATATTCTGAAATTATTTCTTGATAATACAGAATANNTNACAAGACAGTATCTGCATACTGTANTTCATTGTATTTTTCAGCATCAGTTTATAGGTANTCATNTAGATNTTAATATATGGAATCTTGCTTNTNATATAGCTGTTGAAAATATTATTTCAGAACTTGATACTGATGAAATAGACCGTTCATGTGAAGAAAAACAGGCTAAAGAAATAAGCAAACTAAAAAACAGCATTGATTTTATGACAGCAGAAAAAATATATGACTATTATATGGAGCATCATCTTATAGGAAAACGTTATGAGTATCTTTCTAATATATTCAAGGCTGACGAACATGAGCTTTGGAATATTGAAGTAAAACCTGATATGCCTCGGATTTTTGACGTTTCAGATGATAAATCATTGGAAATAATTTCATCAGAAAATTGTGAAAGCATGAATGATTGCGAGGAATTTAGCACAGGAGGAAATGAATCCGAAGATGAATCAAATAATGAAATGCTAAATCATTCTATTGATAATGAAATGTCGGAATCTGATAAACAGGAAATATGGAAAAATATGTCCCGACAAATTCAACTTGAAATTGAAATGCAAAAAAGTGAAAAGTATGTTTTGGAAAGTTCAAGTATTATGCAAAATCTATATGAAGTGAATAAAGAAGAGTTGAATTATTCAGAATTTCTGCGAAAATTTGCAGTATTCGGAGAAGAAGGGAAAATTGATGAGGATTATTTTGATTATAATTTTTATACATACGGATTGTCACNTTATAAAAATATTCCCTTGATAGAACCGCTNGAATATAAAGANGTCAAACGNATCAGGNAANTTGTAATTGCGATNGATACATNTGGTNCANTTAAAGGTGAAACGGTACAGGCNTTTATTCAGAAAACTTATAATATTCTGAAACAGCAGGAGAGTTTTTTCACCAAAGTGAATATACACATAATTCAATGCGATTATGAAGTTCTGTCTGATGTAAAAATTACTTCTCAGCAGGAATTTGATAATTATATAAATAGTATGGAACTTAAAGGTTTTAGAGGAACTGATTTTCGTCCTGCATTTGAATATGTTAATGAATTATGCAGAAANANGGAATTTATTGACTTGCGTNGGCTGATTTACTTTACTNATNGNTATGGAGATTTTCCCGAAAAGCCAAATTATAAGACAGCGTTTGTGTTTCTTGAAGATAATTTTAATAATCCAGATATTCCAGTGTGGGCGATAAAAGTGGTTCTTAGTTCGAAACAAATTAAAGAATTTTAACGTTAAGGAGCAGGCAGAATGAATATATGTGATGCTAAAAGACAGATTAAAAATGCCGTTAAAGCATATATGGCAAAGGATGATTATGGGAATAACCTGATACCACAGCACAAACAGAGACCAGTATTTCTCGTAGGTCCGCCTGGAATCGGTAAAACAGCAATTTTGGAGCAGATAGCTTCGGAATTGGGAATAGGTCTTTTATCATATTCAATGACACATCACACAAGGCAAAGTGTGTTAGGTTTACCGATGATTAAGCAATTTGAGTATAACGGAGAAGTATATGATATTTCAGAATATACAATGAGTGAGATTATTGCTTCGATTTACGAAACAATGAAATCAACTGGTATAAAGAACGGAATCTTATTTCTTGATGAAATAAACTGTGTATCTGAAACTCTTACTCCAATTATGTTGCAGTTTTTACAATATAAGGTGTTTGGAAAGCATAAAGTTCCTAATGGATGGATTATCGTTACAGCAGGTAATCCGCCTGAATACAATAACTCTGTCCGTGAATTTGATATTGCTACGTGGGACAGGTTGAAACGAATTGATGTTGAACCAGAGTTTGAAGCTTGGAAAGATTATGCTTATAAGAGTGGAGTACATAGTGCTGTTATTTCGTACTTGGAGCTAAAAAGTCAGAATTTCTATAAAATTGAAACTACCACGAATGGCAAAAGTTTTGTTACAGCAAGAGGCTGGGACGACCTTAGTCAAATGATAAAGGTATATGAACATGAGGGCATAGAGGTTGAACGACAGCTGATTTCTCAGTACATTCAAAACGAGCCTATATCTTTGGATTTTGTTGATTACTATGATATATACAGCAGATACAGAAAAAATTATAAAATCAGTGATATCCTTAATGGGAATATTAGTCCAAAAGTAAAAGAATGTGCAGAGAAAGCAAAAGATGCTGAGAAAATTGCTGTTACACAGCTGCTTCTTGATGAATTGATTCCTGAAATTATTGATGCTGAAACAGATGATAATATGATGACGGAATTAATGGAGATACTTAAAAATAATATGCTCATGATAGAAAAGTCAGCTGCTGAAACGATGCAGTCAATTGTTTCGGATAAAAAGAAGATGTACAAAAATGGACTATCATCGAAAAGTATGTGTGAGAAAGAATTAAATATTCTAACAAGATTGATTAAGGCTCTTGATGAAGAAAACAACCTTGTAATTGATGAATTAAACGGAAGTAATGTTATAAGGGCTGATTTTGGTAAACGAGTAGATTTACTTGATGAAAAGACAAATAATATAAATTTTCACATTGAGAATATGTTTTCATTTATCAGTACTTATTTCAGGAATGAAAATGTTTTGATAATGGCTGTTAGAACATTGACTATAAATCCACAGATTGCTTCATATCTGGCAAAATATCCAAGTCAACAATATACTGCATATTGCAAGTTGCTTCATATTGACCATAAGAAAGCTGATATAAAGAAAAGAATCAGAAGATTGTCTTTTGATTGAATATTGTATTCATAATAAAGTAAATATAANTNCAGTTATTGTCCNTNACTGGACATACTNTTTTTATNNGNTNNNANNGTGANGAANANAGANNGNAGTTATAAGTNTACANAGATANTGANAGCTCTNTGATTGAGCTTTCATGNTTGACAAATTTTGCTAATTTTCACATAAATATACGAAAACATCTTGTAATATGCAGAAAAATATGATATAATTAATTTAAAGATTTTTAGAATGGAGAACTTCAATGTCATTATCTTATAAACGACTTTGGAAACTACTGGTGGATAAAAATATGAGAAAAGCGGACTTGCGTAAGATAGCTAATATTCACCAAATACAATGACAAAGATGCGACGAAACGAATTTGTTAGTCTTGAGATTCTTTGCAGAGTATGTGATGATCTTGACTGTGATTTTGGCGATGTCATTGAATATATAAAACCAAATTTAGAGGAGAATCAAAAATGAGCCTTAGTTCTAATATAAACGAAAAAGCTGCTCTCATATGGGCGATTGCAGATAAATTAACGGGAGTGTACAAGCCCCATGAATACGGAGAAGTTATATTGCCTCTTACTGTCATACGCCGTTTTGATTGTATTTTGGCGGATACGAAAGATGCGGTACTTGAAAAATATGAATCTGTCAAAACACTTCCTATGAGAGATATACTCTTGAAAAAGNCGGCANGTGGTCNTGAGNTTTATAATACAAGTAAGNNTANATNTGAAAGGCTTCTTGATGACNNTGATAATATTNAAGATAANTTCNATGATTNTCTGAACGGATNTTCAGAGAATGTACGNGNTATTATTGAAAAATTCAAGTTTNACAAGCANATTACNACNATGGCTAACAAAGGAATTTTGNACATAGTGATAAAAGAATTTACATCNCCNAAAGCAAATCTGCACCCCGATGTCATTTCAAATCTTGAAATGGGTTACATATTTGAAGAGATTATTAGAAGATTTTCTGAATCTCATAACGAGGACGCAGGACAGCATTATACTCCACGAGAAGTTATCAGACTTATGGTAAATATTTTGTTTAATGATGACAGTGACATACTTTCAGGAAATAATGTCGCAAAGACTATTTACGACCCTGCCTGCGGAACTGGCGGTATGCTTTCAGTTGCGGAGGAATATCTCCATGAGCTTAATAAGTCAACAGAATTACTTGCATTTGGACAGGAGCTGAATGACCAGACATTCGCTATTTGTAAAGCAGATATGCTCATAAAGGGAAACAATGCTGATTATATCAAAGACGGCAATACACTTTCCGATGACCAGTTCGAGGGACATACCTTTGATTATATCATTTCAAATCCCCCTTTCGGACGTGAATGGAAGAACGAAAAAGCAAAGGTTGAGGCAGAAGCCAAAAAAGGTTTTTCAGGAAGATTCGGTGCGGGACTTCCAGCTACAAGTGATGGTCAAATGCTGTTTTTGATGACTGCCATTTCCNAAATGAANGATANTTCACAAGGCGGCAGCCGTATTGCAATTATACACNATGGTTCTCCACTGTTTACTGGTGATGCTGGAAGCGGTGCAAGCAATATTCGCAAGTATATAATTGAAAATGACCTGCTCGAAGCTATAATAGCTCTGCCAAATGACATCTTCTACAATACTGGAATTGCNACATATATATGGGTGCTTTCCAATAAAAAGGCAGGTACAAAGCGTGAAGGCAAAGTTCAGCTTATCAACGCAAACGGACTTTTTGAAAAACGCAGAAAAGCTCTGGGCAATAAGCGTAACGATATTTCCGAAAGTGCTATTGAGGAAATAACACGTCTGTATGGTGATTTCAGAGAAACAGAAATCAGTAAAATTTTTGATAATGAGGATTTCGGCTATACAAAAATTACTGTTGAACGTCCTCTGCGTGACGAAAACGGGGAGATTGTGTTGAAAAAGAACAAAAAACAGCCTGATTCCTCTTTGCGTGATACGGAAAATGTTCCGTTGAATGAGGATATACAGGAGTATTTTGAGCGTGAGGTTCTGCCTTTTGCTCCTGACGCATGGATAGATGAGAAAAAATCTAAGGTTGGATATGAGATACCGTTTACACGCTATTTTTATAAATATGATGCTCCTAAGCCGTCTGCCGAGATAATGGCAGAGATTTTAGAACTTGAAAAAGAGCTTGACGGAAGTCTTTTAGAGGTGTTTGAATAATGAGCTTATTTGAAAAACTTTTCAAGAATAAACCACAGATAATCATTGTTAAACAAGAAATTGACTATGATAAGTTAGCAGATGCGATTGTTAAGGCACAAAAGATAATAAAAGATGATGAAAATGAAGAAATTAAGGAGCAAGAAAAACAAAAAAGAGAAAACTGGCAAAAAGCCATTGGTTATAAAAAATATGATGATGATAAAGCAAAATTTTATGTTAAAGCAGGACATCGTGTAAGAAATTTCTTTTCTGTGCTTTTTCATTTTATATTTTTTAGCGAGAAGAAGGCAACATCAGATACAGTAACTTTTGGTTTATTGCAAATGGCAACATCAGGTATTTTTCAACTATGCAATATGATACTTGTTCTTTTGACCCTGCTATTTGTATTAATGTCATTTGTAATGGTGAAAGAAATGGAATTTATATTTAAATTTCAGCCAATATACTTTGGTTATGCCTTGCCAACATTTATGTTTTCAAAATTTTTTAAAATTGCATCTTTTGAAATAGCAAATTTAAAAGATAGAAATTATGTAATTGCAATTTTTTCTGCAACAACTTGCTTTTTTGCAATGGTATTTGCATTAATTGCACTTTTTAAGGGGTAATATTATGCGTGAAATGAAAGACAGTGGTGTTGAATGGATTGAGGAAATTCCAAAAGAGTGGGATATAATTAAGTGTAAGTATGTATCAGATTTATATACTGGAAACAGTATAAAAGATGAAGATAAATCCTTATATGAAAATTCTACTAATGCTGTACCGTATATTGCTACAAAAGACATAGATGTTATATTTAATACCATTAATTATGAAAATGGATTATATATAAAGAATGATGATAATTCTTTTGTAAGAGCAAATAAAAATGATATATTAATGTGCATAGAGGGTGGAAGTGCAGGGCGAAAGAAAGCCAAACTTGATAAAACTGTGTGCTTTGTAAATAAATTGTGTTGTTTTCATCCTGTGAAGATTAACTCTTTGTTTTTGTATTATATTTTAAATTCTCCTCATTATGAGGAAGAATTTAGGTTTAATATTTCAGGCTTGATTGGTGGGGTAAGCAAAAGTAAGCTTATGAATNTNATCTTNCCTTATCCGTTNNTTNAAGANCAAAAAAAAATCTCTGCCTACCTTGACGAAAANTGCACCNAAATCGNCANCATTATCGCAAAACAACAGAAAATCATTGAAAAGCTGAAAGCCTACAAACTTTCTTTGATTACGGAAACAGTCACAAAAGGTCTGAATCCTGATGTGAAGATGAAAGACAGTGGTTATGAATTTATTGGAACAGTACCTGAACATTGGAACGTATGCAGACTTAGAAACATAGGAGTACCACAAAATGGAATAAGCAAAGGCGGAGATTTTTTTGGTCATGGTTATCCTTTTGTTTCATATGGTGATGTATATAGAAACTTTTCGTTGCNTGAGACGNTGAATGGTTTAGTNGAAACTACGGAAGAGGAAAGAGANCANTATTNAGTAAAAGAAGGTGATATTTTCTTTACTCGAACATCAGAAACAATAGAGGAAGTTGGTTTCTCTTGTGTTTGTGAAAAATATATCGAAAATGCAACTTTTGCGGGATTCGTTATAAGAGTACGACCATTTGTCGATGATTTAGTAACTGGATTTGCAAAATACTATTTTAGAAGTAATCATCATCGTTTTTATCTTGTAAAAGAGATGAATTTAGTAACTCGTGCAAGTTTAGGACAAAATCTTTTAAAGAGTATGCCTGTTTTATTACCACCTAAAAAGGAACAACAAGAAATAGCCAACTACCTCGACAAAAAATGTGCTGCAATAGATTTAGCTATTGAGAAAAAACAGGCTATCATTGAAAAACTCACAGAATATAAAAAATCTCTCATTTATGAGGTTGTGACAGGAAAGAAAGAGGTATAAAATATATGAATATGAATAATATGTTTAACTATGATTACATACAACAACAGGCTCAGCAACATCATAATCAACAAATAAGCAAGGTTGTTGATGCAGCGAAGAAACTAAAAGACTTTTTAGATAGCACTGATGATATAGAACCACAGTATCAGGAAATGGCTTCTGCTGAATTTTGTGCAGTTATGTTTGACTATATGCAGAGACATCAAAATAAGGGAGTTTAATTATGCCTGATTTTGACTACAAGGAAAAACGCTTTGAACAAGACATCGAAGAATATCTTACCACAAAAGGCGGATATGAAAAGGGTGACTCGAAAGCCTTTGACAGAAAGCTTGCACTTGATGTGAATACCTTTGTTGAATTTATCAGAACAAGTCAGCCGAAACAGTGGGAGCGTTTTGAAAAGATTTATGGTGTAGACAGCAAAAAACAGATTATTGACCGATTCTGCCGTGAGGTAAAAATGGTGGGACTGTTAAAAGTGTTCCGTCAGGGCTTTACCGACAGGGGAATTAAGTTCCGTGCGGTTTTTTTTAAGCCTGAAACGACTATCAATCCTACTACTATGGCACAGTATAACGCAAATATTCTGCACTGCACAAGACAACTGCATTATTCACTTCAAAATGAAAATAGCATTGATATTGTACTTTTTATAAATGGTATTCCCGTTGTATCAATGGAGCTGAAATGCCAGTTTACAGGACAGAATACGGATAATGCCATTAAGCAGTACAAGTTTGACCGAACAACAAAGGACGCTTTATTTGAGTTCAAAAACAGGGTACTTGTGCATTTTGCAGTTGACCTCTCTAACGTTTATATGACTACAAAGTTAGAGGGTGCAAATACATACTTCCTGCCTTTTAATCAGGGCGATAACGGTGCTGGAAATGTAGGCGGAAAGGGAAATCCTATCAATCCAAACGGCTATGATACAGCGTATCTATGGGAGCAGGTTCTTTGTAAAGACCGTCTGCTTGAAATTATACACAAATATTTGCACTTTCAGGTTGAACGTGACGAAAAGGGAAATATAAAATCTGAGCGAATGATTTTTCCTCGCTATCATCAGCTTGACGTTGTGACCAAATTACTTGCAGATGTAAAGAAAAACGGTTCAGGCAGAAATTATCTGATTCAGCATAGTGCAGGTTCAGGAAAATCCAACTCTATTGCGTGGCTTGCACATCGTCTTTCAGGACTGCATAATGACAATAACGAAAAAATATTTCAATCAGTCATTATCGTTACTGATAGACGTGTGCTTGACAGTCAATTACAAAATACAGTTTATCAGTTTGACCACGTTGAGGGCGTTGTGCAGAAAATCGACAAGAATGCACAGCAGCTGAAAGAGGCTATCGAGGCAGGAACAGGCATTATTATTACTACTTTGCAGAAGTTCCCAGTTATCTATAAAGAGGTAAATTCAGGAAACAAGCGTTTTGCGATTATTGTTGACGAGGCACACTCTTCACAGACGGGTGACGCAGCCAAAAAGCTAAAATGTGCCTTAGCTGATACGGAAAAGGCTCTTGAAGAAATTGCAGAGTTTGAATATGAGTACGAAAGCAAGCGTAAGGACGATGAAGATAAACTTCTTGATGAACTTGCAGCACATGGAAGTCATGATAATATGTCTTTCTTTGCATTTACTGCTACACCAAAGGACAAGACTTTGCAGATGTTTGGCACTCGTGATGAGAATGGAAAGTATCATCCGTTCCATATTTATTCTATGCGTCAGGCAATAGAGGAACATTTTATTCTTGATGTACTGCAAAATTATATGACATATAAAATGTACTATAAAATTGCCAAGACCATTCCTGATAACCCAGAGCTTAATACGACAGAAGGCATAAAAGCGATACGAAACTATGAAACGTTGCATCCGCACAACATATCGCAGAAAACGGCAATCATGCTGGAACACTTTAGAAATATTACAAGGCATAAAATCGGTGGTAAGGCAAAAGCCATGATTGTGACACCGTCTAGACTTCATGCTGTACGTTATGTGCTTGAGTTCAAAAAGCAGATTGCAGAAAAGGGATATGCTGACCTTGATGTGCTTGTGGCATTTTCAGGTGAAATTGAGGACAAAGGAGAAACTTATACAGAAGAAAAAATCAACAAAACTAAAGACGGAAAGGCAATCAAGGAAAACGCTCTGCCTGAGACCTTTCACACAGGCGATTTTGGAATGCTGATTGTTGCAGAAAAATATCAGACGGGTTTTGACGAACCGTTTCTTCATACAATGTTTGTGGATAAGAAGCTATCTGGTGTAAAAGCTGTGCAGACACTATCCCGTCTTAATCGTACTTGTCGAGGAAAACAGGATACTTTTGTACTTGATTTTGTTAATAGTGCAGAGGATATTGAGAAAGCTTTTGAGCCTTATTATGAAGAAACTGTTCTGGAAAAAGAAACCGACCCGAATGTTGTTTATGATTTAAAGAATACGCTCGATGAGTACAGAGTATATCAACAAATTGAAATTAATAGCTTTGCAGATGTGTGGTATTCTGCCGAAAATCAGGAATATGCTGATTTGGGTAAGCTCAAAGCTAAAATACAGCCTGCTCTTGACAGATATAATGCACTTGAATCAGAAAAACAGGATATGTTTAAATCTACTCTTGCAAGGTTTAACCGAATATATTCTTTCATTATTCAGGTTTGCCGCTTGTTTGATAAGGAACTGCATAAATTCAATATTTATGCGAAGTTTCTCAGTATGATGCTCCCAAAGGGTGGTTCTGAGACGGTTTATATTGATGACAAAGTTCTGCTTGAATATTATAAACTTGAAAAAGATTTTGATGGCAGTATTAAACTTGAACCGACTGACGAAGGTTTTACTCCAATTACAGGCGAAGCGGGGAGACGTGAAAAACAAAAAGACCCACTTACGATTATAATTGATAAAATAAATGAGAAATATGGTACTGCATTCACTGAGATGGATAAAGTATTGCTTCAGATTGAAAATGACTATGCGGTTCAGGATAAGTGGAAAAGCTATGCTCAGAATAACGATTTCAAAACATTTATGCTTCTGTTTGCAAAGGATTTTCCCGAAATGGCAGTAGCACGTTACGAGCAAAACGAAGACTTTTTTATAAAAATGTTTTCTGACTCAGTAATGATGCAACAGGTTATGCAATCTATTGGTAATGTGGTTTATGAAAGATTGAAGAAATAGCCATACCAAAACATTAAGGAGATTATGTCATGGAAAATATACAGATTACATCGTAAGGCATACAGAAAAATTTGTGTAAAGTAAAACCATATTATGCAATTTACGAGTATATATGGAACAGATTTGATGCATCACGGAGCAGGAAAAAATGATTTTCACACTTGCATTTACAAATTAAATGATGTATAATGGTAACAAAGGCAGATGATGGAGATGTATAAACTTGTTCCGAAACGTACAATAAGACGGATTGAAAATAATGATGAAGACAAAGAACTCCNTACCAGNAANCTGGAGNTTGNACTTGCAAGTGAANCNGANGANGANCAATGGAGAGAATNAGTNCANCTGCATCTTGATGANATNAGAATCNTNNANAGNGAGNANGGAGAAANAATCAAAAGAGANTTTGATAGNATGNTGAGAGGAATTTAGTAATGTACGATATTGATTATGAAATATACAAGTATATCAATGAGCTGGCAGACCAGTATGTAGAAACGGATGAATTGCTGAAAAGGAATCATCTTACATTCGATGAGGCACAGCAGCAAGCAAAGCAGTTCAAAGAAACATTTTATGCTTTGCTTGAAAAATATTCTATCAGCAGTCAGAGTCTTGTTGTAATCTGTTATGAACTGATGGAGCGTATCAGTCAGCAGCCTGACAATCCTGATTTTCAGTATCTTTATTTATGTGTGATGACGGATTTTTGTTTGCTCGTCAGAACAGACCCTGACCCTGATGAGGAACAGAAAATCAGAAATTATCTTCGTCAACAGGAACTGATACGAGAGCTGACGAAATTTTGGGAATCCCAATCTGAGAATATCAGAAAATATCAGGAACTGCTGGAATATCTTAAAAAGCCGATTAAAGTAA
>WFLX010109823.1_pt1 | contig 17216 bp, 18 predicted proteins | sample 4967041 | NCBI WGS metagenome assembly WFLX01 (sample SAMN12857096, study PRJNA449069) | gut metagenome | isolation source: stool from male and female vole | host: Microtus ochrogaster | place: USA:Florida | collected 2017 | reverse complement strand
CGAAAGAATGACAATAAGTTATGGCGTTTCCGACAAGACAAGGAGAATACGTGCCTCAATACTTCAATGGAGCAGTTTTCACAGCGGAAGTTTTTTTGACGATACATCAAAATACAACGATGTTGAAATAATAATTTCGCTCGACAACAAGTTTTTTACGGCACGAGGTGTAAAAAGTACTTTTATGGGAACTATATCGGAGATAGAATTTCCGCACGGCTTCCCCGACAACCGTTATTCATGGGACTGGTACGAACAGCTTGCTTATCAGGCTGGCGGACTTCTTACCGACGAAAAACGGCTTGCGGAATTTGCTTCGCAGGAAGCGGAAAAGGACAGAAATTTCAATCTCTTTAATAATGAAAAAGAAATTTTTCAGAGATATCAGAAATTATAATTTTAAAAGGAGTAGTTTACAATGCAGTTATATAATTCACTTTCACATAAAAAAGAGGAGTTTGTTCCCCACGAGGCAGGCAAGGCAAGTATTTACACCTGCGGACCTACTGTTTATCACTATGCACATATAGGCAATCTCCGTACTTATATTATGGAGGACATTCTTGAAAAATATCTGCGTTTTACAGGTCTTGACGTAAAGCGTGTAATGAATATAACAGACGTTGGTCATCTTACAAGCGACGGCGATACGGGTGACGACAAGATGCTTAAAGGTGCAAAGCGTGAACACAAGACAGTCATGGAAATAGCACAGTNCTANACNGACGCNTTTNTCAGCGACTGTAAAAAACTCAATATAAAAACTCCTGACGTTGTAGTTCCTGCTACTTCCTGTATAGATGAGTTTATANGAGNTATTCAGGTNCTTATGGNAAAGGGATACGCATACGAGGCAGGTGGAAATATTTATTTTGATACTTCAAAGCTTGAAAAATACTATGTTTTCAATGATTTTAAAGAGGAAGATTTGGCTGTAGGCGTACGTGACGGAGTAGAGGAGGACGAAAATAAGCGTAACAAGGCTGACTTTGTTCTTTGGTTCACAAAGTCAAAGTTTGATTCACAGGAACTCAAATGGGACAGTCCTTTTGGTGTTGGTTATCCGGGCTGGCATATTGAATGTTCGTGCATAAGCATGGAGAATCTCGGCGAATATCTTGACATTCACTGCGGAGGAATTGACAACGCTTTTCCGCATCACACTAATGAAATCGCACAGAGTGAAGCTTATCTTGGTCACGAATGGTGCAATTACTGGTTTCACGTTCATCACCTCAACACCAAAAACGGCAAAATGAGCAAGTCAAAAGATGAGTTTTTAACCGTATCGTTTCTTGAAGAAAAGGGTTATAATCCGGTTGTTTATAGATATTTCTGCTTGCTGTCGCATTACAGAAAGTCACTTGTTTTTGACTGGGATAATCTCAATAATGCAGTTGTTTCATATAACAAGCTTATCGAAAAAATAGCACCTCTTACGGCTGATAAGTCAGGAGATATTGACAAGGCTGAATATGACCGTCTTATGAAAAACTTCACAGACGCTCTCGACAATGACCTTAACACATCGCTTGCGGTTACTGCCGTTTACGACGTTCTCAAGTCAAAGACAAATTCTGTAACAAAGCTTGCTCTTATTGCGGAATTTGACAAGGTTTTAGGACTTGACCTCATCGCAAACGCTGAAAAGTCCGTTGAGGGCGATAATGAGGAAATTCCGGCGGAAGTAATGGAACTTGTTGAACAGAGAAAAAATGCACGTAAGGAAAAGAATTTTGCTCTTGCCNANGAACTCAGAAATAAAATNTCTGAACTCNNNTACGAGGTAAAGGAAANAAGACAGNGTACAGAGATAAAGAAAATATGAATTTAAGAAAGGCAGTGCAGACCGATATTGATATTATTGTTGAACTGTACAGAAGTGTAATAGGTTTGAATAATTCTCTTTGGACGACAGATTATCCGACACGTCAGAATGCTGTGTCGGATTTCAGAAACGGTAATCTTTATGTATTGGAAAATAATAATATTATAATCGGAGCTTGTTCTGTGGAATCAGAAAGTGTCTTTGAAAATACTGACTTCTGGAAAATCAATGACGGCACACAGTGTGAAATTTCAAGGATAGTTATTTCACCCGAATATCAGGGAAACGGATATGCAAAAATAATGGTTGAAAAGCTTATTGAAAAACTGGAAGAAAACGGTTGTAAATCTGTACATCTTTTTGTTGTGAAAAGCAATATTCCTGCTGTTGAAACGTATAAAAGGCTGAATTTTGACTTTTCGGGGGAATACAGTATGTTCGGACATGAATATTTTGCTATGGAATACATTGTAAACGGGAAAGAGGGGTAAAATGGCAAGGATATATCCGCTTTTCAGTTCAAGCAAGGGGAACTCAGCTTTTATAGGAACTGAAAAGGGTGGAATACTCATAGACTGCGGAGTGAGTTTCAGAAAACTTTCCTCCGCACTCGAAATAAACAGAATACCGCTTACAGCAGTGCAGGCGGTTTTCATAACTCACGAACATAGTGACCATGTAGCAGGTCTTAAAATGCTTACTAAAAAAACGGGTACTACAGTTTACGGAACAAAGAAAACACTACAGAAACTTTGTGACGAAGATAAAATTTCTCCGCAGTCACCCGTTATTGAAATGAAAGGAAGTATAGCGTGTGCAGATATGGAAGTGACCGCTTTCGGCACGTCACATGACGCAGTACAGCCGTGCGCATACAGAATACATACAGCAGACGACAAATACTGTGCCATATGTACTGATACCGGTTATATCACTCCTGAAGCAGACAAGGCACTTACAGGTTGCAGAATGGTTCTGATGGAGTCAAATTATGACGAAAATATGCTCCGCACCGGAAATTATCCGCTTTATCTTAAAGAGCGTATATTGTCGCTGAACGGTCATCTTTCAAACGACGACTGTGCGTTACAGATTGGAAAACTAATCGAGCGTGGAACGGTTTATTTTCTTCNGGGTNANCTCAGTCAGGATNACAATACNCCGTATATTGCCNNTTCAACGGTACAGAAAAGTATTTCAAAGTNTANGCGGAACAGGGATTATTTAATGGGTGTCGNACNTGTTGAAACNAAGGGAGGAGCGGTTATTTTCTGATGACGATAAATTTAATAGTTATAGGAAAACTCAAAGAGGACTATCTTCGCAGTGCCTGTGCGGAATACATAAAGAGACTTTCAAGATACTGCACTTTTGAACTTCATGAACTGGACGAATGCAGACTTTCAGAAAATCCGTCTGAAAAAGAAATAAGTTCAGCACTTAAAAAAGAAGCTGATAATATTAAAAAATATGCAAAAGGTATGATAATACCCATGTGCATAGAGGGAAAACAGCTCACAAGTGTGAAGTTTTCGGAAAAAATATCGTNTGCCGNCGTNNNCGNNTTNAGNACTGTCACTTTTATAATCGGAAGTTCATTCGGACTTGCATCGGAAATAAAGTCAATGGGCAGTTTTAAACTTTCAATGTCAGATATGACTTTTCCGCACNAGCTTGCAAGAGTAATGCTGTTGGAACAGATTTACAGGGCGTTTCAGATTGCAGAGGGTGGAAAGTATCATAAATAAAATATTTTATAAAGGAGTAAAAAAATGAAAAAACTTGTAGCAATTTGTTTGTTGTGCGCAATGTCTGCATTAGTACTTACATCATGTGGCAAGCCTAATCTTGAGGGAAGATGGGAACTCTGCAACGCAGACGGTGATGAACTGGATGTTAAAATAAAATTCAGTGACGACGGTATAGTGAGAATTGACGGTGAAAAAAGCAAATACGAAGTCATTGACAAAAAAACTATTGAAATTGACGGCGAAAAGTGTGATTTTGAAGTTGTTGACAAAAACGAAGGGCTTATTTATATCAGTGAACTGGCAGATAAAAAAGAGCAACAGGATATTAACAGTATTGCTTCAACATTGATGAAAGCGTCTAATTCTGCTCTTATGGAACTGGACGAAGAAGATAAATATTATAAGGATAAAGCTATTATATGTTCAGGCAGCAGTAAAAGTATAAACGCTGTTCCTGAAAATGCAGATGCGGATTTCAATTTTATTGAGAGAGTAGAGCTGTTCTTTAATGATGTCAATGATTATGAATATATAATATTTATAGAAGATGGTTACTGTAAATATACTGTGGTAACAGAACAGTCAGATAAAAAAGTTATCGGAATTTATCCGGCTGGTGAGTTTGAGGATATGACATTTAATGAAATATATCACGAACTCAAAGGCAGTATAGAATAATAATAATCAGAACAGAAAGAAGAAACGGTCAATGAGAGGAGGAACAATATGAATGAAGAATATTACAGGGCGGAAATATCTTCCCTTAACCATGAAATACGCAGGCTGAACAGGCAGATTGAAACGGACAGGCAGAATAAAATGCCCGACAAGCTTAATCCCTTTGACAATCCCACCGACTACCCTTATTTCAGCGGTGACTATTCGGATATAATGCCGGAACTTGATGCTCCTGACTGTACAGTTCCGCTTGACCCTGCTCCCGATGAACGCCGTAAAATAAAGCGTTTTTATTCCATCGGAGGTTGGTGTGTACTGGGACATTTTCTGTTAAGTAATATATTAATGCTTATTGCTTTAATTGTACTTGAAATAGTTCTGAAGTCTGAAAACAAAGGAGTAAGCGAAGATATAATAGATTCTTATATGAACAGTTCCTCAATATTTGCCGGACTGAATATGATTGTCTTTATAATTTCAAATATCTTTTTTGGGTTTATGGGTCTTAAAATGGCGAATATTCCTAAAACTCAGCTTGTACGTACACGGGATTTCAGTTTCGGAAAGTCATTGCAGTATTGTCTTATAGCTGGATTTATATGGACAGTATCAGTTTTTGTTGCTGCCGGAATTGATGACATTTTTGTGCATTATGGCTATTCAACTGATGTTATGGATATGGACGATGTTGCAGTAACCGGCACGGGTTTTGCCGTGATGATGATTTATCAATGTATAATAGCTCCGATTACAGAGGAAATTTTTTTCAGAGGAATGTTATTAAGGGTATTTTCAAGGGCAAATCAACGGTTTGCGGTTTTTGCAACGGCATTTTTCTTTGGTCTGGGACATCATAATATTCCGCAGTTTGTACTTGCCTTTCTTCTCGGAAGTTTTCTCGCCCACATAACATTAAAGCATAATTCAGTCATACCGTCAATTATTGTACATATATTCATAAATACAATGTCAGGTGTTTGTTCTTATGTGGAAAGTTATTTCGGATTTAATGGCACTATAATAGCAGAGTGTGCAATACTTGTAATTGCAATAGCAGGCTTTTTCATGTTTTGTATTTTCAGAGGTAACAACAAAATTCCGTCGGCTACTCCTGCTCAGAGCAGAAGGGGAATTGCCATAGCGAAAAGTTCGGTAATTTTCATAATTGCGTTTTTATTACAGTTGATATATACAGTTGCATTGATATTCTGATATTTATGTAACATAAGGCGGTCGGATTTACTGACCGCCTTTATTTTTCAGTCTGATTTATGATATATAATAGGTCTTAACTGTACTCCTTCAAGAGCTGCCGAAACTGCCTGCGGTAACATCGAAAATTCCGCAACAAGAGAAGCAGGTTTCCGTGAACAGTCGTCCTGCAACATAGGTACAAAGTAGTAGTTTTTACGGTTGAAAAGTTCGCCGATATTTTTGGCAGAACCTAAAAGAGAATCGTTTGACGCTATGGCAAGTAATACGGGTTTTCCGCTTCTTAAATGGGATTTGACCGCCATTGTAACGGCTGTATCTGTTATGCTGTTTGCAAGTTTTGAAGCGGTGTTTGATGTACAGGGGGCGACTACCATAATATCAGTCATGTTTTTAGGACCAATAGGTTCAGCGTCGGAAATGGACGTTATAATGTCTTTTTCACATATTTCGCTGAATTTCTTCATATTTTCCTCAGCAGAGCCGAAGCGTGTGGATATGTGCGAAGCGTTTTCCGACATGACGGGAATAAGTTCTGCCCCCATATTTTTCAGTATTTCAGCCTGTTCAAAGCATTTGTCAAATGTACAGAATGAGCCTGTCATTGCAAAGCCTATTTTCAGACCCCTGAATATTTCACTCATTTATAAAACCCCTTTCCGCAAGAATGCCGGTAACGGTTTCGGCTATGAACTCACCAGACGTAACAGGTGCGGTTTTTCCGGGAATACCCAAAGCCCACACTACTTTTTTTCCGAGTACTGAAGCGGAATCAAAGTCTATTCCACCGGGTTTTGAGGCAAGGTCAATAAAAAGTGTGTCATTGCCGAACCTGCTTAAAAGTTCATTGTCGAATATAAGTTCCGGAACGGTATTGAATACAAGCTTGTAATCGGTATCCATTTTATTGGTGCATACTGATTTTATGCCGAGAATACGGGCTTTTGCTGTACCCTTTGCATTTCTGACAGAAGCAGTTATATCTGCTCCGAATCCTTTGAGAATTTCCGCAAGTGCAGTACCTATGCGACCAAGTCCAACAATAAGAACTTTAAGTCCGTTAAGAGTGACAGGAAGTTCACTCAAAGCGATTTCCACAGCACCCTCAGCAGTCGGAACTGCGTTTTTCAGGCTAAGTTCTTCACGTTCCATATAGTCAATTATTTCCATGTTTTCAAAAATATCATTCAGTCTTTTGTCTGACTTTCCTGCGAATATAACAGCGTTCGGTTTTAAAAGACGGCGTATTTCGGCAGGATTTATTTTTTCACTGGTAAAAGGTGCGGTAATCATGCCGTTTTCATCAAGCGGAGGAACGGGGAGTACCGCAAAGTCATAGAATGAATCCTCATTGTTATCAGAGATTTTAAGGTCTGTTTTTTCGGAAAGTATGTCTGCGGAAAATCCCCTGACATACGTATCAGATTCAGCCGAAAGTTTTTCTGCACAGTATACCTGACGCATATCACCGCCGGCAACAAGTATTTTAAATTTATCTTTCATAATAATCTCCATTCTGCCGTTTAAAACGGCTGACAGAAAATTTGTATCCCCTTTCATTATATGAAATTTGTGCAGAATGGTGTGCATAACAAAGAGCGTGTCTGCCCTTTGACAAACACGCTTTAATTTCCTTTATAACCTGTTTTTTCTTTCCAGTCCTCGCCTATGTGTTTTTCGCAGGCTTTGTGAAACCATTTAAGCTGTACTTCCAATGCACCAATCTGATTGTACATCTGTTCACGCTGTTCAACAAAGTCGGAAACATCATTAAGAAATTTTTCCTTCCATTCCTTTATATCGTCTGCGGAAAGTTCCTCGTTTTCGGCAATAACGTCATCTTCAGATTTTCCTTTGAGTATTTCAAGGACTGTTTTTTCCTTGAAACTCTGTTCATATTTCTTTTTGGGCGGAGGTAACGGCGGTGGTTTTTCCTTTGGTTTAAGACTGTTGATAATCATGCAGAAAAGTGCAAAGATTACCCCCCATATAAAAAGTTCTGCCATTGGAAAAGCCTCCCTTTGAGATTATTTTTCAAGAGTTCCATGAGAAAGCGACTTGAGATAAGCATTTATAAAACCGTCAATATCGCCGTCCATAACAGCCTGAATATTACCGTTTTCAAAGCCTGTTCTGTGGTCTTTTGCGAGGGTGTAGGGCATGAATACATATGAACGTATCTGCGAACCCCACGCAATTTCTCTCTGAACACCTTTGATATCCTCAATTTTTTCGAGATGTTCACGTTCCTTGATTTCAACAAGCTTTGAACGGAGCATTTTCATGGCATAGTCCTTGTTCTGATACTGACTTCTCTGTGTCTGACAGGAAACTACTATGCCGGTGGGTTTGTGGATAAGACGTACAGCGGAACTTGTCTTGTTTACTTTCTGACCGCCAGCACCGCTTGAACGATAAACTTCCATTTCTATATCTTCCGGACGGATATCAACTTCAATAGAGTCGTCAATTTCGGGCATTACTTCAAGTGCGGCAAAAGAAGTGTGTCGTCTGCCGGAAGCGTCAAAAGGTGATATGCGGACAAGTCTGTGAACGCCTGACTCAGATTTCATATAACCGTAGGCGTTGTCTCCCTCAANAAGTANTNAAGCAGACTTNATACCTGCANCATCTCCGTCAAGATAGTCCATGAGGGTANNTTTGTAGTTATGACGTTCTNCCNNGTGATNGTNCNTTCTGTNNANCATTTCTGCCCAGTCCTGAGCCTCTGTACCGCCTGCACCTGCGTGGAATGTAAGAATTGCGTTGGAATTGTCGTATTCTCCTGTAAGGAGAGTGGAAAGCTTTTCGTCCTCCATCTTTGTTTTGAAAGACGCTGATTCAGACTTTATTTCTTCAATGGAACTGTCGTCCTCCTCCTCAATGGAAAGTTCTATCAGGGTGATTAAATCTTCAAGACTGTCATTAAGCTTGTTGAACNTTTCNATTTTTCTTTNAAGAGCCTTTGTCTCACGANGAACTTTCTGAGNGTTTTCGAGGTCGTCCCAGAAANCGTCNTTTGCANTTTCTGCATTGAGTTCAGCGATTCTTTCCTTAGCTGCCTTTATATTGAGAACGTCTGCGAGTTCTGTCATTTCTTTTCGGTAGTTGGTCATTTCAACTCTGAGGTCGTCGAGTATAATCATAAAAATTCATATCCTTTCATACTTAAAAAATTATTGTCCGTAAATCTGTGATGCAACGTCAACTGTCTGTTTAGCGTCCTTTGNGTAGAAATCGGCGTGAATCTGTTCGGCATAGGAAGCAGTAAGAACAGCACCGCCCACTACTGTCTTACATTCGGGATATTCCTTGTTGAGCAGGGCAATAGTTTCTTCCATAGCACCGAGAGTTGTAGTCATAANTGCAGAANGTCCGACAATTTTTACCTGATGCTTTACAGCCGTATCAACTATAAGGNGTGGGTCAACGTCCTTGCCCAAGTCTATAACATCAANACCATAGCTTTCGAGCAGGACTTTTACGATATTTTTTCCGATATCGTGAATATCTCCCTTGACTGTTGCAAGAACTATTTTTCCCTTTGAAACACTTTCCGTATTATTCAGGGAAAGTTTTTCTTTTATAATCTCAAAACACACCTGTGCCGCCCCTGCTGTAAGTATAAGCTGAGGCAGGAAAATTTTTCCCTTTTCAAATTTTTCTCCTGCGGAATCGAGTGCGGGAATAAGATAGCCGTTTATAATTTCCATAGCGTCAACGGTGTTTATCAGTTCTTTCACAGCTTTTACAGCGTCATTTTTAAGACCGTTTTCGACTGCATATACAAGGTCAGGGNAATTTNTTTCCTGAGCGGACNGTACAGGTTTNGGAGNGGAATTATCTTGTGCGTNTATGCTTATAAATTCAGCGGAATTTCTGTCCGTTCCGGAAAGCAGACGATATGCACGCACAGCACCTATTATTGAATCGACGTTAGGGTTTATAATGGGCAGGTCAAGTCCGCTGTGCAGAGCCATAGTCAGAAATGTACGTGTTATAAGTTCTCTGTTAGGCAGACCGAAAGAAATATTTGATACGCCAAGTACAGTACGCAGACCGAGTTCATTTTTTACCCTGTTAAGAGCGTTTAACGTTTCCATAACGCCGTCCTGTTCAGCCGAAGCCGTAAGTGTGAGACAGTCAATAAAAACGTCCTCTTTCGGTATGCCGTACTCTATGGCACGATTAAGTATTTTTTCTGCAATTGAAAAACGTCCCTCTGCGGTTTTCGGAATACCGCCCTTATCGAGAGTGAGTCCGACAACAGACGCACCGTATTTCTTTACAAGCGGCAGAATACTTTCAAGTGATTCGTCCTCGCCGTTTACGGAATTTACAATGGGTTTGCCATTATAGACACGCAGACCTGCTTCAAGTACTTCCGGAATAGTAGAGTCAAGCTGTAAGGGAGTGTCACATATACCCTGAATTGCCTTTACCGCCGTTACCATCATTTCCTTTTCGTCGATACCGGGAAGTCCTACATTTACGTCAAGAATTTCCGCACCTGCGTGAACCTGTTCNACNGCCTGACTCAGTATATAGNCAATGTCATGATTCANAAGGGCNTCTTTGANACGCTTTTTTCCGNNCGGGTTAATGCGTTNANCTNTAACACGTGGCTGATTTNTTGTANCGCAGTTTANAGNCGNNCANGCAGAGANNTACACGTTTTATAGGTCTTTTAATANTGTCAGCACCGTCAANTTTTTTAATCATCTGACGGATATGNTCCGGAGTAGTACCACAGCAGCCGCCGAATANTGTNACTCCTGCTCCTGCGAGNTTTACAGCACTNNCNGCAAATTCCTCCGCACCTACATTGAAAAGATTTGTTACAGGGTCGGGAAGTCCTGCATTTGGCTTTGCGATAACTGGCAGATAAGTGAGGGAACAGATTTTGTCAAGTACCGGAAAAAGTTCCTCCGGACCAAGCGAACAGTTTACACCAATAGCGTCCGCACCCAGTCCCTCAAGGACGGCAACCATACATTCAGGTGAAACACCGGTAAAAGTACGCATATTTTCCTCAAAGGTCATAGTCACAAATACGGGTTTGTCTGAATTTTCCTTAGCGGCAAGCAAAGCGGATTTGACTTCATAAAGGTCAGTCATTGTTTCAATTACTATAATGTCGGCTTCACTTCCGGCAAGTACTATTTCTTTATAGACTTCATATGCGTCCTCAAATCTTAGAGTGCCGGACGGTTCAAGAAGCTGACCTATCGGACCTATGTCAAGAGCAACAAGGGATTTTTCACCGACGGCAGACCGTGCATTTTTTACGCCTGCCTGTACGATTTCCTCAACGCTGTAACCGGAGTTTTCAAGCTTGAATCTGTTTGCACCGAAAGTATTGGCGTAAACAATATCCGCACCTGCTTCCACATACATATGATGTATATTCATTATCGCTTCGGGATTTGTTATGTTCAGAAGTTCGGGAATATGTTCTGTCTGTATGCCGTGAGACTGTAGCATAGTTCCCATACCGCCGTCGAGAAATATGAATCTGTTTTTTTCANGAAGGGAATAGAATTTATCGNANATAATATAACTCCTTTNTTATTCGTTTCTGAAAGTTCCGAGACAACGGAAATACTCCATATTTTCGGAAAGGTCATTCATAAGAGCCTTTACACTGGGGTCGGTAAGTTTTCCGCTGAAATCAAGATAAAACATTACATCAAAGCTTCCGTCACGTATCGGACGGTTTTCAATTCTGATAATATTCATGCCGTTTACATAGAATTTTGTAAGCAGACGGTAAAGACTTCCCTCTGTATGCGGAATCTGAATCATTATGGAAACAGTATCAGCGTCCGGAGACACCTGTAAATCCCTTGCGATACAAACAAACTGTGTGCGGTTTACGGAACAGTCTGCAATATTTCCGGTGAGAATTTCAAGTCCGAGCTGTTCGGCACATTCAACGGAACATATTGCGGCTATATCTTCACCGCTGTTTTTCACCATTTCTGCGGCGGTTGCGGTATTGCTGTAAGGTGATGAATCAAGATTGTTTTCAGTAAGGAATGCACTGCACTGTGCAAGAGCCTGCGGGTGTGAATATACACAGTTTATATCTGAAATTTCAGTGCCTTTTTTTACAGCAAGGCAGTGATTGATTTCAACGCACACCTGTTTTACTACGTATACGCTGTATTTTGCCATGAGGTCATATGCACTGTCAATCATACCGGCAGTGGAATTTTTCAGCGGAATAACTCCGTATTCCACTTCACCGGATTGTACAGCTCTGAAAACGTCCTCAAAGGAATTATAGAAAACAGGCTTTGTGTTTCCGAAAATCATTCTTGCTGCGGTTTCGGAGTTTGCACCGGAAGTCCCCTGACAGCCTATTTTTTGAGCGTTCTGAAAGTTCGGAACACTGAAATTATATTCATGCTTGTTGGAAAGAAGCTTTCTGTTCTGTAAAAGCTTGCTTATATCCATGATAGTAGTGAAAAGTGCGGCAGTACCGTTTTCAAGAGTTTTGTCATTGGTAAGACTTTTTATTCTGTCAATGACTTGTTTTTCACGTCCGCCCTGAAAAACGGGCATATTGTTTTCTTTCTTATAGTCTGCAACACCTTTGCAGAGTTCCATTCTTTTCATAAAGAGCGAAAGTATCTCGCTGTCCGTATCGTCTATTTTGTTACGAAGCTCCTGTAAATCCATGATTTTTTACCTCCATAAATTAACTGTAATAACACAGAATACATTATACCAGATTTTTTTGTAAAAATCAATAAAAAAAGAAATAAATATATTGCAAACAGCCGTCCTTGTGTGGTATAATGATAAAGCACAGGTTACAGAAGAATAACCGTAATAACATAATAAAGGGAAATAATGTGGAAAAAATAAGAATACTGGGTATAGACCCCGGATATGCAATAGTTGGTTTCGGAATACTCGACTATGACGGAATAAATTTTCACCCTGTCGAATACGGGGCGGTTACTACAGAGGCAGGTACGATTTTTACCGAGCGTCTCAGAGCCATTCACGAGGNTATTGAATTTATACTTGACAAGTTNAGACCCGACTGNATGNCAGTTGAAAAACTTTATTTNACTACNAATCAGAAAACCGCCANTGATGTGGCACAGGCAAGGGGCGTAACAATTCTTTCAGCCGCAGTAAGACATATACCCGTTACGGAATATACGCCGTTGCAGGTAAAGGTGTCTGTTACCGGTTACGGAAAAGCCGAAAAGCGACAGATGATGGAAATGACAAGAAGTCTGCTTGGTCTTGCACATATACCCAAACCCGACGACGCAGCCGATGCACTCGCAGTTGCNATATGTCNCNGACATTCGGNGCGGTGGAGANAANTTNTTTANAAAGGANGATTTTTTTATGATATACAGNNTNAAAGGNAAACTCANAGTTAAAGATATGAATTTTATTGTTGTGGAATGTGCCGGCGTGGGTTACGGTTGCAGGACTTCCTACAATACTGTTTCACAGCTTGGAAATATTGGTGACGAAACAACAGTTTACACCCATATGAACGTCAGGGACGATAATATTGAACTTTTCGGCTTTGCGTCCCTTCAGGAACTTAACTGCTTTAAACTTTTAATATCTGTTTCAGGGGTCGGTGGAAAAGCCGCAACGTCAATACTTTCCGACGTTACACCGGAAAGCTTTGCGTTTCTTGTTGCATCGGGCGACAGCAAGGCTTTTACCAGAACTAAGGGAATCGGTGCAAAGACCGCACAGAGAATAGTGCTTGAACTCAAGGACAAGATTTCTGCGGAATCACTCAGCGGAATTTCTGCAAAGTCTGCTGTTTCCGCTCCGGTATCTGACGTAAATGCGTCGGCTGTTTCAGAGGCTATGGAAGCACTTATGGTACTTGGATATTCTCAGGGAGAAATTGCACCACTGCTCAGAAAGTGTGACACTGATTTGAGTACACAGGAACTTATCAGGGAGACTTTAAGGCTTATTGCTTCGGGAAAAATTTAGTTCAGCAAAGTAACAGATGTTACCGAAACTTTTTACATACGCAAAAAAAACGCTATTTTGATAAATAATACTCCGGAGGTGTTAATTTGATACAGACAGAGGATATGGAATTTGCTCCCCGAATGATTTCGCCGGAAAATACTTCGGAGGACAGTGACATTGAAATAACTTTAAGACCGCAGTCGCTTCATGAATATATAGGACAGGACAAAGTTAAGGAAAATCTTGCAATATATATAAAAGCCGCAAAACTAAGAGGTGAACCGCTTGACCATGTTTTATTATATGGTCCTCCCGGACTGGGCAAGACTACTCTTTCAGCCATAATTGCCCATGAACTCGGTGTCAATCTTCGTGTTACGACAGGTCCGGCAATCGAAAAACCGGGCGACCTTGTTTCACTTCTAACCAGTCTTTCAGACAATGATGTGCTTTTTATAGACGAAATACACCGTCTTTCAAGAGCAGTAGAAGAAATTCTCTATCCTGCCCTTGAGGACAGAGTAATTGATATAATCATAGGAAAAGGACCGTCAGCGCGTTCCATACGAATGGATTTGAAGCCTTTTACGCTTATCGGTGCAACAACAAGAGCCGGACAGCTTTCTGCACCTCTCCGTGACCGTTTCGGCGTAATACAGAGACTTGAACTTTATTCAAAGGAACAGCTTACGGATATAGTCCGCAGAAGTGCGATGATTCTGGGTATTCCGTGTACGCTTGACGGTGCGGCGGAAGTTGCCGGCAGGGCAAGAGGTACGCCACGTATAGCAAACAGACTTCTGAAAAGAGTGCGTGACTTTGCCGACGTTATGGGTAATGGTGAAATCAATCAGCAGATAGCGTCTGTGGCACTCAGCAGACTTGAAATTGACGAACTCGGTCTTGACAGTCTTGACAGACGAATGCTTGAAATGATTATAAGAGGTTACGGTGGAGGTCCTGTTGGTCTTGAAACGCTTGCGTCAGCCATAGGAGAAGAAGCCGTCACAATAGAGGACGTTTGTGAACCGTTTCTTATGCAGCTTGGTTTTCTCGGAAGAACTCCGAGAGGACGGTGTGCCACAAAACTTGCCTATGAACATCTTGGATTTAAGTTTCAGGACGACGGCGGACAGCTTGCTTTATGATTATTGCAAAAAATAATTATCGTCATAACATTATCGAATCACAGAAATTTCCGTCCGGACAGATGATTAACGGACAGGCGGTCAGTTCCGTTGCAGAAATGCGTTACGGACTTTGTCACATGAGTTTCAACGGCTGTGAAGTAATATCGGTTCATAATGCTCTTGTTTATCTGAAAAAGCCTGTGCCGTTGTGTGAAATTGCATTTTATATGGAAAGATTCAGGGTGCTTTCCGGAATTTTCGGCTGTAACGTCTTTAAAGTCGGAAAGGCTCTTGAACATTATGGCGTAGAATTTACACGGTCGAAAGAAATAGGCAGTGCAGAAATATTTATTGTATCTTTCTGGACGGGAAAACGCCTTTTATCGTCAATACACACTGTTTTCTGCATAAGAACGGCAGACGGCATAAACGTATATAATCTGTACAATAATTGTCCGGACGTAAGAAAACTAAAGAATAATGATGAAATTTCAGTATCTGAAAAAATCATAGCTGTATATGTAATAAAAGGAGACTGACCAATGGGAAAGCTTTTTGGAGCAGACGGTGCAAGAGGTATGTCTGTCGGCAGTTTTGACCATCAACTTGCGGAAAAAACAGGCAGAACCGCCGCCGCTGTGCTTTCACTTAAAAAAAATCCTAATCCTCTTATTATAGTGGGACGTGACAGCGGAAAAGCAGCTGAAAGTATAACAGATTCCGTATGTACGGGAATATGTTCGGCAGGGGCGGCAGCAGAAAAACTTGGTGTGATTCCACCGTCAGCCGTCTCGTGCCTTGTGAGACTTCACGGAGCAGACGCAGGTATTATGATTACATCGTCGTCAGATAATAAATGCTGCGGAATACGTCTTTATTCAAAAGGCGGTTATAAGCTCAGTGATGAAACGTGGGAGGAAATTGAACAGTTTGTTTTCAAGACTCCGGAAAAACTTGAAAAGAGAATAAGGGACAAAAAAGGCGGTGTTATCGTCTGTGAAAACGCCGTTGACGAATATATTGATTTTATAAAAAAATCTGTAAGTCCGGATTTTAAGGGAATGAAAATAGCCGTTTGCTGTTCGGACGGAAAAAATATTGATACTGCGGAAAGACTTCTGAAAGAAACCGGAGCGGAAGTCTTTGTTATGCCCGAGGAAAATCCTGTTGAAATCCACGAGGAATATAAGAGGACAAAAGTTGAACGTCTTACGGATTTCGTTTCCGGAAATGGTTTTGACTGTGGTTTTCTGTTCGGAAGCGGTTGTGAAAGATGTCTTGCCGTTGACGAAAAGGGCGGTATTGTCGATGCAGACAGTCTTTCGGCGATATTTGCGAAGTTCTTTAAACAAAGTGGACTTCTTAAAAATGATACTTTTGTTGTTACGTCTGCTGTTGGTATGGGTTTTCTCAGATTTGCCGGAGAAAACGGAATATCAGCGGTTACTGCCGGATTCAATGAAAGAAGTGTTGTGGCAAAAATGATTGAGGGCGGTTACAATATCGGTGCGGACAAGAGAGGGAGAATTATATTTCTTGACGAAATTCCGGCAGGCGACGGACTTTTTACAGCAGTAAAACTTCTTTCGGTTATGAAAAAGACAGGCGTTTCGCTTGGTACGCTTGCAGGTGAAATGAAACATTTTCCGCAGGTGATGCTTAATATAAAGATAAACCCGAAATTCAGGGAAGTATGGAAAAATGATACTATAATAACTGGTCTGATAGAAAACTGTGAGCAGACCCTCGGAGATACGGGAAAAATTTGTGTGCGTGAGAATCCCGACGAGCCTTATATAAGCGTTATTGCAGAGGGACAGGACTTTACGGAAATAAATGAAACGGCAATGAAAATAGCCAGATTAATCAGGATAAGAACAGCTTGAAAGGAGCATAAAAATTTTGAGGACAGCAGAAAACTGGAATGACTATAAAATTATTGATACATCAGACGGTGAAAAACTTGAAACATGGGGGAAAATAAGTCTTGTAAGACCCGACCCCCAGATAATATGGAAAACAGATAAAAAATCTAATCTCTGGAGTACGGCGGACGGTCATTATCACCGTTCTTACTCCGGCGGAGGAAACTGGACATTCCGTGGAAAAATACCTAATACATGGAATATAAACTATAAAAATCTTACTTTCAATATACGCCCGACAGGTTTCAAGCATACCGGACTTTTTCCCGAACAGGCTGTAAACTGGGATTTCATGGCTGATAAAATACGAAATGCCGGACGTGAAATAAATGTAATAAATCTTTTTGCATATACGGGTGGTGCAACTCTTGCGTGTGCAGAGGCAGGTGCGTCCGTTTGTCATGTTGACGCTTCAAAGGGTATGGTGCAGTGGGCAAGGGACAACGCCGCTGTGTCGGGACTTTCTGACAAACCGATTCGCTGGATAGTTGACGACTGTGAAAAGTTCATTGCCCGTGAGATAAGACGTGGCAGACGGTACGACGCTATTGTTATGGACCCTCCCAGTTATGGCAGAGGTCCGTCCGGCGAGATATGGAAACTTGAAGATTCAATATATAACCTTGTAAAACTCTGTGCAGGAGTACTCTCTGACAATCCGCTGTTTTTCCTGCTCAACAGCTATACAACAGGTCTTTCGCCGTCCGTTATGGGTTACATTCTT
>WFLX010262302.1_pt1 | contig 17217 bp, 11 predicted proteins | sample 4967041 | NCBI WGS metagenome assembly WFLX01 (sample SAMN12857096, study PRJNA449069) | gut metagenome | isolation source: stool from male and female vole | host: Microtus ochrogaster | place: USA:Florida | collected 2017 | reverse complement strand
TCCTCAGTCTGGTCGATGACGGTTGCCGAGCGAACGACCTTGCGGTAGTTGTTGATGAAGATGTTGCGCATGATGGTGAAGACCCATCCTTTGAAATTTGTGTTGTCAACATACTTGTCTTCGTTGTCAAGAGCCTTGAGAGTGGTGTCCTGAAGAAGATCATAAGCGTCGTCGCGGTTAGCAGTCAGTGTATATGCAAAGTTTAAAAGATTGCTTTGAAGATCGAGAAGTCTTGTTTGAAATGTTGAAGAAGCCATAGTTGAAAGTTTTTTTAAGTAAGTAGTGCAAATATTAAAATTATAATCTCAAATGCTTCACAAACGTGTTACAAATTGATTACGATACAAAGGTACATAATAATTTTAATATGCAATAGGAAAAACGATATTTTTTTACTGCAACTACAAACTTTAACTATTGTTAAAATAGAAATAATTGATATTCAATAAAGAAATAGTCAAATGTTAAATTACATAATTGTTACAAAAATTGGCGCAGCTTGTTACGGAGGCATTTTTGCGGTCATGAAACAGAAATTTGTAACAATTGTTCGCCCCACTCATGCAAAATCTGCATCAGGGAAAGTGGAGGCAGTGGCTATTCACGGTTTGCAAACCTGAAAGGCTTATACCTATGAATAACTCGTCACTACGAGCGAAACGAGGTGTGACGGAATCACCGCTGCTCTTTCCCGCACTCTGCAAAGAGTTCCCCCCCGTAAATTTCTACTTCCCCGAAATGCTGCTGTCCCGGCTCGCTGCATGAGGGGCAATAAAAAATAAGAGCTGATTTTAAAATCAGCTCTTATTAAAATATGTGTCGGGGTGGCGGGATTCGAACTCGCGACCCCCTGCTCCCAAAGCAGGTGCGCTAACCGGACTGCGCTACGCCCCGATTACCTTTCGGCAATACAAAGGTAATAAAATTTTTTATAACTCCCAAATCGTGCTCTTAATATTCATCCCACGAACGAATTTCGATTTCATCGACAGGGAGAGTGGTAAAGGCGTTGATGAATGCCGATGCAAGGCGGGCGTTAGTCAATAGCGGAATGTTGAGGTCAATTGATGCGCGGCGTATGCGGTAGCCATTTGTGAGCTCGGTTTCCGAAAGATTCTTCGGAATGTTCACGACCAGATCCACGTCCTTGTGGTGGAGAAGTTCGAGAGCTTGCGGCTGCATGTCGGGCTGGCTCGGCCAGTAGACCTTTATTGCGGGAATACCGTTGTCGGTCAGGAATTGATGGGTTCCGCCGGTGGCATACAGGCTGTATCCGTTATTGTGGAGCTGATGGGCGGCGTCGAGCATGGCGGCCTTTTGTTTCGGCGTGCCTGTCGAAAGCAGCACTCCCTTTCCTTTTGACGGTATTCTCATGCCCACTGATAGCATTGCTTTCAAGATCGCCTCGTCGGTGTCGGCTCCGATACATCCCACTTCTCCGGTTGAAGCCATATCTACGCCCAGCACCGGGTCGGCTCCTTGCAAGCGCGAGAATGAAAATTGGGATGCCTTTATGCCCACATAGTCGAGGTCAAATGCGTTTTTGTGAGGCTTCTCCACGTCGATGCCAAGCATGACACGAGTGGCGATATCGATGAAGTTCAATTTCAATACTTTGCTCACAAAGGGGAATGAGCGCGATGCGCGCAGGTTGCATTCGATAACCTTGATGTCGTTGTTTTTAGCAAGGAACTGAATGTTGAAAGGTCCCGATATGTTGAGAGCCTTGGCAATCTTTTGGCTCACTTTCTTTATGCGGCGTATTGTTTCGACATATAGTTTCTGGGGCGGGAACTGAATTGTTGCGTCGCCTGAGTGTACACCCGCAAACTCGATGTGTTCAGAAATCGCATATACCTTTATTTCTCCGTTTTGAGCCACGGCGTCCATCTCTATCTCTTTTGCGTTTTGGATGAACTCGGTGACGACGACCGGATGCTGTTTCGACACGTTTGCCGCAAGCTTGAGGAATCGCTCAAGCTCCTCGTTGTTGCTGCACACGTTCATTGCCGCTCCCGATAATACGTAGCTCGGACGCACCAATACGGGAAAGCCTACCTCGTCGATGAATTTGTTGATGTCGGCAAAAGATGTCAATTCGCGCCAACGTGGTTGGTCGACGCCTATTTCATCAAGCATCGCAGAGAATTTATGACGATCTTCGGCGTTGTCGATCGAAGTTGCCGATGTGCCCAGGATGGGCACTTTTGCGTTGTCAAGACGAGTGGCGAGATTGTTGGGAATCTGACCGCCTACTGAAAGTATCACTCCGTGGGGCTGTTCGAGGTCGAGGATGTCCATCACGCGTTCGTAGGTGAGCTCGTCGAAATAAAGGCGGTCACACATATCATAATCCGTAGAGACTGTTTCAGGATTATAATTTATCATCACTGATCGCCATCCTTCGCGCTTGACTGTCATTAGGGCGTTCACCGAGCACCAGTCAAATTCCACGGAACTTCCGATGCGATAGGCTCCCGAACCGAGCACTACGATTGACTTGTGGTCATGCAGATAGTTCACATCATTCGTGTCGCCGTTGTAGGTGATATAAAGATAATTGGTCATTGCCGGATATTCGGCTCCGAGGGTGTCGATCTGTTTCACGACGGGTGTGATGCCGAGGGCTTTTCTGAATTCGCGCACCTTGACTATTTCCTGTTCCGCATTCGACAGGTTCTCTTTGAGCAGGGCTCTTGCAATCTGGAAGTCGCTGAAGCCTTGGCTCTTCGCTTTGCGCAGCAGCTCGATAGGAATCTCTTCGAGACTGTTGTAGGTTTCAAGCTCGTCGGCAGTGCGTACTATATTATGGAGTTTATATAAGAACCAGCGGTCAATCTTGGTCAGATCATGCAGTTTCTCAACAGAATATCCCTGGCGCATTGCTTTTGAAATGACAAATATGCGCTTGTCGGTAGGATCAGCAAGCGCATGATCGATGTCAGCAACTTTGAGCTCTTTGTTTTCAACGAATCCATGCATACCCTGCCCTATCATTCGGAGCCCCTTCTGAATTGCTTCTTCAAAGGTGCGTCCTATTGACATGACTTCTCCTACCGATTTCATAGAGGAGCCGATTTCCCGCTTCACTCCATGGAACTTGCCGAGGTCCCATCGCGGAATCTTGACAACTATGTAGTCAAGCGCAGGTTCGAAGAACGCCGAGGTTTCTTTTGTTACAGAATTCTTGAGGTCAAACAACCCGTATCCGAGACCGAGTTTGGCGGCGACGAATGCAAGCGGATATCCTGTAGCCTTCGATGCAAGAGCNGATGAGCGCGACAAGCGCGCGTTCACCTCNATNACNCGGTAATCCATAGATGTCGGGTCGAAAGCATACTGCACGTTGCACTCTCCGACGATACCGATGTGGCGTATGATTTTAATGGCAAGTTTTCTAAGATAGTGATAGTCCTCGTTGGACAGGGTTTGCGACGGGGCTACNACGATCGATTCGCCGGTGTGGATGCCGAGCGGATCGAAATTCTCCATGTTGCACACNGTGATACAGTTGTCAAAGCGGTCGCGCACCACTTCATATTCCACCTCTTTCCATCCCTTCAACGATTTTTCGATGAGCACCTGCGGGGAGAATGCGAGGGCTTTTTCCACGAGAGCCACGAGCTGCTGTTCGTCATCGCAGAATCCGCTTCCGAGGCCGCCGAGCGCGTATGCCGCGCGAACGATTACGGGATAGCCCAGTTCCGATGCTGCCTTGATAGCGTCGGGTATATTGCTTACCGCTTCGCTCTTGATGGTCTTTACGTTTATTTCGTCGAGCTTTTTCACGAAAAGTTCGCGGTCCTCGGTATCCATGATGGCGCGCACAGGAGTGCCGAGCACTTCTACGCCATATTTTTCAAGAATGCCGCTTTCGTGTAGCGACACTCCGCAGTTAAGAGCGGTTTGTCCTCCGAATGCGAGCATTATTCCGTCGGGACGCTCCTTTTCTATCACCTTTTCTACAAAGTAGGGGGTTACGGGTAGGAAGTAAATCTTGTCGGCAAATCCGTCGGATGTCTGGACCGTTGCGATATTAGGATTGATGAGAACGGTGGAGATTCCCTCCTCTTTCATCGCTTTCAATGCCTGAGAGCCTGAATAGTCAAATTCGCCGGCTTCTCCGATTTTCAATGCTCCGCTTCCGAGCAATAGTACTTTTTTGATGGAATGTTGATTCATGACTGCAATGAAATGAGGATTATATCATGTTAATAAATTCATCAAACAGGAACTCCGTGTCTTTAGGTCCCGACGAGGCTTCAGGGTGGAACTGCGCCGAGAAAAACGGTTTGGTCTTGTGGCGGATTCCCTCGTTGGTGCCGTCGTTCATGTTTATGAACAGCGGTTCCCAGTCGTCGGGAAGAGTCGCGCTGTCGACAGCGAATCCGTGATTTTGTGAGGTGATGAAGCATCGTTCCGTGCCCACCTGGCGCACGGGTTGATTGTGGCTGCGGTGTCCGTAGGTCAGCTTGTAGGTTTTTGCTCCGGCGGCTTTCGAGAGAAGTTGGTTACCCATGCAGATGCCGCATATCGGTTTGCCTATTTCTATAGCTTTTTTTATGTTCTCCACCGTTTTGCCGGCGAAATCGGGGTTGCCGGGACCATTGGATATGAATAGTCCGTCGTAAGGGATTGAAGTGAAGTCATAGTCCCAGGGCACTCTGACCACTCTTACTCCTCGGCGGGTGAGGCAGCGGATGATGTTGTGCTTGACTCCGCAGTCGACGAGCACCACGGTCTTTTCGCCTTCACCGTGCTCTTCAACTGAGCGGCAGCTTACTTTTGCAACGAGATTCTCGGCATTCGGATCGTAAAAATCAACATCGGGACACCCTTCGACTGTGATTTTGCCGAGCATCGATCCGTGATCGCGCAAATGTTTTGTTAAGGCGCGGGTATCGATGCCGTAGACTCCGACGATTTTCTCTTCTTTGAGCCAGTCGGCAAGGCTGCGGTCAGCCTGCCAGTGGCTGGGCTCCCAAGTGTAGTCTTGCGCTATGATAGCTTTGCAATGGATGTGCTCGCTCTCGTAATATTCACTGACATCGTTTTTTTCTCGGCGGGGAGGAACTCCGTAATTGCCGAGAATGGGATAGGTTGTTACTAAGATCTGCCCTTCGTAGGATGGGTCGGTAAGGCTCTCGGGATATCCGGTCATGGCGGTGTTAAACACTACCTCTCCTGCTGTAGAGGCGGCATATCCAAAGGATTTGCCCTCGAAGGTGGTGCCATCTTCAAGAGTCAGAATGGCTTTTTTTGTCTCGCACATACGATTAAAGAGTATGTTGTTGAAAAATAAACGTAACTAATCTCCCGGTTTTCCATCTCGAAAACCGTGCAAAGTTACGTAAAATTTCCAAATAATACCGTAGCCGTTCCAAATAAAATCCGGAATGGGCGAGAATGTGCCATTTTAAAGCAAAATCTGGCGCACGTTATTCACATGGGAATGTGAAAATTATCTTGGTCCCTGAGGTGTAGCTTGTGTCGATTTTTATTGAACCGCCTATAGCTTTGGCAACGGCGCGACACAGCGCGAGACCGATTCCGGCACCCTGCTTGAACTCATTGATTTTAGTGAAGCGTTCAAATACCCATTCCTGCTTGTCGCGGGGAATTCCGGGTCCTGTGTCGGTAACGGTGATGATAGCTTTCCGGGAGTCGTCGCTCACCTCGCATTTCATGGACACTGAGCCGCGATCGGTAAATTTGAATGCATTGTGCAGGATATTTGCGAGCGCGGCTTCAACCAGATGCTTTGAAGTCAACACGGTGATTCCGTCGCTTACCGGCTGATAGCGGAATGAGGTGTTGGGCGATTTTTTGAATTCAGCCTGAGAATAGGCGGCATTGCAAAGGGCGTTTAGCGACACTCGTTTTTTCTCATCGGCTTTTCCTGCGTCAATGTCAGAGATTACGATTATGTCATTCACCATTTTCAGCAGGTCGTCGCTGTTTTTGGTGATGACGTCGGCGTATGTCTGAAGGCTTTCATCGAGCGANGCCGACAGGACTTGCGCGAAGCCCACAATAGCGTTGAGCGGGGTGCGTATCTCATGACTCATGTTCTGGATGAACTTGGTCTTCAGTTGGCTCACCTGTTCCACTTTTTTCATTGCGTCGAGAACCTTGTTGCGCTCCTCTTCTACAATATGCTTCAATCGTTTGATACGAGCGATCTGGATTAACGCCATTATCAGCGCGGATGCTAAAATCGCTACCACCACTATGGCAAACCAGATTTCAGCCTTGTGCTGGTCGTAGAGCGAAACGGGNTCGTTGATGATGTTGGCGGTTTCCGGAATCTTTGATGAGTCGATTCCGAAATGTTGCAGCATATTGTAGTCAAATGTGTATTGCCCGGGGATGATCGTCACCGGCGCTGCTGATTGNGGATCGTTGAGATAGTTGAAGCAGTCGTGAGCGAGATTGGCTCCTACAGTTCGATACTGAGGAGTGAAACCTCCTACCGCCCAGATGTCCATCCCCACCGATGACAGGGTCATGACCGGAATCTCGGGATTGGCTTCTTTCAGCATGGAGATGGTGTTGCCGAGAAGAAATTCTCCGCTTCGGTCCACACGCCATGTGCCGCAGAAAATGATGGTGACGGGGGTGAGGGCTCCTATCGTTGAGCTTGCTTCTTCAACCGTTTTCGTCCTACCGTCGATGTAGATGGGGGAGTATTCGGGATACTTTGAGGTTTCGTGCTTTATCCAAGCCTGCATGTTGACACCGCCAAAAGTGTTGTCGGTCAAAAACGCAATGTTTTTTACATCGGGAAACAGCTTGCGCATCATGTCGATGTTGTCCTTAAGGCTATACTCATAGGCATAGCCTCCCACGATATTGAAGTCGTTGAAATCGATGCGTATATCCTTGGCGACAGGTTTCCATGTGGAGAGGTCGATTGAGTCGGGCGGCAATGAAATGGTGTTGCGGCTTATCAATCCGCCCATTACGGGAATCTGTTTAAGTCGTTGATCGTCTTGCGACAGGTAGGTGGACCATGCCTCTTGTCCGAGCAACACTATCATGTCGGGCTGCTGGGTCCCGTTATACTTGTCCATTATATTTTTAAGACGGTCATCCCAGGTGTTGGCGTCTTTAAGATACAGGCAGTCGAGGCTCTCAATCGCTATTCGGGCATTAGGGTCGAGACTCCTGTAGGCTTCGTTAAACTCCTCAAGATTGACTTGCATCGACCCCATGTCTGGGTTATAAGATGTTATGATTAATATTAGCTTTTCGTCATCGTGATTAATTGCTCCTGCGGATAGCACGGAAACAAAAAAGAGAATGACATATAGTAAATATCTCATTGCATTAAATTCAAAGTTGGTCTATATATAGTTGCAAATATACTAAAATATGAGGGGAATTGTGCTGTTTTGACACGCAGCAAAGGGCAAGTTAACATAAATTAACTTACCCGAAAATATAAAAGTGTGATGTTTATAGCATTAGAGTTATTATGATATTCAATTTTAGTGAGTCACGTCAAAGCCTCGGCGGCGTAGCGCGTCAAGAGTGTGATAAGACATCGCCTCTTTGTAATAGCTTATGATGTGATTGCACCAGTCGTTTTCTGATTTTGTGCCGGTTCTGGTGCGGTTGTATTCTGAAATCAGTTTGTCGTAGTCAAGCAGCTCCCCGGTCATGTCGTCCTGTCGGTAGGCGTTGTGGAAGATTACCAGGTCGGTTGCCTGCTTGGGTTTCATGTCGGGCATCTCGCGAGGGATGCCGATGGCAAGACCGCACACGACAAATACATGCTGCGGTAGTTTCAGTATGCGTGCGATTGCTTCGGGAGCTGCGGTTCGCGCATATCCGATGGGGCATGTTCCAAGTCCTGACGCCTCGGCTGCGGTAAGGGCGCTCATCATTGCAAGAGTAGCGTCGACCACTCCTACGATTACTCCGTCGGCAGTCATAGGAAAGTCAGGCATTTCCGAAGACTTTGCCGCAGCAAGTGTGTAAATCTTGTTGTAATCAGCGCAAAAGAGCAGGAACCGTCGGCAGGTCTTTATCTGTTTCTGTCCTGTGAGTTCGTATAGCTGCTCTTTTATAGCCTGGTCATCGACATCTATAACCGAGAATTGCTGACCGTTGTAGCTGGTGGGAGTGTTGCGTATCGCCTCATATATGAAATCGATAGTTTCCTGAGGGATATCTTCACGCTCGTAGCGGCGTATGCTTCGGCGGTCTAATAAAGTGGCTTTGGCTGTTTTCATGACTTACTGGCAAATGATTGAACTTATATTATAACAATCATTTCAGCCATTTTGTTTGCCGCTATAGATCGATGCGTCCTATTTTTAATATATCGGCTTCGAAGGTCTCACGGTTGATTGCGCGGTTACGCAGTCGGTTGCGGTAAGCGTAGATTGTGTGGACTGAATAGTTGAGCACTTGAGCTATGCGGGTGCTGTCTTCTACCCCAAGCCTCATGAAGGCGAGTATTCTCAGGTCGGTGTTGAGCAATTCTCCTCCCGATAGCTCGATTTTGCTGTCGGGGCGAAGCCGTCGGTTTACCTCGTTGACGAAATCGGGATAGATGTGAAGGAACGCGCGGTCAAAAGTGTCGTAAAATTCCTGACTCTGTTCCTCGGCAAATTTTCCTGAAGAAATCAGCTTGTAGAGTTCTTCAGTGTTGCCGGTTGAGATTTTGCGGGTCGTTATTTTGCAAAACTGATGCAGCTTCTCCATGTAAGCGGTACACAGGTTGAGGAATTCGCTTATGTACATCTCCTTGATTTTATTGGCATGGGCGAGTCCCTCTTTAAGCGTTTTCAAGTGTTTCATTTCCGCTCTGAGGCGCATGGCTATCAGCAGCAGGCATATCACCAGAACTCCCATAACAGCTATTACAATGCCGGTCCAGAGTTTAATGCGGCTCTCGTTTTTGCGATGGGCTTCGGCTATTACAGGAATCGACCCTGAAGCCTGAAGCATTCTCATCGGGGCGTTGCACTCGACGGCATCGGAAAGCGCCATGTTCAGGTAGCTGTGGGCGCGTTCAAGATCGCCGTTGTCAAACATTGCGGCTCCAAGTTCATGCAACGAGACCGTTTCTCGGGTTGCGTTGCGAATATCTGCTGTCGCTGATTTCGCAAGGTAGTACAGCTGGCCGTTGACGTTGTCATAACTTTTATGAATCTGAGCCATGACGTTTTCGGCAATCGCTTCAAGAGTCGGCGACGATGGAGAACCTTCCAGATATTCGTCAAGGATGGATTTTGCTTCAGAAGAGTGTCCCGTAGCCCATAGGAACTCGCTTGATCGAACGGCGTATTCTTCCGATGTGTCGGGCAGAATTTCAAGCAAATGCCGAAGCATTGCGATGGATTTCACGCGCCACATCTTAGCCGATTCCGATTGAGGATGGTAGAACGCTGACNGGTAATAGTAGANCTNCCTTCCGGCGTTGTAAAAATAAACTTTCAGGGAATCGGGAAGCGATTCGGGCGACATTTCCTGAAATGTGTGAGCGGCTTCGGCTCCAAATCCGGTCAAGGTCATGGTCACGAGTTTTTTGAGTTTGAACCTCATTTCAAGATCGGGCATTTGATGGAGTCGCGCTATTTCCTCTCCGCGTTCATAGGCTACTTCAGCCGAGTCGGCGAGATAACCGTCATAACTGTCGCCAAGCGCCATCAACAGATTAAGTTGTTGACGTGATGCGTCGGGGGCAGCCTTAATCTGTTCATGAATTGAGTCGATGCGAACTTGGCGCGCTTCCATGTAGGAGCGGCGTTTGTTCAACTCTCCGTCGAGTTCTTTAAGGGCTTGTTTCACATCCCGCTCGGTGATGCTTTTAGCCGCGCTGACGGTTGTAAACAGAGATATTATCGTTATGATTGTAAAAATTGTGATTCTCACGATTGGTTATTGGGAGGGGTTGGACTGCAAAGATATTAAAAAAGGATTGAATAAAGAGAGGAGCTGAAGCCATTTTTGCGACAGTATTGTCGTTATTTGGCGTTTTTGGAGCATAAAATGGTCGATAATTCGTATCTTTGCTTTGTCGACGAGAGAATTGAATATGGATTTTGAAACTATCACCACGATTCCNAAGCCTTCTTATGACACCGGTTGGAGCGGAAGTATCGCCGTATTCGACAGGCTTGACGAGTTGAGCGGACTTAAACTGCCGGCAAAGATTGATTTCCTGCTGTCAATTCTTTGCGAGCAGGGTACATTGACGTTGGAGTATGACACAACTTCTCTGCAGCTTACAAGCCGCGAGCTCATGGTGTTGCGCCCGGGACACATATTGCATAGCTATCACGCCTCGGCAGGTTTCCGCGGACATGTGATTGTCGTTGGGCCGGCAATGCTTGGAAACACTCTCACAGCGTTGTCCAAAGTGTTGCCATGCTTCTTGAAATATAAAGATACGCCTGTCATCAAACTTACCCCCGACGAGATTGCCACTCAAGTGGCGTTGAGGTCGATCCTTAGAAAAAAAACATCCACCAGGGACGGGCATTTATATCGTGACGATGTTATAAGGTCAATAGTGGAAAGTCTTTTCTATGACACTCTTGGACTATATGCGTCCTATGCCCCTTCACGTCACCCGTCGGAGGGAATGACGCGGCGTGACTCTCTTTTCCATCGGTTCATAAAACTTGTGGAGGAGAACTTTTATAATGAGCGGACGCTTGTGTTTTATGCTGAAAAACTTGGTGTGACTCCGAAGCATTTGTCGGCATCGATAAAGGAAGCAAGCGGTCACACCGCCGCTGAATGGATTGATTCTTACGTGCTTATTGAATCGAAACTGATGTTGCGGAATACTGAACTATCCATAGGGGAGATCAGTGAGAAATTGAATTTTCAGAACCAGTCGTTTTTCGGGAAATATTTCAAACGCTTGTCGGGGCAATCGCCAAGAGATTACCGAGCGCATCCAAATTCATAGCAATTGTTGCCGATTAAGCGGATTTTGCGTAACTTTGCCAACCTCAAAAGATATAAGCATGTTAGGAATTAAGCGTCTATATACATTTATGTTACAGAGTTTTCTGCCTCTGTTTCTCATGACGTTTTTTATCTGCCTGTTCATCGTGCTCATGCAATTCCTGTGGCGATATATTGACGATCTTGTCGGCAAGGGTTTGGAAATGAGCGTTATAGGCGAGCTGTTTTTCTATGCGGCATTGACAATGGTGCCATTAGCGCTTCCTCTCGCCATTCTGCTTGCATCGCTTATGACTTTTGGAAATCTCGGAGAGCGGTTTGAGCTTACCGCCATGAAGGCGTCGGGGGTGTCACTCGTCAGAGCTATGCGTCCTCTGATTGTGCTGATGGTGGTTGTTGCGACGGGCGCATTTTTCTTTCAGAACGATGTTTTGCCTATTGCCCAGACCAAAATGTGGACGTTGCTTTACTCGATGCGTCAAAAATCGCCTGAGCTTGATATTCCTGAAGGAGTTTTTTATGATCAGATTCCGGGATTTAATCTGTATGTAGGTAAAAAGAACTCTGACACCGGAGTGCTCCATGATCTGCTTATTTACAATGTGGAGCGCGGCACTGACAATGCCACCATTATTTATGCTGATTCAGGAAAGATGTCGATGACAGCAGACAAGGGACATCTGTTTCTTCAGCTGTGGCAGGGTGAGCAATTCGAGAATCTGCGCGAGCAGGGTGGAATTGCATCGAGAAATGTGCCTTATCGTCGTGAGTCGTTTGACAATAAGGAGGTGATGATCGCTTTTGACGCCAATTTCAACCGCATGGATGAAAGCGGAATGAGGAACCAATATGTAGGAAAGAACATAAAGGAGCTGCAGGCGACTATCGATTCTGTGAATTTGAGGGTGGATAGCGTGGGTGCGGTTTATGCCAAGAATCTTAAGCAAAACTCTTACCTCGGGCTGTCTTATGAAGAATATGTCAGGAAACCTGACGGCTCGGGTGTTTTCGAGCGTTCAAAGCCGGTGAAACTTGACCATCCTGTCGACATCGACTCGATATTCAAGGGTGGTAATCCGGCATTTGCGAAATCGGTGATAAATCAGGGATTGTCGAAGGCGCGCAGGGCATTGACCGACTATGATTATAAAGCCGAAATGATGCATGACGACAAGTACACAATACGCCGCCATGCCATAGAGCTTATGAAGAAATTCACACTCTCGGCGGCATGTCTTGTGTTTTTCTTTATCGGAGCCCCCCTTGGCGCCATCATTCGTAAAGGCGGACTCGGAACGCCGCTCGTTATCTCGGTCATTCTCTTCATCTTCTATTATATAATAGATAATACGGGCTACAAGATGGCGCGCGACGGAAAAGTGGCGATATGGGAAGGGCTGTGGCTGTCGACATTCGTGCTGCTGCCGCTCGGCATATTTTTTACTTACAAAGCCGTAAATGACTCAGCCGTGTTCAATGCCGACGCTTATGCCAATTTCTTCAGGAAGTTGTTTGGCAAAGGCGAGGCTCGTAAACTTGAAGTTAAAGAGGTGGTGATGGACGAGGTTAATCGAGAAGTCGCTATTGACGGTATCGAAAAGCTGTCGGAGAGTTGCCGTCGTTTCCTCAACCGATATCCGGGTCGCCAGAGTTACCTGCAATATTGGAAGGAAGGTTATGACCATCGCGAACTGCATTCGATAAGGGCTGAATTGGAACGGTTGGTGGACTATATGTCCAATGACAGGCATCGCATAATCATATTGAAACTGATGGAGCTTCCGGTTCTGAAAAATCTGTGGTTCTATCATCCCGGCGTATATCCGTGGCTGTCATGGTTGTTTATTGTGGTTTTCCCACTCGGAATTCCGCTATATTTGTGGGGAATACGTCAACAGCGGAAACTAAAAGAGGAGCTTGAGCGTATAATTACTACCGACAAGGAATTGATCGCCTTGTTGCGTGTTAATACTGACGATATTAATTAATACAAGAAATGGACAAGATAAAACTTGACTCTATAGAAGAGGCTATTCAGGATTTTCGTGATGGAAAATTTGTGATCGTTGTCGATGATGAGGATCGCGAAAACGAGGGNGACTTGATTGTTGCTGCCGAGAAAATTACTCCTGAACAGGTGAATTTCATGCTTAAAAATGCGCGCGGAGTGCTCTGTGTGCCGATGACTATATCAAGGTGCAAGGAACTTGAACTCGCTCATCAGGTTGAAAATAATACCTCGATGCTCGGTACCCCCTTCACTGTGACAGTCGATAAACTTGAGGGTTGCTCGACGGGTGTGAGCATTGCTGACCGCGCTGCAACCATAAGAGCGCTTGCCGATCCTGATTCGAAGCCTGAAACTTTTGGCCGCCCGGGGCACATCAATCCTCTCTACGCTCAAGACAAGGGCGTGTTGCGCCGTTCGGGACACACGGAGGCGGCGGTCGACCTGGCGCGTCTCGCCGGGCTACAACCCGTGGCTGCGCTTATGGAAATAATGAGCGATGACGGAACGATGGCGCGTTTGCCCGAGTTGCGTCGCCGTGCCGACGAGTGGGGGCTTAAACTCATTTCTATATCCGACCTCATTGCCTACAGGCTTAAGCAGGAGTCGCTGGTAGAGAAAGGCGTGGAGGTCGATATGCCCACCAAGTATGGTCATTTCCGATTGATACCCTTCAAGCAGAAGAGCAACGGGCTCGAACACATAGCAATAATTAAGGGCGACTTGAGCGGTTCTGACGAGCCGGCTCTTGTCAGGGTTCACTCCTCATGCGCCACAGGCGACATTTTCGGCTCGCAGCGTTGCGATTGCGGAGATCAGCTCCANAAGGCTCTCGAAATGATAGAGAAAGAGGGGCGTGGAGCGGTCGTTTATCTGAATCAGGAAGGACGCGGAATCGGACTCATGGAGAAGATGAAAGCCTACAAACTTCAGGAGGGAGGAATGGACACTGTCGACGCTAATATCTGCCTGGGGCATCTTGCCGATGAGCGTGACTATGGCGTGGGAGCCCAGATTTTGCGTGAAATTGGAGTGAGGAAAATGCGTCTCATGACCAATAATCCCGTGAAGCGCGTAGGGCTTGAAGCCTATGGGCTTGAAATCGTGGAGAATGTTCCGGTCGAAGTTGAGCCCAACGAATACAATCTTCGTTACATGCGCACTAAAAAGGAGCGCATGGGCCATAGTCTTCACCTATGATGGTTTAAAGAATATGAATTAAGATTAAATACGACGGTTGCCAAAAACACTTGACAACCGTCTTTTGTTTTATTGCTGTGAAAAGAAGATGAGGTGACAAATTGTCAACCATCATGTCACAATCACAATTTGGCGCAATATGTGCCATATATAAAGGTAGATGTAATAAAGAATAACCAAAATATACAAACTTAAAATAATAACCGAAATGAATATCAAACCATTAGCAGACAGAGTGTTGATTAAACCGACACCTGCTGAAGAAAGAACCCTTTCAGGCATCATCATTCCCGACACTGCAAAAGAGAAACCTCTTCGCGGTACCGTAATCGCCGTTGGCAATGGCACTAAGGATGAGGAGATGATAGTAAAGGAGAATGATGTTGTGATGTTTGGCAAGTATGCCGGCACCGAGATTGAATTGGACGGCGAAAAGCTGATGATCATGCGTCAATCTGACATTTTGGCAATTATCAATGACTAATAAAAAACAAATATAATCATGGCAAAAGAAATAAAATTTGATATTAAGGCTCGTGAAGAGCTCAAAAAAGGTGTCGACGCTCTTGCCGATGCTGTTAAGGTGACCCTTGGTCCTAAAGGACGCAACGTGATTATCGAGAAAAAATTTGGCGCTCCCCACATTACTAAGGATGGTGTTTCAGTGGCTCGCGAAGTTGAGCTTGAAGATCCGTTCCAGAATATGGGCGCCCAGCTTGTTAAAGAAGTTGCTTCCAAGACTGGTGATGATGCCGGCGACGGCACAACCACCGCAACCGTGCTTGCCCAGGCTATCATCAATGTAGGTCTCAAGAATGTAGCTGCCGGAGCCAATCCTATGGATATCAAGCGAGGCATTGACAAGGCGGTTGCCGCTGTTGTTGAAAGCATCAAGAGCCAGAGTGAGGAAGTCGGTGACGACCTTAAGAAAATCGAAGACGTGGCTCGCGTGTCGGCAAATAATGATGCTGAAATCGGTAAACTTATCGCAGAAGCAATGCGCAAAGTGAAGAAAGAAGGCGTTATCACTGTCGATGAGGCAAAGGGAACTGAAACCACTGTCGACATTGTTGAGGGTATGCAGTTTGACCGCGGTTACATTTCACCCTATTTCGTTACCAACACCGAGAAGATGGAGTGTGACATGGATCATCCCTATGTGCTCATCTATGATAAGAAAATTTCATCTCTCAAGGAGATGCTTCCGTTGCTTGAAGCAACCGCTCAGAGCGGACGTCCGCTCTTGATCATTGCTGAGGATGTCGATCAGGAAGCTCTTGCCACTCTCGTTGTGAACCGTCTGCGCGGCTCGTTGAAGATCTGTGCGGTTAAGGCTCCGGGATTTGGTGACCGTCGTAAAGAGATGCTTGAGGATATCGCCGTTCTTACCGGTGGTGTTGTCGTTTCTCAGGAAAAGGGCATGAGCCTTGAGACTTCGGGCGTTGATGTGCTCGGTCAGGCTGAAACAATCACTGTCAACAAGGAGAACACCACTATCGTAAACGGTGCCGGTTCTAAGGATGCTATCGCTGCGCGCGTGGCTCAGATTAAAACTCAGATTGAGACTACCACCAGCGACTATGACAAAGAGAAACTTCAGGAACGTCTTGCTAAACTTGCAGGCGGTGTAGCCGTGCTCCACATCGGCGCTCCCTCGGAAGTTGAAATGAAGGAGAAGAAGGATCGCGTCGACGACGCTCTTAGCGCAACCCGCGCTGCGATTGCCGAGGGTATTGTCCCCGGAGGAGGCGTCGCTTACATCCGAGCAATTTCAAGCCTTGACGGCATCTGCGGTGATAATGACGATGAATGCACCGGTGTTGCGATAATCAAGCGTGCGATTGAAGAACCGCTTCGCCAGATTGTTGCTAACGCAGGTCTTGAAGGCGCTGTCGTTATCCAAAAGATTAAGGAAGGAACCGGTGACTTCGGTTATAACGCCCGCACAGGCGAATATGAGCATCTGCTCCAGACCGGTGTTATCGACCCTGCCAAGGTGACCCGCGTGGCTCTTGAGAACGCTGCGTCGATAGCCGGAATGTTCCTTACTACCGAATGTGTGATTGCCGATAAGAAAGAGGAGAATCCCGCTCCTGCAATGCCTGCTCCCGGAATGGGTGGCATGGGCGGCATGATGTAATGAACGCAATGTTTTGACATTTGAATATAGAGCCGGATGCAATTAGCGTCCGGCTTTTTTTTTATTTTTGGCGAAATCGATTATCTTTGTAGGGTATGGACGATCAGATCAAGAGCAAGGTTGAGCATCTCAGGAAGGAGCTTAACCGTCATAATTATAATTACTACGTGCTTAACGCGCCTGAAATTTCTGACTTTGAGTTCGATATGATGATGAAAGAGCTTGAGGCTCTTGAATGCGAATATCCTCAGTTGGATGATCAGCTGTCGCCTACCCATCGTGTTGGAAGCGACATCAATAAGGCGTTCACTCAGTTTGTACACAAGCGGCCCATGTTGTCGTTGAGCAACACATATTCGGTTGAAGAAGTCGACGAATGGGTTGAACGGGTGAAGACAGGGCTCTTGGGCGAGGAGTTTGAGATTGTCGGCGAGATGAAATATGACGGCACTTCTATTTCTCTCACCTATATCAACGGAAGGCTTGAGCGCGCGGTGACCCGCGGCGACGGCGAGCGAGGCGATGTCGTGACTGACAATGTGATGACAATACGCAGCATTCCGCTTCAGTTGCAAGGCGAAGGCTATCCCGAAGAATTTGAGATAAGAGGGGAGATTGTGCTACCGTGGAAAGAATTCGACAGGCTGAATGCCGAGAGGGAATTCAATGAGGAGCCGCTTTTCGCCAATCCTCGAAATGCTGCTTCAGGAACGCTGAAAATGCAAAATTCGGCAGAAGTGGCTAAGCGCGGTCTTGATGCGGTGTTCTATTATCTGCTCGGGGATAACCTTCCTGCCGCTACCCATTATGAGAACATGAAGATAGCCCGCAGTTGGGGCTTTAAGGTGGCTCCGATTATGGAGCTGCTCCATGGAATAGACGAGGTGGACCGCTTCATCTCCCATTGGGACACGGCGAGGAAAGAGTTGCCGATGGCTAC
>WFLX010208838.1_pt1 | contig 17217 bp, 11 predicted proteins | sample 4967041 | NCBI WGS metagenome assembly WFLX01 (sample SAMN12857096, study PRJNA449069) | gut metagenome | isolation source: stool from male and female vole | host: Microtus ochrogaster | place: USA:Florida | collected 2017 | reverse complement strand
CATGTCGTCGCCCATGCGTATCATCATCACTTGCGGCTCGAAGCCCGGAAGGTCGGAAAGCATGAGGCAGTCGTAGGTGTTCTCGGCTATCGTCTTGATGAGGTTTCCTTCTGAGTCGTAGACGTAGTAGCTCGAGGTGTAGTTGTCGTCGCGGTAGAGGCAGTCGTCTACGCTCACGATGTAGGCCGGCTTGCCGTCGCTGGTGTAGTGGCCGAAGTCTACGTCGCCATCCCATGTCAGAGAGCCTACTCCGTAGAATGTGCAGTAGACGTCGGGATTCTCGGTGTGCTGCACTGTAGGGATCTTTGTGGTGCTGAGCAGCTCCATCTCNCGCGGCCACGCATCGTTCATCCGGTAGGTCTCGATTNTGAGGTGGTTGTCTTGGGTGNCGTTCTCATTGTNCGACTGCCCTGCGGGGTTCTCGAAAAATGATTTCTCATATGAGGCGTAGGTCAAGACAAGGTGGCTGTCTACGTTTTTGCATATCATCATCGGTGAGTTCATCTGGTCGCCCGGCAGGTCGAGGTTGCGCACCGTCTTCTCCATCNCTATCTCTCCGTTTTTGCCATACGTGGTCAGCGTCTGCTTTAGTTCTGAGAGATAGTCTATCAGGTCGTCGTAGATTCCGGGGTCGGCCGGCTGCTGCTCGGTGAGGAAGGTGATGTAGAAGTCTTCGCTCCATTTGTCTTTGGCGCAGTTTATCTGGTCGATGGGGTAGCCCGGAGTCTCTGAGATAGGAGTGGAGTATTCTCCGTCTGCAAGGGGAGTGATGCTGTAGGAGATAGTGCGCACATTGTTGACGTAGTCTTCTGTGTTCATGAAGAGCGACACCATCACTTCGTAGTTGTCGTTGTAGTTGAAAAATTTCTTAGTGACTTGTGAGCAGAGCGAGGCCTGCACGCATTTGATTTCCCCCTCCTTGAAGTTGATTTTGTCGCGTATTTTTCCGATTTCGTTAAATTGCGCGTCGTAGAAGGTCATCGTGAAGCCTTTCTTCTCGTATTCAGTGTAGGCTTCATATTTGATTTCTTCGGTGTCGTATTCAGTGATTGCATACATGAGTGTGCCGTCGGGCGCATACAGATATTCGAATGCGTCGCTTTCAGGCGAGGTGAAGTGAGAGCTGATGCGACTTTGTCTTTGTCCGGTGGCGGTAGTGTTGGCCCATCTTTGCGCAGGCTGCGCCTTGCGCATTCTGCTGAAGGGTGCCTGCTCTTGTGCTCCGGGTTTCAGACCCGAAGTCAGACCCTGTGCAGTCCTCGGAGCTGCCGAGGCCGGACTCCCGAGAGCGGCCAATAGGGCTGCTCCCATCAGCGCAGATAATGTAGGATTTTTCATTTTGTATCTTTGATTATGGAAAAATTCAAATATTCTAACCTACAAAATTAGTGATTTTTCTGCTATTTATCTATATGAAGAAGCCTCTTTTTTAGTTAATTATCGTTAAGCTAATGAAAAAGCAATCCGCGAAGGTCTCCAGTTGACTTTCGCGGATTGCTTTTGATGTCATTTTGCTATTATAAACTTACAACCTTATAACCCTATAACCTTATAACCTTATAACCTTATAACCCTATAACCTTATAACCCTATAACCTTATAACCCTATAACCTTATAACCTTATAACCCTATAACCTTATAACCTTATAACCCTATAACCTTATAAACCTATAACCCTATAACCTTATAACCCTATAAACCTCAAGTTTCGCCCCAAAAGGCGAAACTTGACTATTTATTGAATGGGGGAGGAGTGCCGGCATCGTCATTGTCATCATCACTGCCCTTTTTCAGGTCGATACCTTTGCGGCTCTCTTCTTTCTTGTTAATCTCGATGATTTCATCTGTACGGCTCTTCCATTGGCGCGGACCAAGGATTGCCTTGACATCTTCGTTGTAGATCACTTCCTTCTTGACGAGCAGGTCGCGTATCTGGTTGTGTTGCGACGCATATTCNCTNAAGATNGATTTGGCTCGCTCATATTGCTCGTTGATGAGGCGCACCACTTCGTCATCGATCAGTTTGGCAGTATCNTCAGAGTAGGGTTTGGTAAAACCGTAGTNCTGACCGGTTGAGTNGTTNTAGTTGACGTTGGGGAGTTTGTCGCTCATACCATACATCATGACCATCGCCCGGGCGAGCTTGGTGGTCTTCTCAAGGTCGTCGGAGGCTCCGGTGCCAATCTGGCCTAAGAATACTTCTTCGGCAGCCCTTCCGGCGAGCATGCCGCACATGGTGTCTTTCAGTGCTTGTGTGGGGATTATCTGGCGAGCTTCGGGAGCATACCATGCTGCGCCCAATGCTCTGCCTCGGGGCACGATTGTCACTTTCACGAGAGGATTGCCGAACTCGGTCAGCCAACTGATTGTGGCGTGGCCGGCCTCATGGGTGGCGATTGCAAATTTCTCGTCGTCGGTTATCACGCGGCTTCTCTTCTCGAGGCCTCCTACTATCCTGTCGATGGCTGCCATGAAGTCGTCCCAGTCTACGGCTTGCTTGTTGTTGCGCGCGGCGATAAGGGCGGCCTCGTTGCAGACATTAGCGATGTCAGCGCCTGAAAAACCCTGGGTCTGGCGTGCTAATTGCTCTACGTCAAGGTGGGAGTTGGTCTTGATGCGGCGAAGATGCACGTTGAATATCTCTACGCGGTCGGAGAGCTCTGGAAGGTCTACATATATCTGTCGGTCGAAGCGTCCTGGACGAAGAAGGGCCTTGTCGAGCATGTCGGCGCGGTTGGTGGCCGCAAGCACGATGACTCCGTTGTTGGAGCCGAAGCCATCCATCTCGGTTAGCATCTGGTTGAGGGTGTTCTCACGCTCGTCGTTGCTACCCATGTTGGGGTTTTTGCCACGTGCCCGGCCTACTGCATCAATCTCATCGATGAATACGATACAAGGAGCCTTGTCTTTTGCCTGCTTGAAGAGGTCACGGACTCTGGCTGCGCCGACACCTACAAACATCTCCACGAAGTCTGAACCAGAGAGCGAGAGGAAGGGAACCCCGGCTTCTCCGGCCACAGCCTTGGCCAAAAGTGTCTTACCAGTACCCGGAGGGCCTACAAGAAGTGCACCTTTAGGGATTTTAGCTCCCAGTTCGGTGTAGCGTTGTGGATTCTTCAGGAATTCCACTATCTCCTCAATTTCGACTTTTGCCTCCGCCAATCCGGCTACGTCCTTGAAGGTCACGTCCGTGCGATTGTCTTTGTCGAAGATGCGGGCTTTGGATTTTCCTACATTGAAGATGCCGCCGCCCCCTCCGGAGCCCCCTGTCATCCGTCTTTGCATATAGACCATGAAGAGGACTATGATGAGAATCGGACCGAAATACCAGAAGATCTTCATGAGGTCGCTCCCTTTTTCATACTTCACCGATATCTCAGGGCGACCTTCTGCCACGAGTTGCTCGTTCCAGCTGTCGATCTTGTCCTGAATCTTGTTGGTGCTCGGTATGGTGGTCTTAAGGCGCTTCTCAGAGTCTGGGCCTTGTATATCGTCGTGCATCTTCTGCTTCTTAGCCCCTTCCTTGGTCAGGACACCGATTGCAATGCCCGATTCCGGCACCACCTCNATNTTGGATATCTCGCCGNCNTTCGCNGCGNNTTCAAACTCNGTCCAGTCTACGCTCTTGGTCTGNCTGCTGTCTTGAAANTAATANAGGCCGAANAGGCANGCCACNATCANNATGTACATCCAGTACATCCCGAANACNGGNCNTTTGTTCGATCCGCCGTTNTTATTTGGAAGTATTCCCATTTTTCNNTTCTAATGAAGTGTGATTATAAGATATCTATCTTCTTTACNGATCAATTGATTCTCAATTCNCAATTCCAAATTCTCAATTCAATCAAGATCCGGCACCTGGATGGTTTCGGCGTCGTTCCAGAGTTCTTCAAGGCGATAGAATGCGCGGGTCTCCGGAAGAAAAACGTGTATCATCGTGTCGCCGTAGTCGATCACTATCCACTGGCTGTTGCGGTAGCCGTCGTAGTTGATTGGTTTCTCGCCCGCCTGTTTCTGGATTTCCTCCCTGACGCTGTCAGCGATTGCGCTCACCTGGGTAGTGGATTTCCCGGTGCAGATGATAAATTGGCCTGTGGGAGCGCCGTCTACCTGCGATAGGTCAAGAATNGTGATGTCGCGNCCTTTCTTGTCNTGTATNGCTGATACTGCTATGTCTCTTATCATTCTTATTAATAGTTGTTTATATAAAAATTAGGGGGTATTGCCATCNGAAGGTGGCGATANTCTCCCTANNTATAACAATTATTAAGCCAAAAGTTTTTTAAATTTCATCTTTCATGCCCAAAGTTAAGCTCTATAAGCCCATAAGCCCATAAACCTATAAACCTTAAGTTGAGCTCGCGAAACTTAAATTAAAATCCCTCGAAGATATTGTCGTAGCGCTGGCCTACGATCTTCCAGTCTATGATGTTCCATTGAGCCTCGAGATAGTCGGGACGGCGGTTTTCATAGTCGAGGTAGTAGGCATGTTCCCATACGTCGATGCACAGCAGTGGGGTGAGACCATCCTTAAGAGGGGACTCGGCATTGTGCCCTTGAGTGATGATGAGTTTTCCATCGGCGTCGGCTGAGAGCCATACCCAACCAGAACCAAAAAGAGTCTTTCCTGCCTCGTTCATGGTCTCTTTAAGCTTATCCATGCTTCCGAAAGTCTCGTCTATCTTCTTGCGGAATGCCCCTTCCGGCTCGTGGCGCCCTTCTGGGTCGAAGGTGAAGAAGTAGAAGATATGATTCCACGCCTGAGAGGCGTTGTTGAAAAGTTTGCCGTCACTCTTGACTACTATCTCGTCAAGGGGCATGTCTTCATATTCCGTTCCCTTGATGAGCTGGTTGGTAGTGTCAAAATAAGCTTTAGTATGCTTCCCGAAATGTATGCTGACTGTCCTTTCCGATATGTAAGGAGCCAGGGCGTCGGGAGAATAGGGGAGTTTGGGTTGTGTGATCATAATTTCTAAGAGTTAAGGATTAAACTTTCTAAAGACTGAAGACTGAAGACTCAAGACTGAAGACTGAAGACTCAAGACTCCAACTTCTTCTGCTCTTTTTCTTCGTAGACTTTCAGGAGTGCGATTGCTTTCTTGGTCTCGCTGGCGATATCGTCGGCATCTGCCAAGGCCTCGCTCATTGCCACTCCGTTGCATCCGGCCTCCATCAGTGGGGCGATGTCGTCGTAGGCCACGCCGATTCCTGCCACTCGGGGTAGTTCCATCTCCTTCTCTTCCATATATTGGCAGAGACCTTTGACTCCTTCGAGTCCGAGACTCTTGAAGGGCATCACTACGTAGTCTACGTCAAGGCCAATAAGCCGGTCGATATCCTGTGTGGAAGTGACTTCCACGCCTATGACGGCTGCAGCTCCGAGCTCCATGCGAGCGTGGGAGGGGGTGTCAGTGCCCTGGCTTAGCACGACTCCGCCTACATTGGTGGCCTTTGCAAGGTCGGTCTTGTCTTTGATGAGCAGAAATGCCTGCTTTTCAAGGCAAGCCGGCATTATTTTCTCTACGAGGGCTCGCACCTCGTCGTCGCTCATGCCGGCTGGGTCGATTGTTATCCAGTTGCCTCCGGCTCCGAGCACTTCTTTTATCTGGTCTTCGACGCTGCGCTTGGCGGCAGCGTCAGTCACATATTGTAACATGGAATGAATTTTTAAGTATTAAATATAATATTAAGAAGCATCTCAATAACCCCATAACCTCATAACCCCATAACCTCATAACCTCATAACCCTCTACTTACCCCTTTGTCTTCATCTGGCAGGGCCGACTCGATTGCCTCGCGGCACTCTGCCATCAGTTTCTTTGTGTTAAATCCCTTCTCGCCCGGCATGATAGGGGGGTGGATGGTCAGGGTGATTGTAGTCGGACAGATGTTGTAGGAGTATCTTGGCATTGCCTTGTAGCTGCCGTCGATGGTGATAGGCACTACGGGGAGGCGGAACTCCGCCGCCAGCATGAAGGCGCCACGCTTGAAAGGTATCATCTTGCCGTCCCATGTGCGACTCCCCTCCGGGAATATCACCATGGAGCGTCCACCTTTCAGTTTTTGCTCTGCCTCAGCGATGGTGTGGCGGATGTTGGCTATGTTCTGGTCGTCGACATAGACGTGGCCGGCTTTCTTACAAGCCCATCCCACCATGAAGATAGACTCAAGCTCCTTCTTCATCATCCAGATGAAGTTGTGGTTGAGATAGCCGTAGATCGACCATATGTCGAATGCTCCCTGATGGTTGGCCGTAAATACGTATGAGGTCTTCTTGTCGATGTTCTCACGTCCTACGACCTTCACTCTGACAAGGGCGATTGCGCAGCAGAAACGGCTCCAATAGTGGGCTGGCCAGTATCCCCAGAATTCAGATTTCCCTATCGTGCTCCCGATCACTGTGATGATGGCGGTGATGAAGGTGACTATCACGAAGATGGGGGCGGCTATCACCCATTGGTAGATTCTATAAAGCAGTTTCATTACCGGTGGTCTCTACAACTTAAATCTTACAACTTAAATCTTACAACTTTAATTCTTACAACTTCAATCCTCCTCAGGCACCGGAGCAATCANCTTNTAGCCCTTNCCGTGGATGTTGATGATCTCGATCGATGGGTCTCCCTTNAGNAGCTTACGCAGCTTNGTGATNTAGACGTCCATNGAGCGGGCNTTGAAGTAGTTGTCGTCTACCCAGATGGTCTTNAGNGCNTAGTTGCGCTCNAGTATGTCGTTGACGTGNGAGCAGAGCANTGCGAGAAGCTCAGACTCCTTGGTGGTGAGCTTCTGGGTGGAGTCGGCCGACACAAGCACCTGCTTCTGGGTGTCAAACGTAAACTTGCCGATGCGGAAGAGAGTCACCTCGCGGTCTTTCTTTCCTTTCACGCGGCGCAGGATGGCATCGATACGCACCACGAGCTCCTCCATGGAGAAAGGTTTGGTGATGTAGTCATCCGCACCAATCTTGAAGCCCTCCAGGATATCATCTTTCAGGTTCTTGGCCGTGAGGAAGATGATTGGCACCTCCCCATTGACGNTGCGGNTTTCNTGGGCGAGGGTAANACCATNTTTCTNAGGCATCATCACATCGAGCNCNNACAGGTCATATNTCCCTTTCAGGAATGCCTTATATCCCTTCTCTCCGTCAGGAAAAAGATCGGCGTTAAATCCTTTTGCCTGAAGGAATTCTCTTAGAAGCATACCGAGGTTCTCGTCATCTTCACAGAGCAATATTTTGATTTTTTCTTCCATGGCTATGTGTTTTGTGTGTTTATTTTTATGATTTAATTTAATTATTTCATCGCTTTACACTATATAAACGCGTAAACCGCTTTAGAGTTTTAACAATTTCAAAATTCCTTTTAAGATGTCAATTTTTTTTAAAGGAATCCNCCATAACCCTATAACNNTATAACCTTATAACCNTATAACCTTATAACCCTATAACCCTATAACCTTATAACCTTATAACCCTATAACCCTATAAACCCTACACCCCCTCCTCCGCCAGAGGCAGCTCAATAGTGAATTCCGACCCCTTTCCGAGTTCCGACTCCACAGTGATGGTGCCGTTGAAGACCTTGACCATCCTGTTGACGTAGGCCAGGCCGAGGCCGAAACCTTTGACGTCGTGGCGGTTGCCGGTGTGCACCCTATAGAATTTCTCAAATATCTTCTTGAGGTCTTCCTTCTTCATTCCTATGCCGTTGTCGCGAATCTGGATGCGTAGCCTATTCCCTCCTATGTCGGTAGTCTTGACGGTCAACTCCGGCTCTACGTCTTCGTTACGGTATTTCACGGCGTTGTCGAGAAGATTGAAGATGACGTTGGTAAACTGCATCTCATCNACNTGCACCATCGCTTCGTCGGCGTCGTTGATGAAGTTGAGGCTTCCACCGAAACGCTCCACTTTCAGTTTGAATGTCGAGACCACTCCTGCTATAATCTTATTGGCATCGACGGTGCGGAAGTTGAGCGCGCTGTGGCCGTTGTCGAGCACAGACATCTGGAGCACCTTCTCCACCTGAAATCGCAGTCGTTTCGACTCAGCGTTGATCACTTCCGAGATGTGGTGCAGAGTCTCAGGCGATTTCCTCACGGAGTCATCGTTGAGCATCTGCGCCGCTAATGAGATGGTAGATATCGGCGTCTTGAGTTCGTGGGTCATGTTGTTGATGAAGTCGGTCTTCATCTCGCCGAGTTTCTTCTGCCTGAAAGCCAATATCATCGTGAAGATGAAGATGGCAAGCAGCAGGATGCTGAGAGCGAGAGTAGGAATGACAAACCGCACGGATGAGTAGATATAGTTGGCCCGTGTAGGAAACTCCACTTTCAGTTCATATCGACTGTTGCTGTTAGGGAAGAGGCGGGCGCTGTATATCTGTTTNTCTGATAGGTCGNGGTCGTAATNCTCAGTAGAGTAAATGATGGTGTTGTTGTNGGTGACTGCGNAACTGANAGGGACCTCAAGTCCGTTGTTGGCGAGTTCCACGGTCAGCACCTTCCGGATAGTGTCGGCGTCGGCGCGTTCCAGCACAGGGCGCCGGTCGGCGTCATAGAGTATGGTGAGCACGAGTTCGTCGAGCAGTCCCCTTTGATACACGTATTGCTCCCAGATAGCCTCCTGCAACTCATGGTATCGTTTTTCGAGTTTTTCTGTAGGGGGACGATAAGAGATTACCGGTGGCTTGCCGGGCTGCGGGATAGGGAAGAGCTCCTCGGAGGAAAGCAGTTCAGCAGAAGGGTCAGACTCGGAGTCGTAGGAGCTGTTGAGCGTGCGGATGTCCTGCTCGAGGAAGTGCATTGTCTCGCGCCGTTCGAGCAGGCCGACCGTGCCGTAGATGGAGCGCATGACACCTTCGGAAAACTGCGACTCGCGCATCTTGACCATATTTTCCAGATAAGTTATCTGAAAGTAAAGGAGCGCGCAGAAAGTGATGCCCATGACTACTGTCAGGAGCCATATGATAGATTTTTTCATAATTAACTAATGTAATCTTAAATTTTCAGAATTTTAACAATCGCCCGCCCCCCTTAGTTCAATTTATAATAATAAAAAGCCATTCTCTCCGTTATTATTTATTATGAATAGATTTCTAACTTCTCTTTTTGCAATATCTTTCGTCTGCCTTCTCCCTTCTTGCGGCGACAAGAACGACGAACCCAAGGCCCCGGATGCTACCCAGCGTACGGTGCTTATTTATGCCGTTGCTTCCAACAACCTCTCCTCCGACTTGGCATCAGATAAGAAGGAGATGATTACTGCGGCTCCCGAAGTGGCAGGCCTTGGAAGCGACGTGCGTGTGCTCCTATATAGCGTGCCGTCGCAGGCGGCTACCGAGGCTACACTCGCAGAACTAAAGAAAGACAATGCCGGCGAATGGAGTTTCCAACCCGTGAAGTCTTACGACCGCAATACTTTCTCTACCGACCCTGCGCGTATGCGCGAGGTTTTCTCCGACCTGCGCTCGGAAGCCCCGGCTGACAACTATGGCCTTATCCTCTGGAGTCATGGCACTGGTTGGATTCCCAATTTCTCCGACCATCAGGTGCCTGGCGGTATGCAGAAAAGCTACGGTATGGATAAGTATCAGGGCGTGACGGACTATTGCGATATCGATGAGCTTGCCTATGCTATCCCTGACGGTATGTTCGACTATNTTTGGTTCGACCTCTGCTATATGATGGGTGTGGNGGTTGTCTATCAATTGCGTAATAAGTGCGAGNATATTGCCGGATATCCTACGGNAGACTGGAGCATGGGTATGAACTATGACACTACTCTTCCTATGCTCGCTGCCCCTTGGCCCGACCTGAAGGCAGCCGGAATGGCTTTCTATGATTATTACATGGACCAGAATATGGCAGTGACCGTGACCGTGATGAAGACTGAGGGTCTCGACCGTCTTGCACAGGCGGCTTCCGATATATATAAATCAGGTACTCGTCCGGTGACTGCATCGGGATTGCAAAACTATAGCCGTCTTAAGACCCCTCTCTATGATTTCGGCCAGTTCACGAAGAGATACCTTAATTTCTCCGACCCCGACGCCGCGGCTCTCGAGGCTGAGTTTGATGAGGCGCTCCGCGAGATAACGATCTACGCCGGTTGCTCCACCAAGAACTTCAATGGCACCAACAATGCCTTCGACCCGCAGAAATATTCCGGCCTCTCTTGCTATTTCCCCGGCACTGCTGCCGAAAACGTCGAAGACTACTATCTGTCTCTCGACTGGCCCAAACGCGTAAACCCGTAATAAGGTATCCACTCTTTCAGAATCAAGAAACACAGCTCGGAGAGCTGATATTGTGACGAAACCCCAGGCTGAAGCCTGGGGTATTTATATATCGTCAGTAGCNNCGGAGAGGCGATTTGTGAGTGAGTTTTCCCCTGTTTTTTAACCCCAGAGCTTATAAAGTTTGCTTTTTTCCCATTTTTTCTTCATTTTCTACGATTTTTTTCGTAATTTTGAAACCGATTTACTATATCAGTAACCCACCAAATGAAAAATATCCGCAATTTCTGCATCATAGCCCATATCGACCACGGCAAGTCTACTCTCGCTGACCGTCTCCTCGAACGTACTAACACCGTATCCGCTAAGGATATGGAGGCCCAGGTGCTCGACGACATGGATCTCGAACGCGAACGTGGCATCACTATCAAAAGCCACGCTATCCAGATGGATTATGAACTCGATGGCGAGCATTATACCCTAAACCTTATCGACACCCCGGGACACGTGGACTTCTCTTATGAGGTGTCTCGCTCCATCGCGGCGTGTGAGGGCGCCCTCCTTATTGTGGATGGCTCCCAAGGTATTCAAGCTCAGACTATATCCAACCTCTATATGGCCATCGACAACGACCTCGAGATTATCCCCGTCATCAATAAGTGCGACCTCGAGAGCGCTAACCCCGACGAGGTGGAGGATCAGATTGTGGATCTTCTCGGTTGCGACCGCTCCGACGTTATCCGCGCTTCGGGCAAGACCGGCATGGGCGTGGATGAGATTCTGAAGGCTATCGTCGCTCGTATTCCGGCACCGAAGGGCGACCCCAAGGCTCCCCTTCAGGCTCTTATCTTCGACTCTGTGTTCAATCCGTTCCGCGGCATCATAGCATATTTCAAGATTGAGAATGGCACTATACATGATGGCGATTTCGTGAAGTTCGTCTCCACCGGAAAGGAATATCACGCGGATGAGATTGGCGTCCTCAAACTCGACCTATCGCCGCGCAAGGAACTCTCTGCCGGTAATGTTGGCTATATCATCTCGGGCATCAAGACCTCGAAGGAGGTGAAGGTGGGCGATACCATCACCCATGTGGAGCGCCCATGTGATAAGGCTATCGATGGCTTTGAGGAGGTAAAACCGATGGTCTTCGCCGGCGTGTATCCTATCGACCCTGAGGATTTCGAAAATCTGAGAGCTTCCCTCGAAAAACTCCAGCTCAATGATGCGTCGCTGACTTTCCAACCGGAGTCATCGGCTGCTCTCGGTTTCGGTTTCCGCTGCGGATTCCTCGGTCTGCTACATATGGAGATTATCCAGGAGCGTTTGGGCCGTGAGTTCAATATGGATGTCATCACTACTGTCCCGAACGTTTCTTATTTCGTCTATGACAAGAAGGGCAATAAGCATGAGGTGCACAATCCCTCGGGCCTTCCTGACCCTACGCTGATCGACCATATCGAGGAACCCTATATCCGTGCTACTGTCATAACTGCGGCTGAGTTTATCGGCCCTATTATGACGCTTTGTCTNGGNAAACGTGGTGAGNTNATNAANCAGGANTATATNTCTGGNAACCGTATGGAGATNACTTNCGATATGCCNCTNGGNGANATTGTGATTGATTTCTACGATAAACTGAAGTCTATCTCGAAGGGATACGCCTCTTTCGACTATCATATCCATGATTTCCGACCTTCCAATCTCGTAAAGCTCGACATCCTCCTCAATGGCGAGAGTGTCGATGCACTCTCCACTCTGACGCATGCGGATAATTCCGTTCGCTTTGGCCGCAGGATGTGCGAGAAACTCAAGGAACTCATCCCGCGCCAGCAGTTCGATATCGCTATCCAGGCTGCCATCGGCACTAAGGTCATCGCCCGTGAGACCGTCAAGGCCGTCCGCAAAGACGTGACCGCGAAGTGCTACGGCGGCGACATCTCCCGTAAGCGCAAGCTCCTCGAGAAGCAGAAGGAAGGCAAGAAACGCATGAAGCAGATCGGCCGCGTCGAAGTCCCCCAGAAGGCCTTCCTCGCCGTCCTCAAACTCGACTGACAACATCCTCTCTCCTCAAACCCAAATTTTGATAGAAATAACAACTTTTAAATCTAATATCATGAAAATCAAAAGACTTGCCTTTCTAAGTCTGGCAGTTGCAGCGCTACTGCCATCTATGACGTCGTGCTCAAGCGACCCAAACCCGTTTGACATCACTGTCTCAAACGAAAAACAGACAGCAACAATCCAACTCCGCCTCAACGTCGAGGAGACGCGTGCTGGCGCACTCTCTACAGCTGAAGAAAACGCTATCAAGAAACTCACCGTTCATGTGTTTGATGACAAACATAATCTTGAGACAACTAAATCAGTAACTCTATCCGATGGGGCTACTACAGTAAATCTTGAGGTTTCTCATGGTCTCAAGACATTGTATGTCGTTACGGCTAAGTCAAACGTAAATCCAGAGCAAGGAACGAGCTTGTTTAATTATGAAAAGTCCACTTTCAACTCTTCGTTAGATAATATCATGCCAGCTGCAGACGGATTTGTGATGGTGGGTAAGAGCGGTGAGCAACAAGTGATGATGACATCTTCCCAAGACAATCTCCCTCAGTCAAATGTATTTGACATTACTCTTAAAAGGCTCGTGGCAAAAGCACAAGTAAAAGCTACTGGTATTGACGGAACTTCTTTCGGTATTGCTTTTGGCGATGCTTCATTTAGAGCTGTACAATTAAACGAAAGAATGCGTGTTCTGCATAATGGGGAGGATGTGCATAGTCTCTATGTAGATTCTAACAATAATGGCACCTACGATGGGTACTCTATGGGAAATGAGACCTATTTGAATGCAGTATCAGATGATTTTAAAGCTGAGGGTTGCTCTTATCTTTCTGAGAATATTGTCACTAAACCGTTAAGTGGAAACACCACCTTCCTCAGCATACGCTTCCAAACAACCCCTCTTAAGTATTATACCTTCACCGACTCTTCTTTGCAGGTTTCAAGTGATTCTCCTACTGCTAATACCACATATTATGCTGTTGGTATTACAGACCTGACTAATGGTCTCGTTGACTATGCTCTTGATGCAAACACAAAACATATATTGACTTTTAAGACACAGGAAGACGCCGTAAGATACACTAATTCTCTCAATAATGGTGATGCCGCCACTATCACAGTTTCTCAGACTGAAAGACCAATGATGGTTGCTCCTGCTATAAGGAAGGCAGCTGAAGGTTCTTCGGCTTTTGAGGTAATTGAGTTTAAGAATGGACTTGCCTACTATCGTGTCAATATCGCTCATCTTGAAGACTCTGGTGATTCGAAAGTGAATAAATATAAAGTCGTTCGTAACAAATTTTACAAAGTCAACGTCAATTCAGTAAGTTCTCTTGGCTTTAGCTCGGAGGCTCTTCTTCGTCCATCTAAGCCGGATGCAGTTTTAAATGCAGAAAGCCACGGTTGGATTTCTGCAAATATCTCCGTAGCTGAATGAGATGAGGTTAAACAGGACGTCGACCTTTAATAAATAATAATTTATCCACAATCTGCATTTCAATGTATAGTCGCTCCCTGTCAAATCATTTGTTTTGTCTTGCACTGGTTTTGTGTCTGTCTTTATTGACAGAGTGTGTAGATGATTTCCGACATCGCAGTCTTTTCGATGCTGGAGCAGGGAGTGCCTTTATTGGTTTTTCGGTTGAGAATGTTGTTCTCACCAGAGATGGGGATGGTCAGGATAAGGAGTCTCTTATCGACCATGCCTATCTTCTTTTTTACGATGCTGACGCATCATTGCAATCCGCACTGCCTGTCGCTGCTGTCAGAGCTGAGGTTGATGCGGCAAATCCAGGAAACCTTCAATTCAAGATGCCATTGAGGCTGACTCCTAATACGGATTATCAACTATTGGCGCTTGCCAATGCCGACTCCTATGTGCCGACAGGATTTGAATCTTTTGGTGATTACCTTGATTCCTGGTGTAAGACTTCCCAAGAAAGTAGACAAGAACTTCTCTTATGGCATCAAGACGAAATTNTAGCATCTAATGTCAATTGTNTTCCGATGCANGGGAAAATACCAGGGAATGCCAAATTCTCCTTTTCTATGGAGAATGGCGTATACCATGTTTCCTCCTCTCTATCNTTCAGAAGNACTGTCGCCCGTATNGATCTGACCAACAANGTTGGAAGCGGATTGGTGGTGGAAGGAGTAGCATTGTGCAATTGGCGCGACGCCGTCTCATTTACTGCTTTGGATAGTCAACTCGGCAATAGAGCGGGTACTGTACGAGGAGTTCTATCAGAGGAAGGAGAATCAACTGATAATAGTATCTTTGTGGAGATGCCAAGCGCTGGAGATGACGGATTGCAGCAATTGAAAAAAGCCATATATTGCTTCCCTTCTGTATCTTATGATGCTCATCAGTCCGATAAGGAATCCACAGCTTTAATAATAAAAGCAAAATATAAGGATGACTCCGAGTCTTCTTATTATCGGGTCAATGTCGGCACTTCAGGTAATAAGGCTGAGGTAAAAGCGAATACCAAATATCTCGTCAATATACAGTCGGTGAAAGGGAGTGGAGCACCTTCACCCAAGGAGGCTTATATGTCATCAGAATCCCTCATCGTGCTGTCTGTAGTTGAAGACTGGGACCTGGATGGAGGAAGCTTTGCTATGGACGAAAACGGCAATTTCATTGTCCTTTCTTCCGGACGCTTGGAATTCGATGGTGACTCTACTGAAAGCAAGGAAATCAAGATTCTTACCTCAAAAGGCCTGACCTTGGAAGTTGCTTATGAGGCGGATAGCGATGCATCAGCAGACGCATTCACTGCTTCGTTGGTGTCAGACTCTCCTATATCGTCATTGAAAGTGGGACCAGTCGACATTAACGACAGTAATGACGCAATGTCAGGCAAATTCGTGGTATCAGCCCACACGCCAGAAGGAGGAATCATAAGTGTCAATCTTTTGGTGAAGCAGGGCGGTGGTGAAGGAGGTTTCGTAGAACCNATCATNCCCGATGACATGCCATTCGCCCTCGTGCCGGAATCTTATGACCGCGTAAAAATAGACCACATCAACAGAACCATCGAAATCGACGGCTTCGACCCCTCCTGCTTCAACTCCTTCATCGACATCCCCTTCAAAGTCTACACCAATGCTGCAAATGAAAAGGAAGAGTTGCTTCTTTTTTCCACACTTCAATGGCCAACGGAAGGTGCTATAGCCATGAAGGATTTTAATGATTACTGCTATTGTTCCAATTCTTTTACCTCTAAGTTGAATGTATATTCTAAGTCCAAAGCAACGGAACTAAGTACAGCCGTCGCTTTAGCTGGGGTGTCAGGTACTCAGCTTTCTCCTTTGACAGTGGAAAAAGATAATGTTGTTCATATTAATGTGGGGTCTATGGCTCCAGATGATCCAGCTATTGAAAGGACACTTACANTTTCCAATTTTTACTCATCTGTTGAATATTCACTGGCAATTAAACCTCGCTCTGTGATTATTGACGATGTCATTATCTCGGATGCAAGTGGACAGTTATGGGGAGTATGTGATCGTAATGTACAGAACTTAAATGATGAGCATATAAAAAATTATATGGAAAGGAAATCAAATGGTTCCAAATATCAAGCTTATAATTATCTAAAGCAGTCCTATATTATAACAATCCCTTTTAAATTCACTCTCAAAGATACCCCATTTGACGAGAGTCTCCATAATTTATATCAAGGTGGTAGCATTGTCTTTAGCGAAAGAAGTAAAAGTGCCGTTTCAAAAAAAGAGTGGCTACAAGGATATGTTTACACTGATGGCCAATCTCGAACCTCGCCCTTTTATGAGTCACAGAATTTGGATCGATGGGTATTTCCAAACCTCGATTTAATGAAGACGATCTCACAAAGAATTTGCGTCTCAAAATTAAGAATGTTTTTAGTATCGGATTTTCCTGTTAAGTCAGGCAGAGACTTTATCCCTGTTTGTTGTTATTGGCCGTATTCTGGAGATCCTATGGAAAATTTTAAGATAAGTGATGTGAATGTTGGATATTACGCCGATAGTGGTTCTGGCGAGACTGATGCCATGGTTTATATTTATTGCGATAAATATCAGATGAGCATCAACATTCCACCTGTATCATCTATAAAGCCTGCATATGAAGGCTTCCTGCGTCTCGTACGTCCACTTACAAATACAGAATTGGAAGACTACAAGACTAACTACCTCGGCTACGGCAAAGACCCTCACCGCCTGACCATATGCCACCCNGACACCTACGAGTCGGAACCCTTAGGCTGGATNCCCTACTGAAAAACAATGCGCTCCTACCTCCCCACCGCTCCAAGCGTGATGCCCCAAAATTCTCTTGTCAGAAGACTACACAAGCGGCTCTTCCGCATTCTTAAGACTGTAGACTTTTTGGTTCTTCTTTACTTTAGTTGAATTTCCACAGACATCCACTATTGGTCCGCGAGCGTTAGCGAGAGCACCTCTGCTGCTTTGCTACCTCCAATCAAAACCAACCAATCAGCCTCGGAGAGGCTTTCCGCTAATTGACGAAACCCCAGGCTTAAGCCTGTGGGAACTGAAGACTAACTCTGCGAGCCCTTTGCCCCTCTGCGTGAGATTTTTCAACTAAATTTGAGAAGAACCTTTTTTATTGGGATAAGGCTCCCCACCCCAAGACAAGCATTAATTTTGCACTCGGAAACAAGATCCAATGATCAGGTTCGGCGCGACAGCCAGAGGGCGGCGCTTGGTCTGGAGTCCCGACTTGCTTTAGCTTGAGCGTAGCTAATTCCCAACCGGGTGTATGGAGCGTCGGCTTCCCAGCCGACTTCCCCCAGACCAGTGGTGAGTCAAGAGTGACCTCCATCTACCATCAAATCATAAGCGACGAATGATAATTCATCATTCATCATTTATAATTTATCATTGCCTGACGGTTTCCTCACGGAGGCC
>WFLX010061276.1_pt1 | contig 17218 bp, 13 predicted proteins | sample 4967041 | NCBI WGS metagenome assembly WFLX01 (sample SAMN12857096, study PRJNA449069) | gut metagenome | isolation source: stool from male and female vole | host: Microtus ochrogaster | place: USA:Florida | collected 2017 | reverse complement strand
TTCCGACGCTTTCCGTAAGCGAAGCACTGGGCACGATAACTTCCGCCGGGCAGTCGGTGCAGGTGCGCATCAACGGCCGGGAGGCATCGGTCGACCAGGTGCGGAACCTGTTGCCCGGAAGCATCAAACGCGTGGAATGGATTCAGAATCCCGGCTTGCGCTACAACGGAGCCACCTCTGTCCTGAATTTCATCGTCATCAACCCGACTGTCGGCGGTTCGCTCATGCTAAACACTATGCAGGCGCTGAACATGGCGTGGGGACAGTACAACCCAAACGTGAAGTTCAATTCGGGTCGCTCGCAAATTGAGGTCGGAGGCGGGTATAAGCTCACCGAGAACCTCAAAGCCCATCGCGATTACACCGAGACCTTCACCTACCCCGACGGACACTCCTTCACGCGCAACGAACAGTCGCGTGGCGGACGGTTGGACAACTCTATCGGAAATGTGTGGGCCACATATAATTATGTGAAGCCCGACACTACAATCATAGTGGTGGATGCCCGCGGATTTCTCAAACCCACCAACCGCGAGACTTACTACGGCCTTATGACAACTACAACCGATAATGCCCGTACGCTCCTGACCGACAGCCGCCACGACGACGGCCTGCGCCCTACCCTCTCAGCTTACTGGGAGCAGCATTTCGCCGGGAATCAAATGCTGGTTGTGGACTTCAAGACGCAGTATTTCCGCGGTCGCACCGCTTCGGACTATGTAGAGCAAAATCCTGACACATATGCAAATATAACCGACGTACACACCGATATCAAGGACCACAACCGCCTNTATGCCATTGAAGCGGATTACATCAAGAACTGGAGCAACTCGCGTCTTACTGCAGGCGNCAGCTACACNGCCAACCGCAACCGCTCCACCTACCTCAACCTCGGCGGNCAGGTTTTCCACCAGCGTCAGGACAAGGCCTACTTCTTTGCAGAGTACTTNCAGAAGGTACGCAAGTTCACCTTCACGGCCGGCATCGGTGCGCAATTCACCGACTTCCTCTTCCGCGAAACCAACCTGGGGAGTCACAGCTGGAACATGCGTCCGCAGGCGGCCATTTCGTACACCATCAGCCAAAAGCATCAGTTGCGACTCAATTTCGAATCGTGGCAGTCGACTCCCTCACTGGCTGAAACCAACCCCACCCCTCAGCAAATCGACGGCTTCCAATGGCGGGTAGGCAACCCGAACATAACCACGGCCAACAGCTATATGCTCACCTTGCGCTACAGCTTCGGTCTTCCACGTGTCTACGGGCAGTTCGGCGTGCGCGCCTTCACATCGCCCAATGCCATCACTCCGTTGCAGATGTGGGNCGGCGACCGCCTGGTAACGACTTACGAGAACAGCCGGGGCCTGCAGAACCTATCGTTCTTCCTTGCGCCGCAGGTTGAGGTTGTTCCCGGCTGGGTGACACTCAGCGGCTACCTGCAGTGGCGCACCGAGCGCATGCGTGGTAGCGGCTACAACCTGACCAACAGCGCATGGAGCGGGCACGCAATGATGCAGATAAGGCATTGGGGATTTACACTAACCGCTCAGTATATACGCTCGCAGCGCGACCTCTGGGGCGAGAAGATTTCATGGGGCGAGGACATAAATATGGTCGACCTCATGTACAACTACAAGAACTGGGGTTTCTCAGCCGGATGTCTTATGCCCTTCGGGCGTTACGACCAAGGAGCCGTGAACTTAAGTCGCTGGAACGCAAACGAATGGCATATGCGGGTGGACTTCCGCATCCCCTACATCAGCATCAGCTACAACCTGCAGTGGGGCCACCAGAAACGAAAAGCCAACAAACGGATAAACGTCAACGGCGATGCCGACCAATCTTCGGCAGCCGGACGCTAAATCAATGCAAGGAGGAATGCCTCGGCAGTGATGCCGGGGTTTTCTTTTTCCTCAACAGTTGTTTTGTCCGACCGGTGTGACATGTACGACTCATCCACAACTTTTTTAATGAAATTTTTTATCATAAATATTTGTGTGGATTGGGAAAAGTGTGAGATAATTCGTAAATTTGCACTCCAATAGCTACGAAGCAACAAATATGTCAACTGTAAAACCAATTCGCACGGCATTAGTTTCCGTTTACAATAAAGATGGCATCGAGCCCATCGTCCGTCGTCTCAACGAGTTAGGGGTAGAACTCCTCTCCACCGGCGGCTCCCGTTCATACATTGAAAGCCTGGGACTTCCCTGCAAGGCAGTGGAGGATTTGACCGGTTATCCGTCCATCCTCGGAGGTCGCGTCAAGACCCTGCACCCCAACGTGTTCGGCGGCATCCTTGCCCGCCGCGAAAACGAAGGTGACCAAGCGCAGCTCAAGCAGTACGAAATCGCGCCTATCGACCTCGTTATCGTCGACCTCTACCCCTTCGAAGCCACCGTTGCTTCCGGGGCGAGCGCTCAGGACATCATTGAGAAAATCGACATCGGCGGCATCTCCCTCATCCGCGCCGCCGCCAAAAACTTTGCCGACGTAGTCATCATCCCCTCCGCCAAGCAGTACCCCTACCTGATGGGCCTCCTGGAGAAGGGAGCCGAGAGCACCGAGGGCCAGCGCCGCTATCTGGCCACAGAAGCCTTCGCAGTGTCGTCGGCCTACGACAGCCACATCTTCAACTGGTTCGCCGAGACCGGCACCGAACCTGCCGGCAAGCAGGCCGCCCTGCGTGTGGCCATCGACGGCGCCAAGGACCTCCGTTACGGCGAAAATCCCCACCAGGAAGCCCGTTACTACGGAAACTTCGACGCACTGTTCGAACAGCTCCACGGCAAAGAAATTTCATATAACAACCTGCTGGATATCGACGCCGCCTGTTCGCTCATCGACGAGTTCGATACCACCACCGTGGCAATCCTCAAACACAACAATGCCTGCGGCCTGGCAAGCCGTCCCACTGTAAAGGAGGCTTGGACCGACGCACTGGCCGGCGACCCCGTCAGCGCATTCGGCGGCATCATCATCACCAACGCACCCGTCGATGCCGAGGCTGCCGAGGAGATGGGCAAGATTTTCTTCGAAGTGGTAATCGCACCCGAATTCTCCGACATCGCTCTCGAAGTGCTCCGTCAGAAAAAGAACCGCATCATCCTCAAGCGCAAGGAAGTTGCCGCTCCCGGCAAAAAAATGCGCACCATCCTCGGAGGCATGCTCGTGCAGGATGCCGNCTCAAANGTNGAANCNGTTGAGGATCTCANACNCGTGNCNGGCGACAATCTCAGCACCGAGGTAGCCGAGGACCTCCTGTTCGCCAACAAGATTGTGAAGCATTCCAAGAGCNACGCCATCGTGCTGGNCCGCAACAAAATGCTCATAGCCAGCGGNGTNNGCCNNACCTCGCGTGTGGACGCACTTCGCCATGCCATCGAGAAGGCCCACAGCTTCAACTTCGATACTACCGGCTGCGTGATGGCCTCCGACGCTTTCTTCCCCTTCGCCGACTGCGTGGAAATCGCTCACAAGGCGGGAGTGGACGCTGTGATTCAACCCGGCGGCTCAATACGCGACACCGACTCCGTGGACTACTGCCGTGCCAACGGCATGACTATGGTAATGACCGGCTTCCGCCATTTCCGTCATTAATAATACCGTTCCCATCCTAACGGGTTGCGTGTAGAAAAGCAAGCTAAATCCGGGTTTGTCCCGCTCAACNCCTCAAATAAAAGAATTTACCCTCTCCCTAACATATAGAAAATGNCGACNGTTCTCGCTCACCAAAGAAATAGCAATCGACCTTGGCACAGCCAACACGATTATAATTCACAACGACAAGATTGTGATCAACGAGCCCTCTATTGTGGCTCTGGACAACCGCACCGACAAGCTGATAGCCGTCGGAAAAGAAGCCCACCAGATGGAAGGCAAGGGCCACCCTGGCATCCGCACCGTCCGCCCCCTGAAGAAAGGCGTGATTGCCGACTTCAACGCCGCCGAACTCATGATCCGCGGCCTGGTAAAGAAGGCCAGCACCAAGAACAACTGGTTCTCCCCCTCGCTCCGCATGGTTGTGGGCATCCCTTCGGGCTCGACCGAGGTAGAGGTGCGCGCCGTGCGCGACTCATCCGAGCACGCCGATGGCCGCGATGTGTACATGATTCACGAACCGATGGCCGCCGCCCTCGGTATCGGCCTGGACGTTGAGGCGCCTCAGGGCAACATGATCGTCGACATCGGTGGCGGTACTACCGAAATCGCCGTAATCTCCCTGGGCGGCATCGTCAGCAACAAGAGTATCCAGGTTGCAGGCGACGACCTCACCGACGACATCCTCAACCACATGCGCCGCGCCCACAACATCAAGGTAGGCGTGCGCACCGCAGAGCAAATCAAGATGCACGTCGGTTCGGCCCTTACCGAACTGGAAAACCCGCCGGAGGACTATATCGTGCACGGCCCCAACCTGATGACGGCTCTGCCTCTGGAAGTACCCGTGAGCTACCAGGAAATTTGCCACTGCATCGAAAAGACTATCTCAAAAATCGAAGCTGCAGTGCTCAGCGCACTTGAACAGACCCCGCCTGAACTCTACGCCGACATTGTTCGCAACGGCATCTACCTGGCCGGTGGCGGCGCACTGCTCCGCGGCCTCGACAAGCGCCTTATCGACAAGATCGGTATCCAGTTCCACATCGCAGAGGATCCTCTGCTGTGCGTGGCCAAGGGTACGGGCGTGGCTCTGAAGAACATCCATCGCTTCAGCTTCCTGATTCGCTAACACGGCAGTTCGAGCAAGCGGATGAACGAGCTGTTCGGCTTCATTGTGCGCAACGGCAAGTGGTTTGTCTTCGCCATCCTGGTGGGGATAAGCTGCTGGCTCCTTTTTATGCGCGACCCCTACCGCCAGCACGTTTACATCACTTCGGCCGGCCGCATGGCCTCGTCTATTTACAAGACGTCGAACCATGTGACATCCTACTTCAGCCTCCGCGAAATCAACGAGGACCTCAACCGTCGGAACAGCGAGCTGCTGGCTGAGATCGTGAGTCTCAACGAACGCATCGACCGCCTCACCGAGCAGGGATTCGTCGACACCATGGTGGTCGACAGCGGCGTGCGCCACTTCGACTTCACCGTGGCTCATGTCATCAGCAACTCCATCGCCCATCCCTTCAACTACATAACTATAAATAAGGGTGAAGCCGACGGAATCAAACCCGAGCTTGGCGTCATCGACCGCAATGGCGTGGTAGGAATCACCAGCAACGTAGGGCCCAACAGTACGCGAATCATTTCCCTGCTGAACCCCCATTTCCGCCTGAGCTGCAAAATCAAGGGCACGGATTATTTCGGAAGCCTGGTGTGGGACGGAAACCGCCCCGACAGAGCCCTGCTCGAGGAACTCCCCCGCCACACCAAGTACGCCCCGGGCGACACCATCGTCACCAGCGGTTACTCCGCCGTATTCCCTGCAGGCCTTCCGGTGGGCATCGTTATGGACGACGACACCGACAACAGCCAGAACTTCTTCACCCTCACCATCCGTCTGCTGGCCGACTTCACCACCCTGGGCGACGTTCAGGTAATCAAGAACAACCAGTCAGACGAGCTCAAGGCCATCCGTGCCGGCGAGGAGAACGACTCCAAGAAAAATCCCTTCGGAAACTAATACAATGACCAAATTCATCATCAAATACATCTTCTGGTTCCTGCTGCTTATTCCGGCGCAGGCCGTTGTGTTTGACCGCATGATTCTGTTCGATGTGGCCGTTCCGCTGGTATTTATCTACCTCATTATCACTCTGCCCGTAACCATCGGAACAAACATTTCCACCCTTGTGGGCTTCCTGGCGGGTTTCCTGCTGGACATCTTCTGCGACACCCCGGGCGTCAATGCCCTGTGTTGCACAGTGCTGGCTTTCAGCCGCAAAGCCGTGTTCCACCTTTATGTGAGCATGGACGACGACCTGGCCGGCAAATCCCCGTCCTCTCGCTCCATGGGCACTGCAATCTACCTGAAATTCCTCATCACCATGGTGCTGATTTACTGCACGCTGGTGTTCACTGTCGAGGCTTTCCAGTTCTTCAATTTCCGCCTGCTGATTATCCGCATCCTGGCATCTACAGTTTACACATTTATCCTCCTCTACGCCGGCGACTGTCTGCGAACCGGCTCCAACGAAGCAAAAGCCTGAGAGGCTGACATATACATTGAGAAAGAATTACGATCTTGAAAAGAGAAAATACGTAATCGGCGGGTTCATCCTGCTGATTGCCCTCATATATCTGGTGCGACTGTTCGACCTGCAGATCAACGACGAGAAGTATAAGCGGTCGGCAGACTCGAACGCCTTCCTGAAAAAGACTGTCTACCCCTCGCGCGGCCTCATTTACGACCGCAACGGGGAACTGGTGGTGTTCAACCAGCCGGCATATGATGTAATGATGATTCCGCGCGATGTTCAGCCCTTCGACACGCTGGACTTCTGCGAGACGCTGAACATCACCCCCGAGCACTTCAACAAGCTGCTTGCCAACATGAAGGACAAGCGCTCCAACCCCGGCTATTCGTCATACACCCCTCAGAGGCTGATGTCGCAGGTATCGGCTCAGGACTACGGCCGCCTGCAGGAGAAGCTCTACCGCTTCCCCGGATTTTTCATCCAGAAGCGAATCCTGAGGCAGTATAACCACCCCACCGCGGCTAACGTGCTCGGCAACATCCGCGAGGTGTCGCAAAAGGATATCGAAAACGACGACTATTATGCGCGCGGCGACTACACCGGCGACCTTGGCGTCGAGAAAAGTTACGAGCGTTATCTCCGCGGCGTCAAGGGAGTGTCAATCCTTATCCGCGACGCGCTCAGACGCATCCAGGGCCGCTATGAGGACGGCGCACAGGACATCGAGCCCATCTCCGGCAAGGACCTCAAGCTGAGCCTCGACATAAAGCTGCAACAGTACGCCGAATCACTCATGGTTGGCAAGCGCGGAGCCGTCGTGGCCATCGAACCGGCCACGGGTGAGGTGCTCTGCATGGTATCCTTCCCCAACTATGACCCAACGCTGCTGGTGGGACGCCAGCGTGGCGAAAACTACAAGAAACTGGTCAGCGACGAGGCATACCCGCTGTTCGACCGCGCAATCATGGGCACCTACCCGCCCGGATCCACTTTCAAGCCCACCCAGGGACTGATTTTCCTCCAGGAAGGCATCATTGACCTCAACACAACTTACCCCTGCTCACACGGCTATATCAACGGCGGCCTGCGTGTGGGCTGTCATGCCCACGGCTCTCCCCTGCCCCTGAAGCCGGCACTACAAACCTCTTGCAACGCATTCTTCTGCTGGGGATTCAAGGGTATGATCGACCGCCGGAGCAAGTACGGCTCCAGTGCCAACGCCTTCGAGGTCTGGAAAAACCACCTCGTGTCCATGGGTTATGGCTACAAACTCGGCGTCGACCTCCCCGGCGAGAGCCGCGGATATATCCCCAATTCAGGCACCTACAATAAGTTCTACAAGGAAGGCCACTGGAGTGCCAACACCATCATATCTGTCAGCATCGGTCAGGGTGAAATCCTCTCGACCCCCCTTCAAATCGCCAACCTTGCAGCAACAATTGCCAACCGCGGCCACTTCATCACACCCCATGTGGTGAAGGAAATCCAGGACACGGTGATGGAACCCTTCGAGCTTCGCACCCCCACCATCGACGCCCACCATTACGACGCCATTGCCGAAGGCATGCGAATGGCTGTGACCGGCGGTACCTGCCGACGCGCGGCTATCCCCGGCATTGAGGTTTGCGGAAAGACGGGTACGGCTCAGAATCCCCACGGCAAGGACCACTCGGCCTTCATGGGATTTGCCCCCTACGACAATCCGCAGATTGCAGTGGCCGTCTATGTGGAGAACGGTGGCTGGGGTGCAACATACGGCGTGCCCATCGGCAGCCTGGTAATGGAGAAATATCTCAACGGCGAAATCGACCCCTCGCGCAAATATATGGAGGAACAAATGGTAAACGCATCCATCTACTATGCTCCTAAGAAGAAATGACCCCTCATCGGTTTTCAAAAACCTGGACTGGATCACGGTTCTGATCTACATCCTTATGGTTGTAGCGGGCATGATCAGCATCTATGCCGCCAGCTACGACTTCGACAATGCGTCCATGTTCAGCTACGACGAGTTTTCCGGCAAGCAGTTGCGCTGGATTGTCCTCTCGTTGTTGTTGGGAACGGTCATTCTGCTCATCGACACCAGAATGTATGAGGCATATGCGTACCCTATATATATATTGGTGTTGATTCTGTTGCTTATCACGGCCTATACCGCGCACGACATCAAGGGTTCGCGCTCATGGATATCGCTCGGGCCGATGAGCCTGCAGCCGGCGGAATTCGCCAAGTTCGCCACAGCCCTGGCCCTGGCGAAACTTTTCAGCAGCTATCAGTTTGTGCTCAACGCCCGGTGGACTAACTACGTCAAGGCCATAGGCATCATCCTGGCGCCTGTCGTACTCATTCTTCTGCAGAATGAAACCGGCTCAGCCCTGACCTTCCTTGCGCTGTTTCTTGTGCTCTACCGCGAGGGCATGAGTGGTCTCGTTCTTTTTGCAGCGGTGTTCGCAGTTGTCATCTTCGTGGTGGGAATCAAATACACCGAAACGATGGTCATGGGCATACCCACGGGCAGTTTTGCGGTGATGGTGATGATAATGGTAGTTATGACGGCTATGGCAATCATCTACAGCCGGCGGGCAGAAATTCCCCGTAACCTCATCATCTGGTTCGGAGGCACCGGCCTTATAGAGTATATCCTGAGCTTGTGCGGCGTTGAACTCCCGGGCATGGTGCTTGAACTGAGCATCATCGGAATCGCCTGCGGCTACCTCATCTTCGAGGTGATTCAAACCCACTATAAGCAACTGCTCATCGCCGTGGTGACACCGGTACTTTCGCTGGCATTCCTTTTCTCCATCGGCCTTGCCTTCGCGCACCTGCAGCCCCATCAGCAGTTGCGTATTCAGGTTGTGCTGGGCATGGTGGAAGACCTGCGCAATGCAGGATATAATGTGAACCAGTCAAAGATTGCCATCGGCTCCGGAGGCTTCTATGGCAAGGGCTTCCTCAACGGCACCCAAACCAAACTCAAATACGTTCCTGAGCAGCACACCGACTTTATTTTCTGCACCATCGGTGAAGAGGAAGGCTTCGTGGGAGCTGCTGCCGTCACGGCTCTGTTCTTAATCCTGATTTTGCGCGTAATCAAAATCGGCGAGCGCCAGCCAACCACCTTCGGGCGCGTATATGCCTACTGCGTAGCATCTTACTTCATCTTCCATTTCTGCATCAACATCGGCATGGTCATCGGCCTGTGTCCCGTCATCGGCATCCCCCTACCCTTCTTCAGCTACGGAGGCTCGTCGCTATGGGGCTTCACAATCCTGCTGTTCATCCTGCTCAAAATCGACGCCGCCCGCAAAAACGTCATGTCATATTAGCCCGGGAACCTAAACCTTAGCACGTCTTCGTTTGTTATTATTACAAACTGAAAATAATCGAATTATGAAATCTTACAAGAAAGCAATCGAAGAGAATGTTCCCACTATGCTCGTATTTGAGCACGCAGGGATGCACGACGCCGTTGCGGTGCATTATCTGGTAAAAGAACTCAAAGAAAAATTCGGCGACAAGGCTCACATTATCCCCGTTGACGCATCCTACAACGGCCAGTACAAGGTTGATTACAAGCTCAAGGAATATCCTACATACATCGTCTATAAGCAGGGCGAAGAACTCATGCGCGAAAGCGGCGATAAAACCATCGCCTCACTATCCGACATGATTGTCCGCTCGCTTTAACATAACATATCCCGCCATACTCCCCGACCGCCCCGGCCGGGGATTGTTTTGTGTCAGTACCTCCCGGAAAAGGGCTCAGGACATAGAACAACTATTGCCATCGTTGGAACCTCCAATCCTAATGCCTAAAGCCGGAACTAAATTTGGCAGATTGGCACGGATTTTGTATTTTTGTAGGAAATTGCGAATTGCAGTTAACCAAACCGTAAATTATGAAACATTTTGTGGCATGTGCCCTCACTGCCGTCGCAGCAGCGACGTGCCCCTCAGTTATGGAAGCAAATAATCCGTTTTTTGAGCCTTTCAATACGCCCTACGGCTCGGCTCCTTTCGACTCTATCACCGACGACATGTGGATGCCGGCTATCGACCGCGGCATCGAGCTCGCACGTCAGGATGTGAACGCTATCACAATGAACCGCGCCCGTCCTGACTTCGAAAACACTATTGTGGCCCTTGAAAATGCCGGCGAGGACCTCAACCGCGTCCTGAACGTGTTCTACCCCCTGCTCTCGGCCAACAGCAACGAGAAAATGATGGAGATTTCGCTGGAAGCCTCCCAGAAACTCTCCGACTACTCTACATCCATTATCCTGAACGAGGCGCTTTGGAATCGTGTCAAGGCCGTGTACGACGACCGTGCCCTGTTCAACCTCACGCCAGAAGATGAGATGCTCCTGCAGAAAACTTACGATTCCTTCGCTCTCTCAGGCGCTAACCTCCAGGGCGAGGACCGCGAGAAATTCCGCAAGCTCTCGGCTGAACTCTCGGCCCTGACCACTGCCTTCGGCCAGAACGTACTCAAGGAGATGAACACCTACGAAATCTGGCTCACAGCCGACGACCTCGCCGGCCTGCCCGAAGGCGTTGTGGCTGAAGCTGCCGAAATGGCAAAGGAAAAGGGACGCGACGGAGAATATCTCTTCACTCTCGCTCAACCCACCTATATGGCCTTCATGAAATTCAGCCAGCGCCCCGACCTCCGCGAGAAGATGTACCGACTCTACAATTCTCGCAACACCAAGGGCGAATACTCAAACATGGAGAATATCAAGCGTATCAGCGAAATACGCATGGAAATAGCCAATCTCCTCGGCTCCGACACTTACTCCCGCCATGCCCTCAAGCGCACCATGGCTCAGAACCCCGAGGCTGTCTACAACCTCCTGGGCCAGCTCCGCGAGGCTTATACTCCCGCCATGAAGGCTGAAATGGCAGAATTGGCTGAATTCGCCTCCGAACTCGAGGGCAAACCCGTCACCATCAACCCCTGGGACTACTCTTTCTACTCCAACAAGCTGAAAGCCGCAAAATACAGCTTCGACGAAGAGGCCCTGCGCCCCTACTTCGAACTCGACAGCACCATCGCCGGTGTCTTCGGCCTGGCTACGAAACTCTACGGCCTGACATTCACCCCCGCCGAGGGCGTCCAGGTGTACCATCCCGATGTTAAAGCTTTTGAAGTAAAGGATGCCGACGGCAACTATGTCGGCCTGATTTACACCGACTTCTTCCCCCGCGCCTCAAAACGTCCCGGCGCATGGATGACCGGCTTCAAGGACCAGTTTATCGACGAAAATGGCGTAAACTCACGTCCCCATGTGNGCATCGTCNTGAACNNCANCAAACCCACNGCCGACCGCCCATCCCTTCTTACGCCCTACGAAGTTGAAACCTTCCTGCACGAGTTCGGCCACTCCCTCCACGGCCTGCTGGCTAACACGAAGTACTCATCGCTCTCAGGTACGTCCGTCTACCGCGACTTTGTAGAACTCCCCTCGCAGTTCAACGAAAATTATCTCACTGAAAAAGAGTTCCTTGACGGATTTGCGAAGCACTATCAGACCGGCGAGCCCATTCCCGCCGAGATGGTTGAGCGTCTTGTGAAAGCCAGCCAGTACGGCGCCGCATATGCCTGCCTGCGCCAGCTGGGCTTCGGCTATCTTGACATGGCTTGGCACACCATCACTGAGCCCGTGGACGACCTCGTGGCCTTCGAAAATGCCGCCATCGAGAGCGTAACAATCTTCCCCGCAGTCGAAGGCACACTCATCTCCCCCCAGTTCAGCCACATCTTCTCCGGCGGCTATGCATCCGGCTACTACAGCTACAAGTGGGCCGAAGTGCTTGATGCTGACGCATTCGCATTATTCAAGGAACGCGGCATCTTCGACAAGGCAACCGCCGACTCTTTCCGCGAAAATGTGCTCAGCCGCGGCGGCACTGAGAACCCCGCCGTGCTCTACAAACGTTTCCGCGGTCAGGACCCCACCATCGATGCCCTGCTCAAGCGCGATGGCATCAGCAAGTGATATTTTCCGTACACCGGCGGGCCCCTATGCACGCATAGAGGCCCGGCGGTACTATAAATCGGTTGGCGTAATCGGACTCTCGACCGTCGTGGTGCTTGTAATGCTTTCGGTCACCGATTTCCGCTTCGCTATCGTTGCGCTGATGGTTGTGTGCGTAGTGATTCCGATGCTGATGCTCCTGGCTTGGCTTAAACTCACTGCAAACCCTCAGGTGCAGCTGCACATGCGCCCCCAGCGTTGGACCCGGCGCCCTGACGGTGCCCTGCTGGTAGAGTTCTTCCCCTTCGCCGTTTCGGACGATAAACCGGCCGACCCTGTTGCAACTGCCGTCATAGAGCCCGATAATGTGGACCGTGTCGAGGACGCCGGGAAATATACCGTCGTTCATATCGCCGAGCCGTTACCGAATACCTGTCCCTTCTTCATAATCCCTTCAAGTATCACTCACGAAAACCCAACGCTACTCTTAAACTTATGAAAAACGACGATTTTAAGCTTGCTCCCCAACCGGTGCAAGACTTGACTAAAAAACATACCAATCTTACCTCGCTGGTCGAAACCGAGGTAGCAGCCGCCCGCGCTCTGAACAACGAAGAGCTCATTCGCGAAGCCGAGAAATTGCAGATGAACTTGCAATATATGCTTAAATATCTCATAAGCAATGATATACCTGATCTTGAAAAGGAATCTGCCAAACTTATGGTCGAAGCAAACCAGCTATGTCAGGACATCCTTCGTGAGTACAATATTGTCAATTCCCCCCGCAGTTACTACGCATCGATTCGCTTCCAACGCCTACGCCCGGAGGAGAATTTGGAATCGCTGGTGAGCGATTACCTTTCCGAACTCAACCGCCGCCGTGGCGACCCTGCGGCCATGATGAGCAACAGCGCCAACGCCAAACTCGAAGGCCTCAGCTCCGACATCTTTGAACATATCCGCACGATAGGACATTTCAACGAAAAGTCCGGGTTGCTTGAGAGTCTGATTGTTGATAAAACCCTTCCGGAAGCCGACCGCATACTATGGCTCGCCGGAGTCGGTATGGGTTTGCTCGAGCAATTTGACAACGCCCGCATCGCCATGCTGATAAACGCCATGAACTTTGATGACGAATCAATCAAAGTTGCAGCGGCAGTGTGGTTAGCCATCGGGGTCTTCTCTCACTACACCAACCCTTTGGGAGGAACCTACATCCGTACATACAATATTCCGAACGACCCCAACGTCGGACTCTTGCGCCGCGCAACTTTCGAACTCGTTCGACTCATCATCATCAACAGTTTAAGCCCGGAATCACGTGCCGCAAAAATCCCCTCCATGGCCTCTATGATGGAAAACCTCAATATTCCCAAGGATCCGGCAGCCGCCAAGGAAATGATGAAGAGTCCCGAGTCGCTGGCAAACTCCCTGGAGGTGTACGACTGGATGCATCGGTTCAACGATGCCGTTCGCGAGGGCTACGACGTCCAGGCCGAAACCTTAGGCAAGATGCGCCATTGGAATTTCTTCGGAAAACTTTCCAACTGGCTCCTGCCTTACGACCCCAACCACAGTGCCTTGGCCGGAATCGCCGACGAGGATGGTGCTCCGCTGGCCGAGATGCTTTCCAAAATCAGCTCCCTGATTGACGCCGACAAATATGCCCTGATGTTGTCGCTGACAAACATTCCCGCCTCAATGCGTGAAGCTGCCATGCAGGGAACTATGGAACAGATGGGCGCCGGGAGCGAGGAATTCCAGGATGCACTCGACGACGAGGCACGCCAAAGCGCCAAACTTCGCACACGCATCAACAACTACGCCAAGCAGGTGTGGCGCGTATTCTCCACACACACCAAACGCGACGAATGGATGCCTTCCGACCAGTTCAAGGACTTCCTCTCTGCCGTAGGTAACTCTGGATTGATGGACGACGAAACCCTGCGCACTCTTTGCCTTTCGCTGGAAAAGCTCGAAGCTTACAGCGAATTAGATTCTTTCAACAACTTGATCCATGAGCGCACCGAAGCCGACGACAGGCAACTGGCCAAAGCCGCCATCCACCTCAAAAAACCGATGGACATGGCTTTGCTCCACTATCTCAACAACCATCCTAATGACCTCGATCTGCTCATTGAAGCTGTAAATAACGGCATCAAGGACAATAATATCCTCCAGCTGCTGAAATCCTACGAGGACATCGACTCTGAGAATATAGATTTCCTGAAGGCATATACCGCCGTTCTGGAATTCAACGGAATGTACGAGGAAGCTACCTATCACCTCCAGGCTTTGGAATATATAGACGCCGACCATGCAGACGACTATCGGCTGCAGCGTGCCCGAAACCTGACCATGAACCGCCAATGGTCCGAAGCCCTCGAAGCATTCGGCGACCTCGTGCCTCCCTCGGAAGAGTACTCAGCGGTCAAAATTTTGGCACTTTGGATGGCCGGCCAACGCGAGCTTGCCTTGAAGGAGCTCATGCCCCTCCGCTATCTCAAAGGCCTGTGGTATTACCTCCAGTTCCTACGGAACCGACTCCTAAACCCCGACCACCTTTCNGATAACGTCCTGATTGACCGTTTAATCGACACTTATATATACCTCCTTCGCGATATTAACCCTCAAAACATATAATTATGGTAATTCAACGCTGGCAAACAGTGATGCTAATTCTGGCCTCGTGTCTCATGGTGGCCTTCTGCTGCTCCGGCTACGGTGTGCGCGTTGACGAAGCAAATGTTGCCGACTCAGCTCCACTACTGGTACGCGACCTTCCTTGGTATCTTATCGGCAATATAGTCATCGCCACCCTACTCTTCGTCATCATCTTCCTGTTCAAGAACCTCAAGCGCCAGATGGCATGGACGCTCGTATGCGCAGTTCTTATCATCGCCTCCGGGGCAATCTGCGCCTGGCTCATGTTCTGTGGNTTCGATGGTGCAACCGTGCAGTGGAACGGCGGCATCTTCCTCCTCCTCGGAGCACTCATCTGCACCCTGATGGCCTACAACTTCATGCGCAAGGACCACAAACTCCTGACCTCCTACGACCGTCTGCGCTGACCCACACAAAAATCGCACCCCGTCATCTTCACTTTTGGCGAAGCAAACCTAACAAATAAGGACTGAATCTTCCGCAATCATCGACTTTTGTCGCTTGATTTGCAAGAATCAGTCCTTATTTTTTGAATTATTGCAAATTTTCGATGGTACTCAATTTCTCTACTTGAATTGTATCCGGGGGTTTATCTTTCGTATGGTCTGAGTGAATGCCACTTCATCACGCGGAGAAATTTCAAGTGGCATCGAACTCTTGAGGATGGATTTGTCGGAGAATGTAATAGCAAGGCGGTCGAACGATAGCGCTGCAGCTGATAAGAAGCTGTGAGTGNGCCTTATGCTTGAAATCTTGTGTATGGGGAACCACGTCCAGCGGTAAAAATTCCTTACTCCCAAGCGGTTACCTCTGATTTTATACTTAACCCCCGTAAAAACAAAGAGTTCCACTGCCAAAGTAATCAGAGCCAAAATCGCACCGNCTCCCCAATCGCCTTCCAACATCGGACCCACAAAACAAGTGGCAACTGAAAAGACTATGACAGCAGGAATCCACCAGCCAACTTTCGAGCTGAATACAATGTCCNTCCGGTCGGCATTTTGTANATACTCTTTCTTCGTGAGCCTCGTAAGATGCTCCGTGCGCAAATCGCCTAAAGGAGAACGGACATTCGGCTTTGTNTGGTGATATATGAACCCGCACTTCTCCCCTACTCTTTTGGACTTCTCATTGCCCTCATAGTAGCCACACCACAAAGTGTTGAGCCTCAGCTCGTCGAACCCCCGTGCAATCAAAGCATTGACAGCTTCAGGAATCAAACCCTGACCCCAGAGCGGCTTACCGATCCAATAACCAATTTCACCCTCGCGAGGCTTGAGTTCCGAGGCATGAAGGCTCGATGCGAACATGATTGCGCAGCTGCCAACGGCCTCTCCGGTGGCCTTGAGTACAACGGCGTAAGTTTCCGGCGCATTGAAGACGGTCCGTATTATTTCGCGGCTATACTCCGGCGACGTGTGAGGAGCCCAGCCGGCGTGCGGACCAACATCGGGGTCGGAAGCATACTTAAACAACGCCTCCGCATCACACTCCTGCCATGGCCTTAGAATCAACCTTTCAGTCTCGATAATCATAACTCTGCAAAGATAACACTTTCTTTCCAATCGCACACTCTGACCGCACTTCCATAATTTGTTTATTTATCAAACAAAATGCAATTACGTAAATTAGTTATTTGGAGGATTTGTAGTTGAAGATGGGTTTGATGACGGCGGTGACGGTGACGGTGGGCGAGATGTTGTCGATGATTTCCTGGGCGGGTTTATAGACCATCGGGGATTCGTCGCGGGTGAAGTCGTTGACGCTTTCGGAATAGATTCCTTTCATTGATTCTTGGAATTCCTCCAAAGTTACGCGCTCATATGCCTGCGAACGGCTCATGATACGACCTGCTCCATGGGGTGCGGATTGATTCCAATCGGGGTTGCCGAGTCCGGTGCAGATGAGTGAGCCATCGCGCATGTTCAGGGGGATAATACAGTGCTCGCCTTCTGCGGCTGAAATTGCTCCTTTACGGATGAGGTTATCGTCGGAGATATAGTTGTGGACGGACTCAAATTCTTCTTCGACCACGGCGCCGGGGAAGAATTTCACCAGAAGCATGGCGATGAGCCGTCGGTTGAGAACAGCCCACTGCTGGCACAGGCGCATGTCGTGCAGGTAGTCCTCGCGCATCTGCCCTTCGAGATAGCAGAGGTCGGCGGGGATTGAAGGGTTTTGTTGCCCATAGGTTTTGCGCATGTTCTTGATGGCTGCCTGGATTTCGGAGCGACGTCCGGTGGCTTTATATTCTTCTATTAGTCGCGCTATGTTTGCTTCGAGGTCGTCGAAGCCTTCGGTGAGATGTCCTATGGCCTTGTCCTGGTAGAACTCCGCAACCTGCTTGCCGAGGTTTCGGGAGCCTGTGTGGATCACGAGGTAGAGGCGCCCCTGCTCGTCGCGGTCGAGTTCGATGAAGTGATTACCGCCTCCGAGGGT